>Ga0160435_1000130_pt1 | contig 44096 bp, 39 predicted proteins | sample HID1973K_E0MG_FD_108213 | JGI IMG/M metagenome (GOLD analysis project Ga0160435, IMG submission 108213) | Enriched mosquito-associated microbial communities from UW Madison campus, WI, USA - HID1973K_E0 MG | ecosystem: Host-associated > Arthropoda: Insects > Digestive system > Unclassified ...
AGGCCGGCGTCGGCGAATTCGTAGGTCAGGCCGGCCTGCAGCGCGTCGAGCACCTGCAAGGTGGCGTCCATGATCTCCGGGCCGATGCCGTCGCCGCGGATGACCGTGATTGTCTGCGTCATAAGAGTGGAATTCCGAACGGGGGATGCGTCATTGAAGACGGAAAAGCGCCGGCTGCCGGGAAGGCACCGTGCGCATGCGAATGCCAGTAGCGGAATTATGCCCGATCGCGGCCGCAGCCCCCAAACCGACTTTGGTCGACGGGGGCGCGGTGGGGCGGCTCAGCCGTGGCTGTGCTCGGCCGGGGCGGCGGCCCCGCCCTCGAGCTGGTCCAGGAAATCCACGGCGCGGCGCAGGTGCGGGATGACGATCGAGCCGCCCACCACCAGGCCGACGGAGAAGGTCTCGAAGAACTCTTCCCGGGTCACGCCGGCTTCCTTGCACTGGGCCACGTGGTAGCTGATGCAGTCGTCGCAGCGCAGCACCATCGAGGCGACCAGGCCGAGCAGCTCCTTGGTCTTCACATCCAGCGCGCCGGCCTGGTAGGTCTGGGTGTCCAGGGCGAAGAAGCGCCGTACCACCTGGTTCGGCTCGCCGAGGATGCGCTGGTTCATGCGCTGGCGGAACTCGGTGAATTCGCGCACGCGGTCGCTGTCGTCGCTGCCTGCCGTGCTCATGCCTGGCCCTCCGGGGCCTGGCCGGCCAACAGCGGTTCCAGCTTGCCGGCGCGGTGCAGCGCCATCATGTCGTCGTAGCCGCCGACATGGACATCGCCGATGAAGATCTGCGGCACACTGGTGCGGCGGGCCAGGGCGACCATCTTGTCGCGCTCGGCCGGGTCCAGGTCGATCCGGACCTCTTCCCACTGCTGGCCCTTGCTCTTGAGGAAGTTCTTGGCTGCCACGCAGTAGGGGCAGACGGCGGTGGAGTACAGCCGGATCCGGGGCGCTTGGCCGCCAGCCGGGGAAAGGGTGTCGTTCACGGGAAACTCCGCGTGGGGTTCAGTGGTCTGCAATATGGTAACGGCCGGCTGGAATTTCGAGCCGCTGGCCGCAACACTGTGGACCGGTTCGCATTCATTCGCCGTGCCGCAGCCCTGCCCTCTCCTGCCGGAGCCCGCCTTGCGCCATCTGCTGCTCGCCACTGCCGTCACCCTGGCCCTCGCCGCTGGGGTGAGCCCGGCGCAGGAAAGCCGGCTGCCGGATATCGGCTCTTCCGCCGGCGAAGTGCTGACGCCGGCCCGCCAGGCCGAGTACGGCAAGATGATGCTGGCCGAGCTGCGCAACTACGGCTACGTGCTGCAGGACCCGCTGATCGAGGACTGGCTGCAGACCATGGGCCAGCGCCTGGGCGCGGACAGCGACCAGCCGCGCCAGCCGTTCACCTTCTTCATGCTGCGCGAACGCCAGATCAACGCCTTCGCCACCCTGGGCGGCTATGTCGCGGTCAACGCCGGGCTGGTGCTGACCGCCGAGCGCGAGGACGAGGTGGCTGCGGTGCTGGCGCATGAAATCGCCCACGTCACCCAGCAGCACGTCCTGCGCGGGGTGGAGCGCGCCCAGCGCGACCAGATCCCGATCCTGCTGGGCATGCTGGCGGCGGTGATCGCCGCGCAAAGCGCCGGCGGCAATTCTGCCGGCGATGCCACCATGGCCAGCATCAGCAGCGCCATGGGCCTGATGGCGCAGCGGCAGATCAACTACACCCGCTCCAACGAATCGGAGGCCGACCGCCTCGGCATTCGCACCCTGGCGCGCAGCGGCTACGACGTCGATGCGATGGCCGGCTTCTTCGAGCGCATGTCGGTAGCGATGCGCGGCAACGAGGGCGGCTACAGCGCCCCGGACTACCTGCAGACCCACCCGGTCACCACGACCCGTATCGTCGAAGCCAAGGCGCGCGCCGAGCAGATGAAGAAGGACACCGTCCTGCTCACCACCAGCGTGCCAGGCCAGACCGAACAGGTGCGGGTCAATCCGTCCGATCCCTCGCTGTCCGAGCCGCTCGGCCGCACCGGCAACCCGATGCTGCCGTATAGCCTGCAGGTGCCGTTCGACGCCGCCGCGCGCGGCGACCGCGGCCAGTTCGACTGGGCCAAGGAGCGCCTGCGGGTGCTCAGTGCCAATACCCCGGGCAGCGCCATTCGCGAATACGAGGACCTGCGCCGCGGCAAGCCCAAGGGCCTGAGCGATGCCCAGCGCTACGGCCTGGCCCTGGCGCACCTGCGCAACAGCGACGGCCCGGCGGCGGTGGTGCATGAACTGTCGGCGTTGCTTGAAAGCCACCCGGACAATCTCTGGGTCGCCCTGGCCCTGGGCGAGGCCGAGACCCGCAGCGGCCAGGCGGCGCGGGCCAACCAGCGCTTCGAGTCGCTACTGCACGAATTCCCCGACAGCCGACCGGTCGTGCTGACCTACGCCAACCTGCTCAACGAGCAGGCCAATGCCACCGCCGGCCAGCGCGCCCAGCAGATCCTCGAACCCTTCGCCCGCCGCGCCGCCGAAGACCCAGTGTTCCAGCAGACCTACGCCCGTGCCAGCGAACTGGCCGGCAATCGCCAGCGCGCGAGCGAGGCCTATGCCGAAGCCGCGTTCCTGAACGGTCGCGCCGAGCAGGCGCTGATCCAGTTGCGGGCCCTGAAACAACAGGACCTGGACTACGTCACCCGGGCACGGGTGGATGCGCGCATCGCCGCCATTACCCCGACCGTGCTGGAGTTGCGCCGCCAGGGCGTCCGGGACCCGGAGCTGTCGCGGTGAGGGCGGTCACATCTCGGTCATAAAACCGTAGTCTACTGGCGACCATCCGGATCCCCCTTACGGTAGCCGCGTGCAAAAACGCATTTTGATCGTCGACGACGAACCCGCGATCCGCGACATGGTCGCCTTCGCCCTGCGCAAGGGCGAGTTCGAGCCCATCCACGCCGGCGACGCCCGCGAGGCCCAGACCGCCATCGCCGACCGCGTGCCGGACTTGATCCTGCTCGACTGGATGCTGCCCGGCACCAGCGGCCTGGACCTGGCCCGGCGCTGGCGCAAGGACACGCTGACCCGCGAGATCCCGATCATCATGTTGACCGCGCGCGGTGAAGAGAACGACCGCGTCGGTGGCCTGGAAGCGGGCGTGGACGACTACGTGGTCAAGCCGTTCTCGGCGCGCGAGCTGCTGGCGCGTATTCGCGCGGTGATGCGCCGCGCCCGCGACGACGACGAAGACGGCAGCGTCGGCGTCGGCGAGCTGCGTATCGATGGCGCCGCGCACCGCGTGTTCGCCGGCGAGGCGCCGGTGCCGATCGGCCCGACCGAATACCGCCTGCTGCACTTCTTCATGACCCACCCCGAGCGCGTCTACAGCCGCACCCAGCTTCTGGATCACGTGTGGGGCGGCAGTGTGTATGTAGAAGAGCGCACGATCGATGTGCATATCCGCCGGCTGCGCAAGACGCTCGAGCCGTTCGGACTGGAAAACATGGTGCAGACGGTGCGCGGATCGGGTTACCGGTTCTCCGCGGCAACCTGACGGCGCACGCACGCCCGCCGCCGGCCCTCGCCTCCATGCCCCAACACATCCGTTCTGCCTGGCTTCGCACCTTGGGTGTGCTGGCGCTGTGGCTGCTGGCCGCGCTGGTCCTCGGCCTGCTGCTGGGCGAAGCCTGGATGGCGCTTGCCCTCGCCTCGCTGGCGGCGCTGGCCTGGTCGTACTGGCGCCTGCGCCGGGTGTTGCGCCGCCTGACCGCGCGCCAGCGCTGGGAGCCGGCACCGGAAAACGGTGCCTGGAACGAACTCGACCGCCTGCTCTATCGCAGCCAGGCCGAAATGCGCACGCGCAAGCGCCGCCTGGTCGAGATGTTGCGCACTTATCGCGCCGCCGCCGCGGCACTGCCCGATGCGGTGGTGGTGGTGGACCGCAACAGCCAGCGCGTGCAGTGGTTCAACGAAGCCGCTGGCGGCTTGCTCGGCCTGCATCACCCCGGCGACCTCGGCGTGCCGGTGGTGCAACGCCTGCAGCCGCTGCCGCTGGCGCATTGGCTGGCCGCCGGCCGCAACGCCGAACCGATGCTCGACGCGCCTTCGCCGATCGACAGCAACCTGCGCCTCAACCTGCGCCTGATCCCCTACTCCGACGAGTACTGGCTGCTGGTGGCGCGCGACGTCAGCAAGCTGTTGCGCCTTGAGCAGGTACGACGCGATTTCGTCGCCAATGTTTCGCACGAATTGCGCACGCCGCTGACCGTGGTGCATGGCTACCTGGACATGCTGGACCCGGAAGACTTCCCTGACTCCGGCCCGATGCTGGTGGAGATGCGCAAGCAGTCCCAGCGCATGGCGCAGTTGGTCGAAGACCTGCTGACCCTGTCGCGGCTCGAATCGCAGGACGACATCGGCGAGGAAACCGTGGCCATGGCGCCGATGCTGGCGACGCTGCGCCGCGAAGCCGAGGCACACAGCCACGGCCGCCACACCATCGAAGTGCATGACGAGGCCGGCTGCGACCTGCTTGGCTCCAACAAGGAACTGCACAGCGCGTTTTCCAACCTGGTTACCAATGCAGTGCGCTATACCCCGGCCGGCGGCACCGTCAGCATCACCTTTGCCCGCGAAGCCGAGGGCGGCGCAGTGCTGGCGGTACGCGACAGCGGCTACGGCATCCCGGCCTCGCACCTGCCGCGCATCACCGAACGTTTCTACCGCGTATCGAGCAGCCGTTCGCGCGAAAGCGGCGGGACCGGGCTGGGGCTATCGATCGTCAAGCACGTGCTCGGCCTGCACCAGGCACGGTTGGAGATCCAGAGCGAAGTCGGCAAGGGCAGCGAATTCTCCTGCCACTTCGGCCCGGCGCGTGTGCTGGCGCGCGAAACCGATACCCATGCTTCGCGTCCGGCGTGATACAGATATGACTACCGTTGCGCGCCAGCACCGTGCGCATTCCTACTGCCGACAGAGCCTTTGAAACTGCCATGGCCAGCGCCAAGAAAGCCGCCGTCCCCGCCTCCAACGAGCAGCTCGCGCCCGATCCGCTGCGCGACCCGGCGCTATACCTCAACCGCGAACTGTCGCAGCTGGACTTCAACTTCCGCGTGCTCGCGCAGGCGCTGGACGAACAGGTGCCGTTGCTGGAACGGCTGCGCTTCCTGACCATCTCCTGCACCAACCTCGACGAGTTCTTCGAGATCCGCGCCGCCACCGTGCGCCATGCGCAGGAGTTCGGCCTGCCACCGGCGCCGGATGGCATGAGCCCGACCGCCATCCTCAACGCCGTCCATGACCGCGCCGCCGAGCTGGTGCAGCAGCAATACCACTGCTGGAACGACATCCTGCGCCCGGCCCTGGCCGCGGCCGGCGTCGGCGTGCTCGGCCGCAATTCGTGGACGTCGCGGCAAAAACGCTGGCTGCGCGCCTATTTCCGCAACGAGATCATGCCGGTGCTTTCGCCGCTGGGCCTGGACCCGGCGCACCCGTTCCCGAAGATCCTCAACAAGACGCTGAATATCGTGGTGGTGGTCGAGGGCACCGACGCCTTCGGCCGTGCCGGCCACCTCGCCATCGTGCGCGCGCCGCGCTCGCTGCCGCGCATCATCCAGTTGCCCGAGAGCCTGTCCGAGCCCGGCACGCAGAGCTTCGTGTTCCTGTCTTCGGTGCTGTCATCGTTCGTCGACGAATTGTTCCCCGGCATGGAGGTCAAGGGCGCCTACCAGTTCCGCGTCACCCGCAACTCAGAGCTGGTGGTGGACGAGGAAGAAGTAGAGAACCTGGCGCTGGCGCTGCGCGACGAACTGGTGGACCGCGGCTATCGGCCGGCGGTGCGGCTGGAGATCGCCGAGGACATGCCCAAGCCGATCGTGCGCACCCTGCTGCAGAATTTCGGCCTGCCGGAGAACGCGGTCTACCGCATCGCCGGCCCGGTCAACCTGAGCCGCGTGGTCCAGGTCTACGACCTGGTGCAGCGCCCGGAGTTGAAATACCCGCCGTTCAATCCGCGCACCCTGCGCGACAGCGAAGGCATCTTCCAGATCGCCGGCAAGGGCGACGTGTTGCTGCACCATCCGTTCGATGCCTTCACCGCCGTGCTCGACCTGATCCGCCAGGCCTCGGTCGACCCGCAGGTGCTCGCGATCAAGCAGACGCTGTACCGCACCGGCAAGGATTCGTTGATCGTCGATGCGTTGATCCAGGCCGCGCGCAACGGCAAGGACGTCACCGTGGTGGTGGAACTACGCGCGCGCTTCGACGAAGAGGCCAACCTCGGCCTGGCCGACAAGCTGCAGGAAGCCGGCGTACAGGTGGTGTATGGCGTGGTCGGCTACAAGACCCACGCCAAGATGCTGCTGATCGTGCGCCGCGAGGGCCGCAAGCTGCGCCGCTACGTGCACCTGGGCACCGGCAACTACCACAGCGGCACCGCGCGCGCGTACACCGACCTGAGCCTGATCACCGCCAATGCCGAAATTGGCAACGACGTGCATGTGCTGTTCCAGCAACTGTCCGGCCTGGCGCCCAAGCTCAAGCTCACGCGCCTGCTGCAGTCGCCCTTCACCCTGCATGCCGGGTTGCTGCAGCGAATCGAACGCGAGACTCGCCTGGCCGCCCAAGGCCGACCGGGCCGCATCATCGCCAAGATGAACGCGCTCAACGAGCCGCAGGTGATGCGCGCGCTCTACCAGGCTTCGCAGGCCGGCGTGCAGATCGACCTGATCGTGCGCGGCGCCTGCACCCTGCGCCCGGGCGTACCGGGCGTGTCGGACAACATCCGGGTGCGTTCGATCGTGGGTCGCTTCCTCGAACACAGCCGGGTCTACTGGTTCGGCAACGATGGCGCGCCGGAATTGTTCTGCGCCAGCGCCGACTGGCTCGAGCGCAACCTGCTGCGCCGCGTAGAAACCTGCTTCCCGGTGCTCGATCCGGAGATTGCCGCGCGGGTCTATCGAGAGGCCCTGCAGAACTACCTGGACGACAATTGCAACGCCTGGGAACTGCACGCCGACGGCGTCTACCGCAAGCTGGTCGCCGCGCCGGGCGCGGCGCCGCATTCGGCGCAACAGGCATTGCTGGAGATGCTGTGAGCCGCTGAGGGCGGACTGACGGGCGATCAGGCGCACCTCACACCGCCATCGGCTAACATTCCGCTTATGCCGAACCTCTCCCCGACCTCCCCGCCGCTGCAGGACGGCGACCTGCTGGCCGCCGTCGACATGGGGTCCAACAGCTTCCACATGGTGATTGCCCGTTATCTGCTCGGGCAGCTGCGCGTGGTCGATCGCCTGCGCGAGACCGTGCGCATGGCCGACGGCCTGGATGGCAAGGGCGGGCTGTCAGCCGAAGCGCGCGATCGCGCGCTCGAATGCCTGGCCCGCTTCGGCCAGCGCATTCGCGAAATCCCGCCAACCCGCGTGCGCGCCCTGGCCACCAATACGGTGCGCCAGTTGAAGTCGCCGCAAATGTTCCTGGCCCCGGCCGAAGCGGCGCTGGGCAATCCGATCGAAGTGGTCAGCGGCCGCGAGGAGGCGCGCCTGATCTACCTCGGCGTGGCCCACGCGCAGCCGCCCAAGCCGGACCAGCGCCGCCTGGTGATCGACATCGGCGGCGGCTCGACCGAGTTCATCATCGGCCGCGGCTTCCACACCCTGGAACGCGAAAGCCTGCAAGCTGGCTGCATTGCCAGCACCCGGCGCTTCTTCCCCGGCGGCAAGTTGTCGAAGAAGCGCTGGAAAGATGCGCTGACCGAGATCGGCGCCGAGTTCCAGCAATTCGCCAACCTGTATCGCGCCTTGGGCTGGCACGAGGCGATCGGCTCTTCGGGCACGCATAAATCCATCGGCGAGATCTGCGCGGCGATGAAGCTCACCAAGGGCGCCATCACCGCCGAGGCATTGCCGGTGGTGCGCGAAGAGCTGCTCAAGGCCAAGCGCATCGAGGACATCGAGCTGCCGGGGCTGTCGGCCGACCGCCGGCCGATCATCGCCGGCGGCATCCTGGTGCTGGAGGCCGCCTTCCAGGCGCTGGGCCTGCAGCGCCTGATGGTCAGCAAGGCGGCGATGCGCGAAGGCATCCTCTACGACATGCTCGGCCGTGCCGGCGCCGACGACCCGCGCGACAGTTCGGTGGCCGCGCTGACGGTGCGCTACGGTATCGACGAAAACCAGGGCGGGCGGGTCGAGGCGACCGCGCAACGGCTGCTGGCGCAGGTAGCGCAGGCCTGGCAACTGGACGGCGACGACGCCCGCATGCTTGGCTGGGCCGCGCGCCTGCACGAGCTTGGCTTGATGATCGCCCACAGCCAGTACCACGTGCATGGAAGCTACGTGCTCGAGCATTCCGACATCGCCGGCTTCTCGCGCCAGGAACAACAGGTACTGGCAACGTTGGTACGCACCCACCGCCGCAATGTTCCCAAGAATGCCTTCGACGCCCTGCCCGATCGCTTGCTGCTGCCGACCCGGCGCAAGGCCGCGCTGCTGCGGCTGGCGGTACTGCTGCACCGCGCGCACGAGTCCGACCCGATCCCGACCCTGGAGCTGACCGCCGACGACAACCGATTGTCGCTGGTGTTGTCGCAGGAATGGCTGCAATCGCGGCCGCTGTTGCGCGCCGACCTGATCGGCGAGGTCGAAGGCATGGCCGGGCTGGGGATCGTGTTCAAGCCGTTCGAGGCTTAGTCCACCTCTGGGGTGGGCCAGCAGCTGCGGTCGTCGCGCGGCTTGCCTGGGTTTTTCAGGTAGTCGATCGCTTCGTGGTCGATGCAGGCATCGGCGCCACTGAAAACCAATGTGTGTCCATCGCCTTCACGGGTCAGCTGCGGGCTAAGGAAAAAGCTCGCCATCCGCCGCCCGTTCGCATGCGGCGTGGTGGCATCGTGGCGTTGCGAAACAAACAGCAGCGGCGGCAGCCGCGGGTCGCGGTGCGGAATGTGCGCGCGCTCATTGCCGGCAAACGGCCACTCGTCGCAGGTATCTGGCGCGCCACGGGGTATCGGCTGGAGCTGGAAGCCGCCTTGCATGCGGCGCAACTGCGCCTGCCGCACGCGCCGCGGCACGGCCACGGGGGCCGAGTCGGCACACGTGATGGCGATCAAGGGCGCTTCATGCTCGGCGAAGGGAACAGCAGCGGCCATCGCCTTCAACGCCGTTCCATCCCCCCGGTTCAACGCGATCAACGCCGACGCCAGTTCCCGCCATTGCTCAGACCAGAGCAGCGCACCGACCATGACCTCGCCCAGGGCACGGCGATCGGGCAGCGTGCCGGCCGCTTCGACGTCGGGCAATCGCTGCATCAGCGCCGCGTAACTCGCCTGCGCCCGCGCACCGGCTTGCAAGGGGCAGCCCGCCAATGACGAACAATAGTCAGCGAAGCGCTGGAAGGTGGCCTCGTATCCGCGCGCCTGGCCGATACGGGTCGTGGTGTCGTCCTCGCTGAGATCGACAACGCCATCGAGGATCATCGCCGCGACGCCGGTCGGATGCCGTTCCGCATACAGTGCGGCGACCTTGGTTCCATAGGAATACGCGACCAGGTGCAGGCGCGCTTCTCCCAGTGACCGGCGGATGGCTTCTACGTCTTCCACCGCCTGGTGGGTGCCGATGTGGCGCAGCACCGTCAACCCGGTTTGCGCGACACAGGCCGCCGCGTACCGTTGTGCTTCCCTGCGTATCGCCTCCAGCGAGCCTGTCGAAGAGGCGGGACCGGCCCCGAGCGAATCTTCCGGCACATCGCAGCGCACCGCCGGCCGCGAGTGCCCGACACCCCGGGGATCGTGCGCGACGATGTCGAATCGTTCGCGCAGTTGTTCAAGCACCGCATCGGGAAATCCCGCGACCTGCTGGATGCCTGGAATACCGGGACCACCACTGACGGCAAGCAGGGTTCCCTGGCGGGGGCCCCGCGCAGGCAGGCGGGTCAACGCCAGCCGCACCGGGTGCCGGGAATGGGCCAGTGGCTGCGCGTGGTCCAGCGGCACGGATAGCCAGCCGCATTGCAGGGCCGGGTCAGGCGGTCCATCGACGAACCAGGCGGCGAACTCCCCTTTGCAGGGTTGCCAGGCAATCGCCGGCGGGCCGGTGTCTGATTGCCGCTGGCAACCCGCCCCGACACTAGCCGCCAAGGCAATGACCAGCAGGCAAAGCGATCGACGCGCTCGCGCTGAAAAGTTGTATGCAGCCATAGAAGCCACTCTTTCGGGCAGCCGGTCATGGTCCAGGCGCAACCCTCCCATCGCCATCGGATTTCTGCATGAATTGCGCGCCTGGGCGCCCCTTCATTCATCACCCCGGCGGCCGTCATCGAAATCGCATCTGCCTGACATGTGCTTGCCACCCCCGCGGGCGACAGTGGCCAGCATCCGGGAGGTCACCATGCGCTATGCCATCGTTACCGAGACCTATCCGCCGGAAGTCAACGGCGTCGCCCTGACCGTGCAAGGGCTGGAAACCGGGTTGCGCGCGCGCGGCCATGCGGTCCAGGTGATCCGTCCACGCCAGCCGGCCGACGCTGCCAATGCCGACGACAACAGCTTGCTGGTGCGTGGGGCCGCGCTGCCGCGCTACCCGGGCCTGCGCTTCGGCCTGCCGGCCACCCAGCGCCTGACCCGCCACTGGCAGGCCACGCGCCCGGATGCGATCTACATCGCCACCGAGGGCCCGCTCGGCTGGTCGGCGATGCGCGCGGCGCGGCGCCTCGGCATTGCGGTGGCCAGCGGCTTCCACACCCGTTTCGACGAATACCTGCCCGAGTACGGCGCCGCCTGGCTGCAGGCCACCGCCTTGCGCTGGATGCGCCGCTTCCACAACCAGGCCGGCGCGACCCTGGTGCCGACCGAGGAGCTGCGCCAGTTCCTCGCCGCCAATGGTTTCGCGCGCGTGCAGCTGTTGGCGCGCGCGGTCGACAACCTGCAATTCGATCCGCGCCGCCGCGATCCCGCGTTGCGCGAGGAATGGGGCATCGACGGCCACGGTTTCGCGGCGATCTATGTCGGTCGGTTGGCGGGCGAGAAGAACCTGCCCCTGGCGGTGCGCGCCTTCCGCCGCATCCAGCAGGTGCGACCGAAAGCGCGCTTCGTATTCGTCGGCGACGGCCCGCTGCGCGAACGCCTGCAGCGCGAGAATCCCGACTTTATCTTCGCCGGCATCCAGCGCGGCGATGCGCTGGCGCGGCACTTCGCCAGCGGCGACCTGTTCCTGTTCCCCAGTCGCAGCGAGACCTTCGGCAACGTCACTCTCGAAGCCATGGCCAGCGGGCTGGCCACGGTAGCCTTCGACTACGGCGCCGCACGCCAATACCTGCGCCACGGCGTCAGTGGCGCGGCGGTGAACGAGGACGCGGCCTTCATCGATTCGGCCGTGCGCCTGGCCGAGGACGACGCGCTGCGCCAGGGGATGGGCGCGGCCGCGCACGCGGCGATGCAGCAGTTGCATCCCGAGCGCGTGGTGGCCGATTTCGAGGCCGTGCTGCGCGCCCTCAGCGCGCAAAGGACCGGCTATGTCGTCGACGCGGCTTGAACTATTGCGCGGCCGCGAAACGCGCTGGTGCCGTCGCGCCAATCTTTGGTGTCGGCGCGCGCGCGTGCGCCGCCTGTTCGCGCTCACCAGCCGGCTCGGCGACGGCGTGTTCTGGTATGCGTTGATGGCGCTGCTGGTGGTGGTGGACGGCATGCAGGGCGTGCGTGCCTCGGCGCACATGGCTGCCACCGGGGTGGTTGCCCTCACGTTGTACAAAGGCTTGAAGCGCTGGACGCGGCGCCCGCGCCCCTATGCCGCCGACCTACGCATCCGCGCCTGGGTGGCGCCGCTGGACGAGTTCAGCTTCCCGTCCGGCCACACCTTGCACGCGGTCTCCTTCAGCATCGTCGCGCTGGCCTACTACCCGTGGCTGGCGCCGGTGCTGGTGCCGTTCTCGGCCTGCGTGGCGCTCTCGCGCGTGGTGCTCGGGCTGCACTACCCAAGCGACGTACTCGCCGCCACTGCCATCGGCAGTGTCCTGGCCAGCCTGTCGCTGGGCTTCCTGCCGATGGCCAGCCTGCTCTGAGCGGACACGTACAAGGACGGCGGCGGCCTGGCCTACAATGCCGCGCATGACCACCCTCTTCGTCTCCGACCTGCACCTGGATCCGGCGCGCCCGGCCATCACTGCCCTGTTCCTGGACTTCCTGCGCGGCGAAGCGCGCCAGGCCGATGCGCTGTACATCCTCGGCGATCTGTTCGAAGCGTGGATCGGCGACGACACGCCCTCGCCGGCGGCCGACGCGGTCGCCGCCGAACTGCATGCGCTGGCCGACAGCGGCGTGCCGATCTATTTCATGGCCGGCAACCGCGACTTCCTGGTCGGCGCGGACTACGCCGCCCGCGCCGGCTTCCGCATCCTGCCCGATCCCAGCGTGATTGATCTCTACGGCCGGCCGACCCTGCTGATGCACGGCGACCTGCTGTGCACCGACGATGTCGCCTACCAGCAGTTCCGCGCGCAGACGCGCGACCCGGCCTTCATCGCCCAGTTCCTGTCGCAGCCATTGCAGGCGCGGGTGGCTTTCGCGCAGCAGGCACGTACGGCCAGCCAGGCGCGGCAATCGGAATTGAAGCAGGGCGACCGCGCGCAGTTCGAGACCGTCACCGACGTGGCGCCGGCGGAAGTCGAGGCGACCTTCGCGCGCTACGGCGTGGACCGTTTGATCCATGGCCACACCCATCGCCCGGCGATCCACTCGTTGCAGGTTGGCGAGGCCGCGTGCACGCGCGTGGTGCTGGGCGATTGGTACGAGCAGGGCTCGGTGTTGCGGGTGGACGCGGATGGGATGGAACTGGAGTCGCTGGCTGCGCGGTGAACTTCAGCCCGCCTGCTCCACCAGACTCGCCAGCTCATCCTCATCGAAGCCCGCCAACAGCCGCGCTTCGATATTGAAGGGCCCGTGCAAATAACCGCCGGCGTACTCGCGCAGCAATTCCTTGAAGCGCCCCCGCGGTTCGATCCCCGCACGTTCGCAATACCAGCGATACCAGCGCGACCCGGCGGCGACATGCGCCACTTCCTCGCGCAGGATGAGTTCCAGTATCTCCGCCGTGGCCGCATCGCCGAGCGAGCGCAGCTTGACGATCATCGCCGGGGTGACATCGAGTCCGCGCGCCTCCAGTACCCGCGGCACCAACGCCATCCGCGCCAGGCCGTCATGCGCGGTCTTCTCGCACATTTCCCACAACCCGTTGTGGGCGTCGAAGTCGCCGTATTCGTGACCGTACTCGCGCAAGCGCGCCTGCAAAAGCGCGAAGTGGCGCGACTCATCCGCGGCCACTGCCACCCAATCGGCATGGAACGGTGCCGGCGGCTCGCGGAAGCGGTATACCGCATCCCAGGCGAGATCTATGGCGTTGAGTTCGATATGCGCGATGGCGTGCAGGAACGCGGCGCGGCCTTCGGCGCTGCCGAGGCCTCGGCGCGGCAACTCGCGCGGATGCACCAGGACTGGACGCGGCGGGCGGCCCGGCATGCGGATCGGCGCTGGCGCAGGTGCCTCCGCAGGCAACGCCAGTTCGCCACGGGCAAAGGCCGCGGCGTAGCGCTGGGTCAGGGCAACCTTCTCGTCCGGGTCGGCAGCGGCCAGGCAACGCGCCGCGGCCTGCAGCAGGTCGGCGGGCAGTGCGTCGTCCATGGCCACGCCGCGGCCGCGCTCAGGCGCGGCGCTTGTGCTTGGCTTCGTCCGAGCGCAGTTGCTGGATGCGCTCGAAATAGCCCGGCTCGATACCAGTGGTGTAGCGGCCGTTGAAGCACGACGAATCGAATTCCTTCAACGCCGGATTGCCTTCGCGCACCGCCGTCTCCAGGTCTTCCAGGTCCTGGTAGACCAGCCAGTCGACGCCGAGGAACTCCTGGATCTCCTGCTCGGTACGGTTGTGCGCGACCAGCTCTTCGGCCGCCGGCATGTCGATGCCGTAGATATTGGGGAAGCGCACCGGCGGCGCCGCCGAGGCCAGGTAGACCTTGCGCGCGCCGGCCTCGCGGGCCATCTGCACGATCTGCCGGCTGGTGGTGCCGCGCACGATCGAATCGTCGACCAGCAGCACCACGCGGTTGCGGAATTCCAGGTGGATCGGGTTGAGCTTGCGGCGTACCGATTTCACCCGCTCGCCCTGCCCCGGCATGATGAAGGTACGGCCGACGTAGCGATTCTTGACGAAGCCTTCGCGGTACTTCACGCCGAGCACGTTGGACATTTCCAGCGCGGCGTCGCGCGAGGTGTCCGGGATCGGGATGATGGTGTCGATGTCATGGTCCGGGCGCAGGCGCAGGATCTTCTCGCCCAGCTTCTGGCCCATGCGCATGCGCGCCTTGTGCACCGAGACGTTGTCGATCATCGAATCGGGACGGGCGAAATACACGTACTCGAAGATGCAGGGCGTGTGGTCGATCGCCGGCGCGCACACTTCGGAGAACAGCTCGCCGCGCGCGGTGATCACCAGCGCCTCGCCGGGCAGCACGTCGCGCACGCGCTGGAAGCCGAGGATGTCCAGCGCCGAGGACTCCGAGGCGACGATGTATTCGTCGCCCTCGGCGTGGCTGCGCTTGCCCAGCACCAGCGGACGAATGCCGTGCGGGTCGCGGAAAGCCACCAGGCCCAGCCCCAGCACCACGCTGACCACCGCATAGCCGCCCTTGCAGCGCCGGTGCACACCGGCTACCGCGCGGATCGCCGCTTCCGGCGTCAGCACGCCCTGCGCGTCGAGTTCGTGGGCAAACACGTTCAGCAGCACTTCGCTGTCCGAATCGGTATTGATGTTGCGGCGGTCGGCCTCGAACACCTGCTGGCGCAAGGCCTCGGTGTTGATCAGGTTGCCGTTGTGCGCCAAGGCGATGCCGAACGGCGAATTGACGTAGAACGGCTGCGCCTCGTCCATGCCTTCGGAACCCGCAGTCGGGTAGCGGCAATGGGCGATGCCGACGCGGCCCTCGAGCACCGCCATCTTGGTTTCGTCGAAGACGTCGCGGACCAGGCCATTGGCCTTCTGCACGCGCAGGCGCGTGCCGTCGGCGGTGGCGATGCCTGCCGCGTCCTGGCCGCGATGCTGCAGGACGGTCAGGCCGTCATAGAGCTGCCCGGCGACGTTCTGGTTGCCGACAATACCGACGATGCCACACATGGTGCGCGTTCTCCGCTTGGGCTTGCGCCCTTAATGTGAAGGTGGCCGTGCCTGGCCTTGGGGGTCGGCCCGCCGAGGGCCGCTTTCGCCGTCGCGCGCGGGCGCCGGCTCGATATTGCTGGGCAGCGCCGCGGCTGATTCCGCCGTGGCCGTCTCGCCGCCTTGCCCTGCGTGGCCTTCCGCCGCAGGCGTTGCGACAGGCTGTCCCGTCGCGGAGAGAGGAGCATTATCGCCCGGCAGGGCCAACTTGCCCAAATCCGCCACCGGAACAGACCAGTCCGGCAGCTGCGCGCGCATCCACTGCGCGCCGGGTGCCAGCCACGGCACCAGCTGCGACTGCCGCCAGGCCGCTTCCTGCGGCAACGAGCTGTAGCCCATGAACAGCACCAGCACGCACGCCAGGACCACGCCACGGACGGCGCCGAGGGCGAAACCGGCGATCCGGTCCAAACCGCCCAGGCGTACCGCATTGACTGCGGTGCGGATCAACCAGCCCACCAGTGCCACCGCCGCGAACACGACGATGAACACCCCGCCATAGCCGCACAGGTATTGGGTGAGGCCTGGGTGCTGCCCCTGTGCCAGCCAATGCGCCGCGGCGCCACCGAACAGGAACGACAGCCACACCGCCAGCAACCACGACAGGGTGCCGACCACGATCCCGATGAAGCCGCGAAACAGGCCCAGCAACGCCGACAGGCCGATGACACCGAACAAAACCAGATCGATCACGCCGCGCTCCCTGCGTCAGCTACTCGTCCGCCAATGACCGGCGAGCCTTGGATGGGTGCAGGCCGCTCGCGATTCAAGGATGCGGCCGCACCATGCCGGCGACGCCGACCTTCGAGGCCACCTGGGCCTTGAGCTGCTCGGCGTCGGCGCGGCTGGCCACCGGCCCGACGCGCACGCGGTTGAGCGTGCCCTTGTCGGTGCGGACCTGCTCGACGAAAGCGCTGAAACCGGCAGCGCGTGCACGGTCGCGCAGCGCGTTGGCGTCTTCGACCCGGCCGAACGCACCGAGCTGTACCGCGAACCCGACGCCGCTGGCGGCCGGGGCCGCAGGCGTGGTCGGCTTGGGGACAACGGTGGCGGCAGCCGGTTTAACGGTAGGGGCGGCGGGCTTGGGCGTGGTGGCGACCGGCGCGCTCGGCTTGGGCGCCGGCGCGGTCGGTTTGGCCGGCTCCGGCGGCAGCGGTTCGCTGCGAACCGGCGCGGTCTGGGCTGCTGCGGCGACCGGCGTCGATGCAGGCGTGGCCGCAGCCGCGCTGGGCGCCGGTGCCGGGTTGGCGGCATCGGCGTTGAGCACGACCACCTGGGCGTTGACGTCGCTGCGGACCTTCACCGCTTCCAGGCGCACCGATTCGGCCTGCGCATGGTCGGCATAGGGGCCAATGCGCACGCGCCAGGCAGGGCGGCCGTTGATCTGGGTCTGTTCGCTGAAGCCCGGCAGCTGCGCCTGCTTCAGGCGCGCGATCACCGCGTTGGCATCGGCCTCGCTGGCATAGGCACCGAAGTTGACGGCGTAATTACCGGCCGCCGCAGCCGGCGGCAGCGCGCCGGCATCAGCCGCGGCAGCGGCGGGAGCGGAGTCGGTGACCGCGGCCGGCGCATTACCCGGGGTCGCGTTCATGCCGACTGCCCCACCCTGCGGCGCATTGCCCGGGGTGACCAGCGGCAATTCGCGGGTTTCAAACTGGCCGTCGGCCGGCGCTGGCGGGGCCTCGATCGGCACGTCGCTGACGCCGCTGTCGGGCGCGGGGCCCTTGACCAGCATGGGCAGGAAGATCACGGCAAGCGCCACCAGCACGATGGCACCGATCAGTCGCTGTTTCAGGGCTGTATCCACGAGTAGGTCGGCAGCACGGTGGAAGAACGCGGCGATTATAAGGCCCGCGCACCGGCGCCGGCCTCAATCAAATGAACGAAGTGCCTGTATCGCTTCGGCAACGGTGTGGAACGAGCCGAACACCAGCACGCGATCGCCCGCCTGTGCCTGCGCCAGCGCGTGCGTCAACGCTTGTGCCACGGTGTCGGCGGGGGCACCGGCTGCGGCGACGGTGTCGCCGAGGCGCTCGCGCAGTGCGGCCGCGCTCTGCCCACGCGGCCCCTCCAGACCCGCCAGGTGCCACTGCGCGATATCGCCCTGCAGCGCTTCCACTACCGCCCGGCTGTCCTTGTCGGCCAGCGCGGCATAGACCGCGCGTGTAGTGCCCTGCGCGGGTCGTGCCTGCAGCCAGGCCGCCAACGTGCGCGCCGCCTGCGGGTTGTGGCCGACATCCACCACCACTTCGACCTCGCCGACCCTCCGCGACTGCAAGCGACCGGGCACCACCGCCGCGGCGACGCCTTCGGCCCAGGCGCTGCGTGCGATGGGCGTGCGCAACGCGCGCAATGCGGCAATCGCCGCGCCGGCATTGGCCAGTTGCACCGGTGCCTGCAGCGTCGGCATCGGTAGGTCCAGGCGCACCGAGACATCGCGCCAGCGCCACCCGCCGGCGTCGATCGGTTCGCAGAAATAGTCGCTGCCGTAGCGGATCGCATTGGCACCGAGCACGTAAGCCTGGCGCAAGACGCTGGAGGGCGGGTCGATCTCGCCCAGCACCACCGGCTTCCAGCCGCGGATGATCCCGGCCTTCTCCGCGCCGATGGCCTCGCGGTCCTCGCCCAGCCAGTCGGTGTGGTCGATATCCACGGTGGTGATGACCGAGACGTCGGCGTCGACCAGGTTGACCGCATCCAACCGGCCGCCCAGGCCGACTTCCAGCACTGCCAGGTCGAGCCCGGCGCGGCCGAACAGCCACAGCGCAGCCAGCGTGCCGTACTCGAAATAAGTCAGCGCCGTCTGCGCGCGCGCCGCCTCGACCGCGGCGAATGCTTCGACTAATGCGGCATCGTCGACATCGCGGCCATCGATGCGCACGCGCTCGTTGTAGGCCAGCAGGTGCGGCGAGGTGTAGGCGCCCACCTTCCAGCCAGCGGCACGCGCGATCGCCTCGATGAAAGCCACGGTCGAACCTTTGCCGTTGGTCCCGCCGACGACAATGGTCTTCCTGGCCGGCGCCCCGAGGCCGAGCCGCTCGGCAACCTCGCGGACGCGGTCCAGGCCCATCGCGATGGACTGCGGATGCTGGCGCTCGATGTACTCGAGCCATTCGGAAAGCGAGTTGGAAGTGTCCACGGCGGCGCTGTGCGGGAAAAACGCGCTCATTATCGCGGTTTGCCGGCATTCCCGGCAGGGTCCCTCAACGGCGGGTGCGGGCCGAGGCCTTGGCCACGTACATCGTGCGGTCGGCGGCGGCCATCCATTCGTCCAGGCCACGGTGATGCGCCGCCAGGGCCGCCACCCCGACGCTCACACCTACCCGAAGTTCCGGCCAGTTCGGCAGCACCAACGCCGCCACCGTGTCGCGCAGATGTGCCGCCACGCGCTCGGCCTCGGTCAACGTGCCGGCCAGCAGCAGCGCGAACTCGTCGCCGCCCAGCCGCGCCGGAAAGCCACTGGCGCCGGCCTGCTCGCGCATCAACCGGGCGATCTCGCGCAACACCTCGTCGCCGGCCACATGGCCATGGCGATCGTTGATGGCCTTGAAGCCATCCACGTCCAGCATCAGCAGCACCGCCTGCGCCTGGCTGACGCGCGCCGACACGATCAGCTCCAGCGCGCGCGCATTGAAGAAGCGGCGGTTGGGCAGGTCCACGCCGGGATCGGTGAGGTTGAGCCGGTCCAGTTGCCGGTTTTGCTGGGCAATGCGCCGCGCCAGGTCATGGCCGACATGGCTCAGCGCCAGCATGTAGATGAAGATCGGCGGCAGCGCGCACAGCACGGTGCGGGTGGAGGCGTGCAATTGAGTCTGCCAGCCCAGCAGCCAGCCGCTCAGCAGTGCGGTGGCCAGGCAAGCCAGCGCCGCCCGCCCCAGCAGCGGCCAACCGCCGGCGGCCAGTCGATCGGCGGCGAGGATGCTCAGCATCGCCGCCGCAGGCACCAGGCTGAACTGCGTGGCCGCGATCCAGAAACCGCCCAGGGCGGCGTCGGCGATGAGATTGCGATGTTCGGCGGCGATCGGCTCGCGCGCGCCCCGAGCGAGCCAGAACGCCAGGTGCGGCCACACCAGCACATTCAACGCGACCAGCCAGGCGTAGCGCGGCAGCGAGCCCTGCTCGGCCAGCACCGACACGTACGGGACGGCCAACAGCAGCAGGCCCAGGTTGCGCATCGGATAGATGCGGCGCACGAAGGCGTGCGCCTTGGCTTGCGCGTCCTGGGGAGTGCTGTAGTAAGGCATGGGGGGAGGCGGCCCGAAGCGATGGGATCAGGGCTGGCCGAACATCTTCCACCGCCCTCGCCAGCCTAAGTCAGCGCGCGACGGCGCGACATAGGGAAAGCCCTGACGCGTGGCGACGCCGCAGTCGCCTGGCCTTTACCTACAGCGCCCGGTGCTTGGCTTCACCGAAGAACGGCGTGTGATGGCTGCAATCGTTCAGACGCACCACTTCCAAATGATCGACATCGTCGCCTTCGAGGAAGTTGAGCGTGGTCGGGGCCTGGCGGAAGGTCCACAGCCGCGACAACGGAATGCCCAGCACTTTGCACAGCAGCACGCGATTGACTGCGTCGTGCGCGACCACCAGCAAGGTGTCGTCGGCGCCCAGCCCCTCGGCCGCGGTCGCCAGGCCGCGCCAGGAGCGTTCGAGTACCTGCCGCAGCGATTCGCCGCCCGGCATCAGCACGGTATCCGGCTCTTCGCGCCAGGCGCGCAGTCGCGCCGGGTCCTTGTCGTGGATCTCGCTGGCCAGCAACCCTTCCCACTCGCCATGGGCGATTTCCTGCAGGTCCGCATCCAGCGTCAGCATCGACTCGCGCGCCGGACCGAGGGCGAAACGTGCCGTGCTCTGCGCGCGCGACAGCGGCGAGGCGATGGCGCGGTCGATGGGCACCTCGCGCAGGCGTTCGCCCAGCGCGCGCGCTTGCGATTCGCCCACGGGCGAAAGGGGAATATCGATCTGGCCCTGGTAGCGGCCTTCGGCGTTCCACGGCGTTTCGCCGTGGCGGGCAAGCAAGATACGCATGGGGGAGTGGTTCCTGGGGCGCGACGGCCGACGGCCGACGTGGGAGCGGGATCATAACCCGCAGCCGCCAGGGGAGCGTCGGCCCCTGGCGACTCGTGGCCCGTCAGCGCTGCAGGTTCAATTCCTTCAGCAACTGCGGCGCCGGCGCCACTTCGCGCATGATCCATTCGAGGTAGCGGCTGTCCACCGAGATCATCCGGGTCATCGCCGGGTCGAACACCCAGTTGCTGCTCACCGACTCCCAGTTGCCATCGAAGGCCAGGCCGACCAGCTTGCCGTGCGCGTCCAGCACCGGCGAACCGGAGTTGCCGCCGGTGATGTCCAGGTCGGAGAGGAAATTGACCGGCACCGAACCCAGGCGCGGATCTTCGAGGCCGGCATAGCGCTTGGCGCGGGCGGCTTCGAGCAGTGCTTTCGGCGAGTCGAACGGGTCGGCGCCGGTTTCCTTGGCGACCACGCCTTCGAGCGTGGTGAACGGCGTGTAGGCCACGCCATCCTTCGGCGCGTAACCGGTGACGTTGCCAAAGGTGATGCGCAGCGAGAAGTTCGCGTCCGGGTAGACGAACTCGCCCTGCTGTTGCTTGTAGTCGGCCAACGCCTGCAGGTACACCGGGCGGTACTTCAGCGCCTCGCCCTTCTGTGCCTTGGCCTCCTTCTCCATCGCCAGCAGCGCCGGCATCACTGCCACCGCATAACGGATCGCCGGATCATCGCTGGCTTCGAAGGCCGCGCGGTCGGCCTGGAACCACTTCAGGCGTTCGTCGGTATCGCCCAGGCGGGTACCGGCCAGGCGCGATACGGCAGCCTCTACCCCGGCAGCATCGGCACTGCCCAGCCATTGGTCGACCGCGGCCACGTGCTGTTGCGCCGGCAGGCGGGTGTACTCATTGAGCCAGTAAGCCTGCAATTGCCGGTCCATCGCAGCGACGTAGCGGCGCTCCATCTGCTTCAGGGTGCCCTGCAGCTGCGGCAGGTCGCGTTCCTGGTAGCCGCTCTCGCGCTCGGCATCCGGCTTGGCGCGCTCCAGCGCCAGCCGATACAGGCTCACCGCCGCGCCAACCGTGCCGGTGCGGTTGAGTTGCCCCAGCACCAGGTCACGCCCCTGGGTGGCGCGCGCCTGTTCGTTGAGCGCCACCAACCGCTGGTGCGCCTGCAGCCCGGGCTTGCCGGACGCGCCCTCGCGCTTGAGCCAGCCCAGCACCGCGGCCTCCTCGGCGCGCTTCTGGCCGGCGGCATCGATGCGCTTGAAGCCTTCGAGCTGCCCTTCGTAATTCTTTTGGGTGTTGTTCCACCCGGCCAGGGTGCTGGCGTACTTCACCGCGATGTCCGGGTCCTGCTTGCCCGCGGCTTCGACCAGCACGATCAAGCGCTGGTAATGCCCGGCCACGGTCGGATAGGTCCATTGCGCGCTGTTCTCGAACTCGGACACCAGGGCGTAGCGGTTGGTACGGCCCGGATAGCCGGCGACCATGACGAAATCCCCCGCGCCCAGCGGCTGGTCGGCGAATTTCAGCCAGTGCTTGGGCTGGTAGGGAACGTTGTCCGGCGAATAGGCGGCCGGCTTGCCGTCCTTGCCGACGTAGGCGCGATAGAAGGAAAAGTCGCCGGTGTGGCGCGGCCACATCCAGTTGTCTATGTCGCCGCCGAACTTGCCCACGCTGGCCGGCGGCGCATAGGCCAGGCGAACGTCCTTGATCTCCAGGTTCTTGAACAGCCGATAGCTGTTGCCGCCGGAAAAACTGAACAACTGGCAGCGGTAGCCCGGCTCTGCTTCGCAGGCGGCTACCTGTGCCTTCTCGAAGGCTTCCAGGGCCTGGGTGCGCTTGAGCGCGTCGTTGCCGGCGCCGGCGATCGCGGCGTTGGCCTGGGTGGTGACATCGGTGATGCCGTCGAGGACGTAGATGCGCGCATTCGGACCGGCGCTCAGCTCGGCGGCGGCGGTCGGCGCGTTGAAGCCATCCTTGATCAGGTTCTTTTGCGGCGTCGAGTTCAGCTGGATGGCGCCGTAGGCGCAATGGTGGTTGGTCACCACCAGGCCTTGCGGCGAGACGAAGCTGGCAGTACAGCCACCGAGCGCGACCACGGCGCCCATCGGGTCGCCGGTGAGCTCGGCCAGTTGTTCAGGCGCCAGCTTGAGCCCGGCCTGGCGCAGTGGACCGGCGATCTGCGGCAGTTGCTGCGGCACCCACATGCCCTCGCCGGCCTGGGCGTGGGAAACGGCACCGGGTCCGGCGGCAAACAGGATGGCTAGCGACAGGGCAAGTGGGGTGGGACGCATCAGGGCTCTCCATGGACAGTGCGTGGAGTGTAATCACGCCTTCACGCCTAAACCTCTGTCCAACGGCACTGGACGTTCTGGCGGTGCAGCACGGCCTGGCGGGCGCGCGCCCTTATAATTCGCGCCCTCACTTCCCCGCAGGTTTCGGCTCCAATGACGCAAACGATGAAGGCGCTGGTCAAGCGCGAAGCAGCCAAGGGCATCTGGCTGGAAGACGTCCCGGTGCCGGTGCCGGGCCCCAATGAGGTACTGATCAAGCTCGAGAAGACCGCGATCTGCGGCACCGACCTGCACATCTATCTGTGGGACGACTGGAGCCAGCGCACGATCAAGCCGGGCCTGACCATCGGCCATGAGTTCGTCGGCCGCATCGCCGAGCTGGGCTCGGCGGTCACCGGCTACCAGGTCGGGCAGCGGGTCTCGGCCGAAGGCCATATCGTCTGTGGCCATTGCCGCAACTGTCGCGGTGGGCGTCCGCACCTGTGCCCGAATACGGTCGGCATTGGCGTCAACGTCAACGGCGCCTTCGCCGAGTACATGGTGATGCCGGCCTCCAACCTGTGGCCGATTCCCGACCAGATCCCCTCCGAGCTGGCCGCCTTCTTCGACCCCTACGGCAACGCCGCGCACTGCGCGCTTGAATTCGACGTGGTCGGCGAAGACGTGCTGATCACCGGCGCCGGCCCGATCGGCATCATTGCCGCGGGTATCTGCAAGCACATCGGCGCGCGCAACGTGGTGGTGACCGACGTCAACGACTTCCGCCTCAAGCTGGCCGCCGACATGGGCGCCACCCGCGTGGTCAACGTCGCCAACACCTCGCTCAAGGACGTGATGAAGGACCTGCACATGGAAGGCTTCGACGTTGGCCTGGAGATGAGCGGCAACCCGCGCGCGTTCAACGACATGCTCGACTGCATGTACCACGGCGGCAAGATCGCGATGCTCGGCATCATGCCGCGCGGCGCCGGCTGCGATTGGGACAAGATCATCTTCAAGGGCCTTACCGTGCAGGGCATCTACGGCCGCAAGATGTACGAGACCTGGTACAAGATGACGCAGCTGGTGCTGTCCGGCTTCCCGCTCGGCAAGGTGTTGACCCACCAGTTGCCGATCGACGACTTCCAGAAGGGCTTCGACCTGATGGAACAGGGCAAGGCCGGCAAGGTGGTATTGAGCTGGAACTGAAAAACCGGGACTTAAAAAGAAAGGCGCCGCAGGGCGCCTTTCTGTTTCCCTCACCCCTGGGCTGCGGCGCTGGCTCAGGGCCAGCTGACGGTGGCGACGACGGCGACGCGGCTATCGGAGTTCTGCTTGCCGAAGTCGTATTCGCCGCTGCTGTCGGTGTCGTAGTAGCCCACGGTCACGCCCAGCGGGCCCCAAGCCTTGCCCAGGGTGACGCTGTAGTCGGTGTAGTCCTTGTAGTCGATGCCCGACCCATAAGTCGTGCGGCCGACATGCACGCCGACGCTGAAGTCCGACGGCAGCGCCCAGTCCGCGCCCAGCGCGTAGTAGAAGCTGTCTTCATCCAGGCCATAGACGTCGTCGGTGTAGGCGACGGTGAGGCTATAGGTATCCAGGAACGTGGTCTTGGTAATCAGCTCGTTGTAGTTGGACGCGCCGGCACCGGGGTAGTTGTAGCGGTTGACCATGACGTCGAAGTTCCAGTTCTCGGCGAAGCCGATGTTGTAGCCGACGAAGCCATCGACTTCCCAATCCGGATCGCCGGCGCCGAAATCGACATTGGAGGCCCAGGTGCCGACATACAGGCCGAACGAAGTCGTGTAGGTCAGGCCGGCCTGGAAGGCCGGGTCCTCGTTGGTCTGCGAGATGCCACGAAAGACGTAGTCGTTGGTCACCGCGAAAGTGCCGCTCAGGCCGGAGGAATCTTCTTCCTCGGCTTCCTGGGCGAAGGCGGTGGCGGACAGCGACGAGAGGGCGAGCACGGCGGCGCACGCGAACGGCAGCGACTTCTTCATACGACACATCTCCTGTGGCGGGGTGGGCGAGGACACTGCGGAGCGAAACCGTCTTTTACGGATTCTTAACCGAGCTTACGCTGCAGTGCAACACCGCCGTCACTTTTGTGTCTGTTACATCCGCAACTGTGCCGCTACCTTGTCCTGCGGATGTCTGCTGGTCACCGTGCCGCGGTCATCTTTCAGCGGCAAAAACCCCATATCGGCGTGCCGCCACCTGCAGCGACTGTCCGGCTGAGAAGGCCGCCCCGGCCGCGGGCAGGTCTACTTCCACTTCATCGGCCGCGCCCTCCAGGCGCGCTCGCAGGCGCAACCGCGCGCCGCTGCGCTGTGTCGACACCACCGTGGCCGGCCAGCCGCCCTCTTCCAGCACCAGGTCCTCGGGCCGCACGAACAGGGCCACCTCGCCCTCGCCCGGTGCCGCATTCGGCAACGGCAGGACGCGCCCGGCCACTTCGATCTGCCCTGCTCGCGCCTGCCCCGGCAACCGGTTCACTTCGCCGACGAAGCTGTAGACGAACGGCGAAGCAGGCTGGTCGTAGACCACCGCGGGACTGTCCAGTTGCTCGATACGGCCGCGGTTGAGGATGGCGACACGATCGGCCAGTTCCAGCGCTTCTTCCTGGTCGTGGGTGACGAACACCGTGGTCAGGCCGGTGCGCTCGTGCAGCTCGCGCAGCCAGCGCCGCAGGTCGCGACGGACCTGCGCGTCGAGTGCGCCGAAGGGTTCGTCCAGCAACAGCACGCGCGGCTCGATCGCCAAGGCGCGCGCCAGCGCCACGCGTTGCCGCTGGCCGCCGGATAGCTGGGTGGGATAGCGATTTTCCAGCCCCTGCAACTGCACCAACGACAACAACTCATGCACCCGCTCGGCGATGCGCTGCTTGGGCCAGCGCGCCTGGCCACGACGAACGCGCAGGCCGAAAGCGATGTTCTCGAACACGCTCATATGCTTGAACAGCGCGTAGTGCTGGAACACGAAGCCGACCCGGCGCGACTGCACGCTCATGTGGGTGGTGTCCTCGTTGCCGAAGAACACCTGGCCGCGGTCGGCCGCTTCGAGCCCGGCGATGATCCGCAGCAACGTGGTCTTGCCCGAGCCGGAAGGCCCGAGCAACGCCAGCAATTCGCCCTTGCGGATGTCCAGGTCGATGCCGTCGAGGGCGGCGAACTGGTCGAAACGCTTGTGCACGTTGTGGATGCGGATACCCATGGACGCCTCAGTGACGGTGGTTGGACGCCAGCGATTCGCCGTGGCGCCACTCCAGGTAGGACTTCAGCGCCAGGGTGACCAGCGCACTCAATGCCAGCAGCGCGGCGCAGGCAAAGGCGGCGCTGTAGGCGTATTCGTTGTAGAGGATTTCCACGTGCAGCGGCAGCGTGTTGGTCCGGCCGCGGATATGCCCGGAAACCACCGACACCGCGCCGAACTCGCCCATCGCCCGCGCGCCGCACAACAACACGCCGTAGAGCAGGCCCCAGCGAATGTTGGGCAGGGTGACGCGCCAGAACATCTGCCAACCACCGGCGCCGAGGCTCAGTGCGGCCAGTTCTTCATCGCTGCCCTGTTGCTCCATCAGCGGCATCAGTTCGCGCGCGATGAACGGGAAGGTGACGAAGGTGGTGGCCAGCACGATGCCAGGGATGGCGAAGATGATTTTCGGCAGCTGCACCAGGGTTTCGCCCAGGATCGGCAGCTGCAGGTGCCAGCCTTCGTCGATCAACGGCCAGGCCCACCCATTGCGGCCGAAGATCAGCACGAAGATCAGGCCGGCGACCACCGGCGAGACCGAGAACGGCAAGTCGATGAGGCTGATCAGCACGCGCTTGCCACGGAATTGATGCTTGCTGATCAGCCAGGCCGCCGCCACGCCGAACACCAGGTTCAGCGGCAGGACAATGGCGGTGACCCACAGCGTGAGGCGGATAGCGGCGAGGGCGTCGGGATCGCTGATCGCGCGCCAGAACACCCCAAGCCCGCCGCGCAGCGCTTCGGCGAACACCAGCACCAGGGGCAGCAGCAGGAAGAACAGCAGGAACGCCAGCGCGCCCAGCACCAACAGCACCCGCACCCAGCGGGGCTCGGTGGTCGGGCTGGCGGCGGCATGGCGGGCCCGGCCGGCCGGCATGGCGGACTCCTGCAAGGGAACGGAAAGGCGGGTGGCGATCTGGTTCATCCTGCCCTACTCCCGGCCCTTGCGCTGCATCCAGCCCTGCAACCCGTTCACCAGCACCAACACGCCGAAGGACAGCAGTAGCATCGCCGCGGCGATGGCAGTGGCGCCGGCGTAGTCGAATTCCTCCAGGCGGATGGTGATCAACAACGGCGCGATTTCGGTGGCGTTGGGCAGGTTGCCGGCGATGAAGATCACCGAACCGTATTCGCCGACGCCGCGCGCAAACGCCAGCGCGAATCCGGTCAGCACCGCCGGCCACAGCGCCGGCAGCACCACCTTCAGCACCGTCTGGAAGCGGCCGGCACCCAGCGTCGCGGCAGCTTCCTCGAATTCCTTTTCCGACTCGATCAACACCGGCTGCACCACCCGCACCACGAACGGCAAACCGACGAACACCAGCGCGACGATGATGCCGAGCTGGGTATAGGCGACCTTGATGCCGAGCGGCTCCAGCCACTGGCCGACCCAACCGTTGCCGCCGTACAGCGCGGTCAAGGCGATGCCCGCCACCGCGGTGGGCAGGGCGAACGGCAGGTCGATCATCGCGTCGAACAGGCGCTTGCCCGGGAACCGGTAGCGCACCAGTACCCAGGCCACCCAGGTTCCCATCACCGCATTGAATGCCGAGGCTGCCAACGCGGTGCCGAAGCTCACCCGCAGCGCCGACAGCGTGCGCGGCTCGCTCCACACATGCCAGATGCCCGACCAGCCCAGGCCGCTGGTCTTGATGAAGACCCCCAGCAAGGGAATCAGCACGATCAGCCCGAGCCAGACAAAGGTAATCCCCAGGCTCAGTCCGAACCCGGGGATCACGTTGCGCCGCGGCTTGCGCTGCGGCGCGGAGAGGACGTCTACCGCCATCGGCTACTTGCTCGCCTGGATCTGGTCGAAGATGCCGCCATCGGCGAAGTGTTCGGCCTGGGCCTTGTCCCACGAGCCGAAGGCCGACTGGATCGTCACCAGTTCGAGCTTCGGAAAGCGAGCGATATCGGCCGGGTCGGCGAACTCGGGATGGCGCGGACGGTAATAGTGCTTGGCCGCGATTTTCTGCCCTTCCGGCGCGTACAGGTACTTGAGATAGGCTTCGGCCACTTCACGGGTGCCGTGCTTGTCGACGTTCTTGTCCACCACCGCTACCGACGGCTCGGCCAGGATCGACAGCTTCGGCACCACGATCTCGAACTTGTCCGGGCCCAGTTCTTCCTGCGCCAGGAAGGCTTCGTTTTCCCACGCCAGCAGCACATCGCCGATCCCGCGCTGGACGAACGTGGTGGTGGCGCCGCGCGCACCGGTGTCGAGCACCGGCACGTTGCGGAACAACGCGCGCATGTAATTCAACGTGCGCTCGCGGTCACCCTTGAAGATGCGGTCGGCGTAGGCCCAGGCAGCCAGGTAGTTCCAGCGCGCGCCGCCGGAGGTCTTCGGGTTCGGCGTGATCACCGACACGCCCGAACGCAACAGGTCCGGCCAGTCCTTGATGTTCTTCGGGTTGCCCTTGCGCACCAGGAACACGATCGTCGAGGTATACGGCGCGCTGTTGTCGGGCAGGCGCTTCTCCCAGCCCGGCTGGATCAACTTCGCCTTCTGCGCGATCGCATCGACGTCGTAGGCCAGCGCCAGCGTGACCACATCGGCCTCGATGCCGTCGATGACCGCGCGCGCCTGCTTGCCGGAGCCGCCATGCGAGGTCTCGACCGTAACGGTGTCGCCCTTGGTCTCTTTCCAGTGCTTGGCGAAGGCGGCGTTGTAGTCCTTGTACAGCTCACGCGTCGGGTCGTAGGACACGTTGAGCAGCTGCACGTCGCGGGCACTCGCCGGCAATGCCAGCGCCACAGCCACCAGCAGCGCCATAAGCGGCCTGGCCCAGCGCAATTCGTGCTTCTTCATCGACAAGTTCTCCATGATCAGAAAGCCACCTGGAGGCGGGAAAACACCGCCTTCTCATCTTCGCGGTCGGCGCCGGCGACAGCACCGCCGTCGAACCGCGTCTGCGAATAATTGAATACCAGCTTGAGGTTGCTGGTGAGGTACCAGTTCACACCGAACGTCCACGCCTCGGCACGTCGAGCCGCCACGTCGGCGCTGGCGAACAGCGGGAAGGCGGCATCGTCCACATCCAGTACACCATACCGGCCTACCAGTTCCCATGCACCCCAACCATCGTCTTTACCGACCGGATGTGAGGGACGCGTGACGCCGCGATAGCCGGCATCTTCGCCGGTCAATACAAAGCTCGCCGTAGCTTGCCATGCCGTGTTCTCCAAGTCTGCGCGCTGTGCGCCGAGGGCGACTTCCTGTCGCGACACGATGTATTCGCCGAGGAAGCCGAAGCCGTTGCGGTAGTAATAGCCCTGCGGCGACCAGCGCAAATTCTGTCCATCGGCGGCCACGGTGCCGCGGTAATTGAAGAACTGCACCTGCCCCGGCGTGCGATAGCGCGGCAGGAAGTTGTTGCCTACGCCGTGCTTGTCGCCGACGCTGGCGCCGAGGCCGAAGCCTAGTCCGGACCAGGCACTGGCGTCATTCTTAAACGGTTCGAAGAACACCCGGCCGGCGTACTCGAATTCGTTGTCCGGATTGCTGGTGACCGCGTCGCGGCCATCGACGGTACCGTTGAAAACACCCAGCGCGTAGGTGAAGGTGCCGGCGGCAACCTCGCCTTGCAGCTGCACGCCGATATCGCGATTGGGCGCCAGCTCACTGGGCAGCGCGCGCTCGGTGTCGGCCAGTGCGGAAGACGACTGCAGGCGCTCCAGGCCCACCGGTGAAGTGAACTTGCCGGCGCGCAACGTATAGGCCGGGTCGAAGCGCACGTCGAGATAGGCGTCGACAATACTGGCGCTGTCGCCGGCGAATTCCGGCGTCAACCGGAACGCGACCAGCTTGCCGAGCGAGCCTTCGATGATCGGCCGCGCGGTGCGGATGAGGAAGGTGTCGTTCTGCGGTACCGCGTTGTCGTCGATATAGAAGCGGGCGTCGCCCTGCAGCAGGCCGCGCAGGCGTATTTCATAGGCGCCGTCGGCGGACTTGAACGAGACGCCCTTGTCGTTGACCGCCACCACCGGGGTTTCCTTGGCCTTGGCCACGCGCTCCTCGTCCTGGATCTCGAGCTTGCGTTCGATCACCCGCAAGCGCTGGTCGAGGTCGGCCAGGCCTTCGACCGCCGTTGCCCCACCCTGGGGCGTGGCACCGAGGCGGCGCTCCAGCGCCTCCAGGCGCTGCTGAAGTTCCTGCACGGTGGGAGGCGCGGCTTGCGCCCAGGCCGGCAGTCCTGCCAGGGCACAGGCCAGCGCCAGCCCGGTTCTGCGCCAGTGTCGTGCCTTGCTGCCGCGTGCCTGTGATCCTTGCATTCCCCGCTCTCCGTTGACTGGACAAGCCCCCTTGCCCTTGGACGGACGATGCTGCAACCGCACATGGCGGCGGGGAAATGACCAAAGGGGCGGCCCTTATAGCCATTGCGAATGAGCGCGCGGGGCAGCTGCGGCCGGCGCGGTAAAATCGGTTTTTTCCGACTTGCCGACCCCGCCATGACCGACGCCAGCCTGACCCGCCACTACGCCGAGGAACTCGACGCCATCCGCGAACAGGGGCTGTTCAAGTCCGAACGCATCATCACCAGCCCGCAGTCGGCCGAGATCACCCTGGCCGACGGCAGCACGGTGTTGAACTTCTGCGCCAACAACTACCTGGGCCTGGCCGATCACCCCGATGTGATCCAGGCCGCCAAGGACGCGCTCGACACGCACGGCTTCGGCATGGCGTCGGTGCGTTTCATCTGCGGCACCCAGGACCTGCACAAGCAGTTGGAAAAGACCATCGCCGACTTCTTCGGTACCGAAGACACGATCCTCTACGCCGCGTGCTTCGACGCCAACGGTGGCCTGTTCGAACCGCTGTTGGGCGAGAACGACGCGATCATCTCCGATGCGCTCAACCATGCCTCGATCATCGATGGCGTGCGCCTGTGCAAGGCCAAGCGCTTCCGCTATGCCAACTGCGACATGGCCGACCTGGAAGCGCAGCTGCAGGCGGCCGATGCGGCCGGTTGCAAGACCAAGTTGATCACCAGCGACGGCGTGTTCTCGATGGACGGCTTCATCGCCCCGCTGGATGAAATCACCGCGCTGGCCCGAAAATACAACGCGCTGGTGCATATCGACGAATGCCACGCCACTGGCTTCCTTGGCGCAACCGGCCGCGGCTCAGCCGAGGTCAAGGGCGTGCTGGACCGCATCGATATCTTCACCGGCACCTTGGGCAAGGCCATGGGCGGCGCGCTGGGCGGCTTCACCACCGCGAAGAAAGAGGTGATCGAACTGCTGCGCCAGCGCTCACGCCCCTACCTGTTCTCCAATTCGCTGCCGCCGCACGTGGTGGCTGCGGGCATCAAGGCGTTCGAGATGCTCGAATCAGCCGGTGATCTGCGCGAGCGCCTGGTCGAGAACACTGCTTACTTCCGCCAGAAGATGGTCGCGGCCGGCTTCGACGTGAAGCCGGGCGTGCATCCGATCAGCCCGGTGATGCTGTACGACGCGCCGCTGGCGCAGCGCTTCGCCCAGCGCCTGCTGGAGGAAGGCATCTACGCAATCGGCTTCTTCTTCCCGGTGGTGCCCAAGGGCCAGGCGCGCATCCGCACGCAGATCAGTGCCGCGCACACGCGCGAACACCTGGACCGGGCGATCGATGCGTTTACCCGCATCGGCCGCGAACTGGACGTATTGAAGAGCTGAGGGCGCTCAGCCTTCGCCGGTCGCCTGCTTGCTCGTGGCCTTGCCCTGCTGCACGGACACTTCCGCAGCGGGTTTCGGCTTGGGCTTGGCTTTCGGCGCAGCCTGGGCAACCGCCTGCGCTTTCGGCTTGGCCACCGCAGCGTTGGCCACGATGGGCTTCGCGCTGGGCTTGGCGGGGGTGGCCTTGGCGGTGCGGGTGGCGGGCTTGGCAGCGGCCGGCGCGCCCTTGGCCACGCGGATGCCGCGCGCCTTCATCCAGGCATCGAACTCGTCGGCGCTCATGCGCCGGCCGTTCTGGGTCATGTTGAAGCGGTAGGCGCCGGTGGCGTCACGCTCGCCGCGCGGTGTCGCGCTCGAGGTCGTCGGTGCTGGCGGTCGGGCATTTTCGTGGTGCGTGGCGCAGGCGCACAGCGTCAGCAGCAGGCTGGCGCACACCAGCAGGCGAGCGGCACGCGGCCGCGATTCAAGTGTTCCCCACATCGGCGTCTCTCCCCAGAGATGGCCTGAGTGTAGGCGCGGTCCGGGCGTTATGGCGGCGGATCTGCCGATCTGCCCGCCAGGCGCACGCGCGGAACGTGACCGCCGGCGCAACTCGGCCTGAGCGACGCCTTCGCCGCGCTCAGCGACGGCTGGCGGCCGGCACCAGGGCCTTGCGCTCATCCTCGCTGAGCGGGCGCCAGGCGCCCTTGGCCAGTTCGCCCAACACCAAGCTGCCGATAGCCACGCGCACCAGCCGCAGGACCTCGATGTCCTGGCTTGCGAGCAGGCGCCGGATCTGGCGGTTGCGGCCTTCGTCCAGCACCACTTCCAGCCAGGCGTGGCGCTCGCCTTCGCGCAGCACGGCGATGCGCTGCGCGCGCAGTTGCTCGCCCTCGTCGTGGACGCCATCGAGCATCGCCTGCAATTGGGCCGCATCCGGCCGGCGATCGACTTGCACGTGGTAGGTCTTGTCCGGCCCGCGCTCCGGATCGGTGATGGCTGCCGCCCACTGCGGATCGTTGCTGAAAAGCAACAGGCCTTCGCTGGCCTTGTCCAGGCGGCCGACCGGCGCCAGCCACGGCAAACCGGCGCCATCGAAGCAGCGGTATACGGTGTCGCGGCCGCGCTCGTCGCGGGCGGTGGTGACTAGCCCGCGCGGCTTGTTGAGCATCAGGTAATGCCGCGGTGGCCCCTGCAGCGGCAGGTCGTCCACGCGCAACCGTTGCGCCAGCGTCGGCGATTGCTGCAGCGGGAATTCCGGATCGCGGACGATGCGGCCATCGACCCGCACCCTGCCCTCGGCGATCCAGCGCGCGGCCTCGGTACGCGAGCACACGCCGAGCTTGGACAACATCCGCGCCAGGCCGTGGCGCGGGCCGGCGCCGCTGCTCGCGGTGCCGGTTCCTGCGCGGCGGGGCCGGGAGGAAGCCGGCGGCGGACGCCGGTTCACTGCCAGCCCCGGGGGGTTACTTCGACTCGCCCGGCTTGGCTTCCGGGGCGGGCGCCGCGGCGGCCGGCGCGGCGGCCGGACGTGCCTTGATCACGCGCACGCCGCGCGCCTTCATCCAGGCATCGAACTCGTCGGCAGTCATGCGCTTGCCGTCCTGGCTCATGTTGAAGCGCCACGGCGTGTTGTCGAACGCGGTCTGCGGCTTGTAGGCCGCCGGGTCGTTGGGGTTGGCGGTACCGCCGGCCGGCAGCGCCTTGCTGATGTCCTGGCAACCTTCCACGCGCAACCGCAGCAGTACGCGGTCGACCGACTGGTCGGGGCTGAAGGGCTGTGCCAGCACGCCCGAGGGCATGCCGAGCTGGCCGTTGCGGGTAAAGAACTCGGATGCGGCCGGGGCGATCACCGTGGCCGGCAGCGGCAACGGGGCCGAAGCAGGCGTGGCGGCGCAGTTGGTCGCGGCATGGGCAGCGGGAACGAGGGCGAGACCGATGAGTCCGGCCAGTGCGATACGCAGCATCGGAATTCCGTGGGTGGGCGACGCAGAGAGTGTAGGCAGCGCTGCCGGGGCTTTCAACGACCACGAACGTGCGCGCCGGCGCGAAACCGGATTTCTGCCGGTGCAGGGACCGGTTTTTCCGATCCGCAAAAAAACAAAGCCCGGCTTGCGCCGGGCTTTGCCTGAAGCTTTGGCGTCCGATTAGTTCTGGACGTTCAGCTCGGTACGACGGTTCTTCTCAGACTTACAGGCCGGCATGGTCTGCGGGGTCTGCTCCAGCGGACGGCTCTCGCCGTAGCCGATCGGGCCCTGCAGGCGGCCAGCATCGACGCCGTTCTGGGTCAGGTAGTTGTACACAGCGGTCGCACGACGCTCGGACAGCTTCTGGTTGTAGTCGTCCTTACCGCACAGGTCGGTATGGCCGGCCACTTCGACACGCAGATCCGGGTAACGCTTCAGGATCTCGGTGGCTTCGCTCAGGATCGCCACGGCGTCCGGACGCAGGTTCGACTTGTCGAAGTCGAAGTTCACGCCCTTCAGGTCGATCGAAACCGGCACCGGGCAACCATCCGGACCGATGGTCTGGCCAGGCTGCGAGTTCGGGCACTTGTCGTCGCAGTTGTTGACGCCGTCACCGTCGTCGTCCAGATCGGCGCAGCTCGGCGCGACCGGGGCGGCGGCAACCGGGGCAGCCGGCGGCGGGCCCAGCGGGATCACGACACCGACCGAAGCCAGGATGTCGCCGAACCAGCTTTCGTCCGGAGCGGCAATGCTCTGGTCGTCGAAGTCGCCACGGTAGGCCACTTCGGCGCGCACAGCGACGCGCTTGTCGAAGGTGGTCTGCAGGCCGACACCGACCTTGGCGGCGAACTCGCCGTCCTTACGCTCGCCCGGGGAATTCGGGTTCGGGAAGGCGTCGAATTCTTCTTCAGTCTTCTGGTAGCCCACGCCGAACAGCAGGTACGGGTTCCAGCCGCGGCCTTCCTGGATGAAGTGGCGACGCAGGTCGAACGAGATGCCGTACTGGCTCCAGTTCAAGTCCTGGTTGTCGTCGAAGTTCGGGTTCTGATAGTTCAGCTCACCGTCGATCGACCAGTTCGGGCTGACGAACTTGCCAAGGCCCAGCGTGACGAACGGAGCATCGTTGGTGGTGCGGTCGCCGTCCTGGAAGTTGAAACCAGCCGAACCGGTCAGGTACCAGCGATCATCGAACTCCTGCGCGGAGGCTGCCTGGGCAACGGCCAGACCACCCAGCAACGCGGCAGTGAGGATTTTCTTGTTCATGAATACAGCTCCTTGTTTCGGGGGTATAAAGCCGATAGAGGCATGGTTCAGTTCAGATGTCTCGTCACATCCAGACGGCCGTTCCGCACGCCATCGCGGCGCAGATTAAGCTCGCTTAAGTGAAGACCGCGTTAACGGTGACATAACAAGTCCAAGCCTGCGTACCGTCGGGAAAGCCTGTTAATCCTACGTATACAGGTTCATGAAATCCATAACACAAAACCCAGTGCATGGGGAGTGAAAAAGGGTGAAAGCTTGTTTTCCAATAATTGACTGCTTACAGCCATGGCGCTCGGCGGACAATTAGTAGTGCATTTGCAGCGAAGGTTTTCGCGCATGTTTTCCAAAGGCCTGGAGGTGCCATGAAAGCTGTTGCCCTGACACGTTATTTGCCGATAGACGACCCGCATTCGCTCGAAGATGTGACCCTGCCCGCTCCGCCCGCCCCACTGGGCCGCGATCTGTTGGTGCGGGTGCTGGCGGTGTCGGTGAACCCGGTGGACACCAAGGTCCGCGCCCCGAAGCCGCAAGTCGAATCACAGCCGAAAGTCCTCGGCTTCGATGCCGCCGGCGTGGTCGAGGCAGTCGGTCCCGAGGTCACTGCCTTCGCGCCGGGCGACGAGGTGTACTACGCAGGGGACGTCACCCGCAGCGGTGCCAACGCGCAGTTCCAGCTTGTCGATGAACGCATCGTCGGGCGCAAGCCGGACACCCTGGACTTCGCCCAGGCCGCGGCCCTGCCGCTGACCACGCTAACCGCCTGGGAGCTGCTGTTCGAACGCATGCCCTACCGTTTCGACGATGAGACCAATCGTGGCCGGCGCCTGCTGGTGATCGGCGGTGCCGGCGGTGTCGGCTCGATCGCCATCCAACTCGCCCGCCATGCCGGCTTCGAGGTCATCGCGACCGCTTCGCGCGAGGAGACCGTGGCCTGGTGCCGGCAGATGGGCGCGCACCACGTCATCGACCACCGCAAGCCGCTGGCCGAGCAATTGCGGACGCTGGACATTGGCGAAGTGGACGCGGCCATCAACCTGGCCGACACCGACCGCTACTGGGACGCGCTGGGCGAACTGGTAGCGCCGCAGGGCCATGTCGGCTTGATCGTCGAACCGGCCGGGGCGTTGCGCATTGGCGATCCCTACAAGGCCAAGTGCATCGGTATCCACTGGGAAATGATGTTCGCGCGGGCGCGCTTCCGCACCGCCGACATGGGCGAGCAGCACCGCATCCTCGGCCGCGCCGGCAGCCTCGTCGATGCCGGCGAATTGCGCTCGACCTTGACCGAGGTGCTGGGTCCGATCAATGCCGCCAACTTGCGCGAAGCCCATCGGCGCCTGGAATCGGGCCGCACCATCGGCAAGCTCGCCCTGGCCGGCTGGTAGCGCGAGACCTGGAGCCCGGTGCCCAATGGCACCGGGACGGTGAGCAAACACTGGCCCGAAGTCGGCACATGGCCGACAATGGGCCATCCGTACGCCAGCGTATCCTTATGCCCGCCGACCTGTCCGCCCCCGCCTTTCCGCACCTATTCGCTCCGCTGGATCTGGGCTTCACCCGCCTGCGCAATCGCGTGCTGATGGGTTCGATGCATACCGGGCTGGAAGATCGCGCGCGGGACTTCCCGCGCTTGGCCGCTTATTTCGCCGAGCGCGCTGCCGGCGGCGTCGGGCTGATCGTCACCGGCGGCTTCGCACCCAATGTCGCCGGCTGGCTCAAGCCGTTCGGCGGCAAGCTCTCCTGGCCCTGGGAAGGACGGCCGCATCGCCAGCTCACCGCGGCCGTGCACGCGCATGAGGCCAAGATTTGCCTGCAGTTGCTGCACGCCGGCCGCTACGCCTACCACCCGCTGTCGGTGGCACCGTCCAGGCTCAAGGCGCCGATCAACCCCTTCACCCCGCGCGCCTTGTCTGCCCGCGGCGTGGAGCGGCAGATCAATGCCTACGCGCATGCCGCACGGATGGCGCGCGAGGCCGGTTACGACGGCGTCGAAGTGATGGGTTCGGAGGGCTATCTGATCAACGAGTTCATCGCCCCGCGCACCAACCACCGCGACGATGCCTGGGGTGGCGATGCGACCAGGCGCATGCGCTTTGCGGTGGAGATCGTGCGCCGCATCCGCGAAGCCTGCGGGCCGGACTTCATCATCATCTACCGGCTTTCTTTGGTGGACCTGGTCGACGAGGGTAGCCAGTGGCAGGAAATCGTCGCCCAGGCCCAGGCCATCGAGGCGGCCGGCGCGACGATCATCAACTCCGGCATCGGCTGGCACGAGGCGCGGGTGCCGACGATCGCCACGTCGGTGCCGCGCGGCGCGTTTGCCGGGGTCACGGCCAAGCTCAAGCCGCACCTGCGGGTGCCGGTGGTGGCGACCAACCGCATCAACATGCCGGAAGTCGCCGAGAAGATCCTCGCCGGCGGCGGCGCCGACATGGTGTCGCTGGCGCGCCCGTTGCTGGCCGACCCGCAATGGGCGAATAAGGCGCGCAGTGGCCGGGTCCAGGCGATCAACACCTGCATCGCCTGCAACCAGGCGTGCCTGGACCATGTATTCGAGAACAAGGTGGCCAGTTGCCTGGTCAACCCGCGCGCCGCGCATGAGACCGAACTCAACTACCTGCCGGTGGCGCAACCGCGGCGTATCGCGGTCGTCGGTGCCGGCCCGGCGGGCCTGGCCTGCGCGACGGTGGCCGCCCAGCGTGGTCATGCGGTGACCTTGTTCGATGCGGCCAATGAGGTTGGCGGCCAGTTCAACGTCGCCAAGCGCATCCCCGGCAAGGAAGAGTTCCACGAGACCCTGCGCTACTTCCGCCACCTGCTGCAGGAGACCGGCGTCGAGCAGCGTCTGGGCCGGCAGGTCGAGGCCGCCGAGTTGGCCGGTTTCGACGAGATCGTGCTGGCGACCGGCATCACCCCGCGCCAGGTCGATTTCCCCGGCGCCGACCACCCCAACGTGGTGAGCTATCTGGACGTATTGATGGGCCGGGTGACGGTGGCCGACAAGGTCGCGATCATCGGCGCCGGCGGCATCGGCTTCGATGTCGGCGAGTTCCTCGTCCACCACGGCCCCTCGCCGGCGCTCGACCCCGGCCGCTGGATGGCCGAGTGGGGCGTGGACCCAACCTTCGAGGCCCGCGGTGCGCTGCTGCGGCCGCAACCCGAACCGGCGGCACGCGAAGTCTGGCTGCTGCAGCGCAGCCCCGGGAGACCGGGCGCGCGCCTGGGCAAGACCACCGGCTGGATCCATCGGGCCACGCTCAAGGCCAAGGGCGTGCACATGCTCGGCGGGGTCGAGTACCTGGGGATGGACGATGCCGGCCTACGGATCCGCGTAGAGGGCCAGGAACAGACCCTGCCGGTGGGTCACGTGGTGGTGTGCGCGGGCCAGGAACCGCGCCGGGAGCTGCTGGACGCGCTGCAGGCCGCGGGCCATTCGGTGCACGTCATCGGCGGTGCCGACGTGGCCGCCGAGCTCGACGCCAAGCGTGCCATCGACCAGGGCAGCCGGCTCGCCGCGCGGCTTTGAAGATGGGGAAGTCGGCGGTCCCCGGACCCGCCCTCCCCATTCAGGCACCCGCTCCAGCCGCCCCTGTCAAGCCTTCACATTCACGCGGCGTTGCGTGACCGCCGTCTACCTTGCGCCCACTTTCGGGCCCGCCACCCAGTTCGGCGAGCCCTCCGGCCTCGTTACATTTCGAGCCGGACCCTGGGCGGCCCGTATGGCCGCCTCCCCATGACGCCAAGTCGTGACCCGCTTCGCTCCGACCCCACGTTGGAGGAAGGCGGGGTGCGACCCACACGGAGCAAGGAGTCCCATGAAACTGGCCTGGATTCTCTGGCTGTCGCAGTTATTGCCGCAGCCGGCCGCCGATTCGCTTTGCCTGAGCACCACCGTTTACCTGGAAGCTCGTGACCAGACCCTGCGCGGCCAGCAAGCCGTCGCCGAGGTCGCCCTGCGCCGCCTCGACAGCGGCCTGTGGGGGGATTCGATGTGCGAGGTGGTCACCGCCCGCAAACAGTTCGCCCCGACCCTGGTGGCCCCGGGGACCGAGCTGAAGAACAACGCCGCCTGGAACAAGGCCGTCGATGTCGCCTTCGCTGCCGAACAGAACTGGGCGCTGCCCAGCGGCCAGCGCAAGGAGATCGTGCCGGGCGCCAGCCATTTCGCCGCCAGTGCGATCGCCAGCCCGAGCTGGCGCAACGCCTACCAGGTAGCGACGATCGGCGACCACACGTTCTACCGCGTGCAGAAGCTGCGCCCGCGCGCTTCCTGACGGCGCGCAAGGTACCCGACGGGACACGCTGCGTTTCCGCTGATGCACTGCCATCACGGCGCGCCACGGCGATAATGCGTGGTCTATCCATTGCGGAGTTGCCATGAAGCTCTACACCAAGCCGGGCGCGTGTTCGCTCGCCGACCACATCCTGCTGCGCTGGTCGGGCCTGCCGTTCGAACTCGAGGTGGTGGACGCCGAGCGCATGAAGTCGCCGGCCTACCTCAAGCTCAATCCCGCCGGCGCCGTGCCCGTGCTCACGGTCGACGACTGGGTGCTGACCCAGAACGCGGCGATCCTCGGCTACATCGCCGACACCGCGCCGCTGTCCGGCCTGGGCGGTGATGGCAGCGCGCGCGGACGGGCGGAAATCGCCCGCTGGATCGCCTTCGTCAACGCTGACCTGCATCCGGCGTTCAAGCCGATCTTCGGTGCCACCGCCTACCTGGGCGATGAGAAGTTCATTGCCCTGAGCAAGCAAGACGCGCTGACCAAATTGCGCGGGCTCTATGAGCGGGTCGATGCACAGTTGCGCGATCGCCACTGGTTGGCCGGTGATCGCTCCGGTGCCGACGCCTACCTGTTCGTCACTTTGCGCTGGGCGCGCAAGCTCGGCGTCGACCTCTCCGGCCTCGACGCGTTGGATGCGTTCTTCGCCCGCATGAGCGCAGACCCCGACGTGCAGGCCGCACTGCAGGCAGAAGGCCTGTCTTGAGGTGATTGCCCCGTGTCGTCCTCAGGACGGCACGGGTTGCCGCGTCTGTTCCGACCATTGCGTGGTGAACGCCGCACCGCGCGCTTTACGCAAGGCCGCTTCCAGCTCGGGCAGCACCGCCTGCAGCGACGCCACATCGGTGCACCGTTCGATCTTGAGCTGCAGGAAATAACCCTTCAGCCCGAGGTAGCGGCCCACTGCACCGCTCATGCGGTCGTAGAGCCAACGGTATTCCTGCGCGGCGTCGTAGACCGGCGCCTCGCCCGCTGGCACGGCGCCAGTGGATGCCGGCCGCACCGCGGCCGTGGCGGGCACGCCTGCGGCGACGTTCCAGCCGTCGGCGATCAAGCCCATTTCCACCAATTGTTCGAGCGCGTCCGGCGGCGCCTTCAAGCCTTCGATCAAGCTGCGCAGTTCGGCATCGGTGCGTTGGCCATCGATCATCAGCAGGATCGACCGCAACGCGGTCGGCAAACGGCGGGTACGCGCCTCTATTTCCTGGCGGCCCGCCTCGGTCTTTGCAAAGCTCATGTTTCCCCTCCCCCTGTAGGCGCGCCCTTCCCGCGCGCCGAGGCCAAGCGTAGCAGCATCGGCCGCCGCTGCAACGGCAGCCGTCCCGGGGGCGGTCCGCCGGCCCTGGGCCGAACTCAGCGCCCCAATGCCCGCCGGATCTCCTCCAGCGCGCCGGGGTCGTCCAGGGTCGATAGATCGCCCGGATCGCGGTCTTCGGCCAGCGCCTGCAACGAGCGCCGCAGCAACTTGCCCGAGCGCGTTTTCGGCAGGCCATTGACGATGTACACATGCGCCGGCCGCGCTACTGCGCCGAGTTGCCGGGTCACGCATTGCTGCAGTTCCAGCGCGATCGCGGCCGGGTCCTGCGGCGCCACTTTCATCGTGGCGAATACCACCGGCACCTGGCCCTTGAGCTCGTCGTGCATGCCGATCACTGCCACTTCGGCCACGCCCGGATGGCCGGCGATGGCCTCTTCAATCTCGCGCGTACCGAGGCGATGGCCGGCGACGTTGATCACATCGTCGGTACGGCCCAGGATGAAGGTGTAGCCCTGTTCATCGCGGATCGCCCAGTCCAGCGAACTGTAGAGCAGCTCCTTGAAGTGGCTGAAATAGCTTTGCAGGAAGCGCGCGTCGTCGTTCCAGATCGTGCTCATGCAGCCTGGCGGCAGTGGCGGCTGGATCACCAGCACGCCCTTCTGCCCGGGCGCCACCTCCGCCCCGCTCTGCTCGTCGATCACCTTCATGCGATAGCCGAGGTTCGGGAACCCCGGCGAGCCGAACTTCACCGGTTTCATTTCCACGCCGGGCAACAAGGTCAGCGCCGGCCAGCCTGTTTCGGTCTGCCAATAGTTGTCGATCACCGGCTTGCCGAGCGCGCCGTTGATCCAGGTCGCCGTGGGCTCGTCCAACGGTTCGCCGGCGAGGAACAGGTACTTCAATTCGGAGAGATCGTGGCGGCGAATGAAATCGACGTCGTGCTTCTTCAGCACGCGGATCGCAGTGGGCGAGGAGAACATCGTCCGCACCCCGTACTGCTCGCACAACGCCCACCAGATGCCGGCGTCCGGATTGGTGGGCAGGCCTTCGTAAAGCAGCGAGGTGCAACCGCCGATCAGCGGGCCATAGACATTGTACGAATGGCCCACGGCCCAGCCGACGTCGGAGGTGGAGAACATCACCTGCCCCGGCGCGCAGTCGAAGACCGTGCGCATCGACTGGGCCATCGCCACGGCATAGCCACCGACGTCGCGTTGCACGCCCTTGGGCTTGCCGGTGGTGCCGGAGGTGTAGAGCAAATAGCTGGGCTCGTTGGACTCGAGCCATTCCACCGGCACTTGCGTGCCCAGGAACTGCGCGCGCAGCGGCGCGTATTCGACATCGCGCCCTTCGATGCGCGGCATCGCGTCATCCAGCCCGCGCGAGACGATGAGCACCTTCGGCGGGGGGCTGATGGCCTCGGCGCACGCAGCATCGATCAGCGGCTTGTACGGGATGACCTTGCCGCCGCGACTACCGGCATCGGCGGCGATCAGCAACTTCGGCTTCGCATCATCGATGCGCAACGCCAGGTTGTGCGCGGCAAAGCCACCGAACACCACCGAATGGATAGCACCGATGCGCGCACAGGCCAGCATCGCGAACACCGCCTCGGCCATGTTCGGCATGTAGATGACCACGCGATCGCCATGGCCGACATCGAGCGATTTCAGCACCGCGGCGAATGCATTGACCTCTTCGTGCAGCTGCGCGTAGGTGATCTCGCGAGTGACTTCGGTCTCGGTGGAGATGGCCACCAGCGCGAGTTGCCCGGCACGCTCGGGAAGATGGCGGTCGACCGCGTTGTAGCAAAGGTTGGTCTGCCCGCCGACGAACCAGCGGCGGAAGGGCGGGTTCGAATAATCGAGGATCTGCTGCGGCGGCTTGTGCCAGTAAATGGCTTGCGCGGCTTCAGCCCAGAATTCCTCGGGGCGCTCGATCGAGCGCTGGTACTCGGTGTCGTAGCCCATCGTGGTCCCTCCCAGAACCGTTGCTGCGATGTCCAGCATAGGCCCGGGAGAGTGCGGCGTTCCCTGCGACCTTGGTCGCATGGCAGCCGGTGCCGCACAGCAGAACGCCGGCGCGAGGCCGGCGTTCCGTGGTACTGCGGAGGTGGCGTTGCTCAGCCGAGCAGATGCGCCACGCCGCTACGCTCTTCTTCCAGCTCGGCCAGGGTCTTGTCGATGTACTTCTGGCTGAAGTCGTCTACCGGCAGATCCTTGACCAGGGTGTATTCACCGTTCTGGGTGGTCACCGCGAAGCCGAAGATCACGCCTTCCGGAATGCCGTAGCTGCCATCGGACGGCACGCCCATGGTCACCCACTTGCCGTTGCTGCCCAGGACCCAGTCGCGAACGTGGTCGATGGCGGCGTTGGCGGCCGAAGCGGCCGAGGACAGGCCGCGCGCTTCGATGATCGCCGCGCCGCGCTTGCCCACGGTCGGGATGAAAGTGCCGGCGTTCCATTCCTGGTCGTTGATCGCTTCGGCCACCGAAGCGCCCTCGGCGGTGGCAAAACGGTAATCCGGGTACATGGTCGGGCTGTGGTTGCCCCACACCACCAGCTTCTCGATGCTGCCCACCGGCTTGCCGAGCTTGTTGGACAGCTGGCTCAGCGCGCGGTTGTGGTCCAGGCGCAGCATGGCGGTGAAGTTCTTCGGGTTGAGGTCGGGGGCCGACTTCATCGCGATGTAGGCATTGGTATTGGCCGGATTGCCAACCACCAGCACCTTGACGTCGCGCTTGGCCACCTTGTTCAGCGCCGCACCCTGGGCGGTGAAGATCTTGGCGTTCTCCAGCAGCAGGTCCTTGCGCTCCATGCCCGGGCCGCGCGGACGCGCGCCGACCAGCAGGGCGATGTCGGCGTCCTTGAAGGCCACCTCGGCGTCGTCGGTGCCGACCATGCCGGCCAGCAACGGGAAGGCGCAGTCTTCCAGCTCCATCATCACGCCCTTCAGCGCGGCCTGGGCCTTGTCCACCGGCAACTCGAGCAGCTGCAGGATGACCGGCTGGTCCTTGCCCAGCATTTCACCGGAAGCGATGCGGAACAGCAGGGCGTAGCCGATCTGGCCGGCGGCACCGGTCACGGCAACACGTACGGGGGTCTTCATGGGTGTTTCCTCTGCTTGTAAAGCGAATCAGTGGGGTAAGAAACGACCCGGCCCGGATTCACCGGGCCGGGGGAAGTGCATGCGCTGGGGTCAGGCGGCGAGGATCTTGTTCCACTCGGCGACGCGGTCGGCCTTGGCGGCCAGCACGGCGTCGGCGTCGCCTTCGATGGTGACCTTGTTGATCACATCGCCCTGGGCGACGCTGTCGACGGTCTCCAGGCCCGAGAGCACCTTGCCGAACACGGTGTGCTTGCCATCCAGCCACGGGGTGGCGACATGGGTAATGAAGAACTGGCTGCCGTTGGTGTTCGGGCCGGCATTGGCCATCGACAGCACGCCGCGGTCATGGCCGACGCCGTTGTTGGCCTCGTCTTCGAAACGATAGCCCGGGCCGCCGCGGCCGGAGCCTTCCGGGCAGCCGCCCTGGATCATGAAATCGGCGATGACGCGGTGGAAGCTGAGGCCGTCGTAGAAGCCGCGCTTGGCCAGGTTGACGAAGTTGGCAACGGTCAGCGGCGCCTTGTCGGCGAACAGCTCGACCTTGATCGGGCCGCGGGTGGTGTCGAAATTGGCGATGACGGACATGGAAATCCTTGGGGTTTTTGGGGCGATGGCGTCAGCCATATAGGATACACCCGAGCCTCGCGAGAGCACCCACCCCGCGCCCTCCCCCGCCTGCCGAAGGAGGCGCGACCGGCGGCCGATCACACCGCCCCGTGAAACCTGAACAGGCCTTCCGACCCGCGGTCTGCGCGGCGACCGCCTTGACAGGTATAATGCTCGGCTACCTCCTACGTCTTGGCGCCACCCGGGCCCTCTTCCGCATGTCCATCGAAAACCTCCGCAATATCGCCATCGTCGCCCACGTCGACCATGGCAAGACCACGCTGG
>Ga0160435_1000131_pt1 | contig 43323 bp, 37 predicted proteins | sample HID1973K_E0MG_FD_108213 | JGI IMG/M metagenome (GOLD analysis project Ga0160435, IMG submission 108213) | Enriched mosquito-associated microbial communities from UW Madison campus, WI, USA - HID1973K_E0 MG | ecosystem: Host-associated > Arthropoda: Insects > Digestive system > Unclassified ...
GCGACACAGGTGGGCGAGGTTGCGGAGTTCGGTGGGTCCGTCGTGTTCTCGGGCGGTGGTGTGGTCGATGTCGCATCGGCGGGTGGGGATCCGGCATCCGGGGAACCGGCAGTGCTCGTCCCGGACCCGGAGGGCTCGTTTGAGTTGGTCCGAGGGCCGGTAGCGGTCGACGGCGAGGACCGTGCCGGTGACCGGGTGGGTGAGCACTCGGTCCCAGCCCGATGCGGTGCCGGCGAGTCGCAGCGCGGTCGCGGTGTCGATCGGGGCACGGCCGGTCAAGTCCGCGGGCGTGGTGTCGTGCCCGAGGGCCGTGAGCGCCGGGACCGTCACTTGCACATGCGCGACGATCGCTTCGCTCTCGGGGATCGACGCGTTCGAAACCTCGGGCGTCGCATGACCGGTGAGGAGCAGGTCGGCGAACACGTCCGCGCGGACCTCGTCGATCCGGCGGGTGTCGTCCACGACCGGCTCGTCGAGCAGCGTCGGGGTGCCGGTTGCGTCGTCGGTGTCGTCGTCTCGGTCACTGCGGCCATTGCGGCCCACGTGGCCATCGTCACCGTCGCTGCGTGCGTCGATCACGCGTCGGGCGTACCGGTCGAGGCGGTCGCGGATCCCGTGCGCGATCGCCGCCGGCAACGTCGCGATCAACTCGGCCATCCCGTCGTCGAGGTCCCGCACCCACACGCACCGGCCTTTCGCTGCCTCCGCGTGCCGCTGCTCCAGGGGCACCGGGTGCAACCGGGCCGCGAGCATCCGGGCCGCCGGTCGCAGCCGTCCCGGGGTCTCGCGCCGAGCGATCTCGACCGCCGCCGCCTCGTACGCCGCGCGGGCCTCGTCATCATCGATGGCCAGGCCGGCCTCGATGATGATCTGCATGTGCGCGCGGGAGATCTCGCCCGATGCAAGGGCCGCATGTGTGGCGGGGAACCGGCTGGTGAGCACGACGGCATCCGACAGGTGACGCTGCACCGTCCGGTCGGAAACCCGGAGCGCGGCACCGATCTGCGCCGCCATCGAACGGAGCGGGATCTCCCGAATCTCCGACGGGCCGGGTGTCTCGTCTTGCGCCTGGACCACCTCCACCGCGCGGGTGAGGACGGCTGCCTCCTCCGCGTGCAGCGCCGCCATCCCGGCCCGGATACGGAGCAGGTCGTCGACCACCGCATCGACCGCGTGCACCGCGGCGACGGCGGTGGTGGCGATGGTTCCGGTGTTCGTCATAGCCCCCATTCTTCCGGGGACCTCCGACATTGGTGGGGTTGAAAGACCCCGTCACCGGGGGTTCCTGTGGATAACTCCGGTGTGCCCCCACCTGGGGAGGAGACGACGGGGCGACCCCTCGACAGGCTCGGGGACCGCGGGATCGGCCCCTCGACAGGCTCGGGGACCGGGACCGCGGGACCGACCCCTCGACAGGCTCGGGGACCGGCCGGGGCGACCCCTCGACAGGCTCGGGGACCGCGGGACCGACCCCTCGACAGGCTCGGGGACCGGCCGGGGCGACCCCTCGACAGGCTCGGGGGCCGGGGCACCGACCCCTCGACAGGCTCGGGACCGGGGACCGACCCCTCGACAGGCTCGGGGACCGCCGGGGCGGCGGCCGGATCCGGGGCCGCGGCGGCGGGCGTCAGATCAGGTCGAGCGCGACGAGCGCGTTGCGGACCCCGTCGTCGAGCACGCCGGTCGTGACGTGATCGGCGAGCGCCTTCAGCTGCGGGTCCGCGCCTGCCATCGCGACCGACGTGCCGCACACCTCGAACATCTCGACGTCGTTCCAGCTGTCGCCGATGCCGACGGCATCCTTCGCGTCGAGCCCGAGCTGGTCGAGGATCTCGAGAATCGCCGCGCCCTTGTTGGTGCCGCGCAGCGAGATCTCGCCGTTGGAGCCGCCGGGCATCGGCATGCTCCCGGGAATGACGTGGAAGCGCTCACCGAGGTCGGCCTGCATGCGGTCGACGCTGTCGGAGCGCTCGCTCACGAACACCGCCTTGGCGATCGCGTCCAGCGGAGCCTCCTCGATCGGGGCGTAGCGGTCGGCGGCCTCGCGCAGCACGGCATCCAGCAGGTCGTCGCCGTCGTCGTCGACACCGATCTGACGGAGGTCCTCGGCGCGGCGCTCGGCGCGCTGGCGAAGGAAGCCCGCCATCATGCCGAGGATGCCGGGGCTCGCGTACACGCGCTCGTGGGACTGCAGGAAGTAGTGGAGGCCGCCGTCCTCGAAGGAGCGGATGAGGCGCTCGACGTCGGCTCGCGGCATCGTGTGCTGCAGGACGATCTCGCCGTCGCGCGTCGCGAAGCCGCCGCCGTTGCTGATGGCGCCGTCGAATCCGATGGCGCGGACGTCGGGGTGGATATCGCCTTCGGAGCGTCCCGTGCAGATGTAGACGAGGTGCCCTCGGGCGCGCGCGGCGCGGATGGAGGAGACCGTCGAAGGGGCGATGACCGACCCGTGCTCGAGGATCGTCCCGTCGATGTCGATGAACACGATGCGCGGGGAGGATGCCGGGGAAGTCACGGCATCCATCCTCTCAGGCGCGGATGAACGCCTCCTGACCGCCCGGGCGACGCCTCAGTGCTTCTGGCCGGTGACGAGCAGGATGCCGCCGAGGCCGATCATCATGCCGCCGCCGGTGGCGGTGAGCGTCTCGATGCGCCGCGGCGAGCGCGCGAACCAGGTCCGCGCAGCCGCGGCGGCGAACACCCAGACGCTGTCGGAGAGGAGCGCCAGCACCGCGAAGACGAGACCGAGCTCCATCATCTGCCAGGGGACGCTCCCCGCCGACACGTCGACGAACTGCGGGAGCACGGCGACGAAGAAGGCGATCGTCTTGGGGTTGGTCACCCCGACCAGGAAGCCCTGCCACAGCTGGCGGGCGGGGGAGCGGGGGAGGCGCGCGGCGTCCACCTCGCGGGCCGTGTCCGTGCGGTGGCGGATGGCCTGGATGCCGAGATAGACGAGGTAGAGGGCGCCCGCGACCTTCAGGACTGTGAACAGCTCGACGGACCGCGCGATGACCCCGCCGACGCCGAGTGCGACGAGGGCGACGATCGGGACGAGGGCGAGCGTGACGCCCGCGACGCTCAGGAGACCTCCGGTGCGCCCGAGCGCGAGGGTGCGTCCCACCGAGAACAGCACGGCAGGGCCGGGGATCACGATGAGGACGATCGCCGCCACGGTGAAGGCGAACAGGCTGTCGAGCGGAACCACAGCGCCCAGCGTAGACGCGCAGACGGCATCCCGGGTCCGCCGTCATAGACCCGGGCGCGCGGAGTCCCCCAAGTGCGTGCACGGGCGCGCACCGGTCATTCCGCAGACATCGACGGGGGTTCGTGTGGACGACGAGACGGCGCGGCGCGCCACGAACGCGGCACGGACGCTCGCGGCGACGGCGATCCGCCGCACCCGCGAGCACCTGGGACTCAGCCAGGAGCGCCTCGCGCTGCGCGCGGGGGTGAGCGTACGGACCGTCCGGTCGCTGGAGCTCTCGGCCACCGGGAGCCCGCGCGCCGAGACGCTGTCACGGATCGCGTCGGCGCTCGACCTCGATGCCATCAGCCGGGGACGGGTGCTCGCGGCGTGGGGCCACCGGGGTGAGGCGGGTGACGCGGGGTTCTCGTTCGGGACCGCGCCGATGCTCGACGAGGCGCGGCGCTTCTCCTCGTCGGTGACCCTGCTGCACGTCGACCAGAACGTCAGCGTCGGCTCCTCGCGGACGCGGGTGCGCGCGACGACGCGCCTCACCGCGCGCGTGCGCCGGGGCACGATCTCGCACGCGTACGTGGTCGCCGAGCCCGACCCCCGGCCGCCCGTGTTCGACCTCACCGAACTCGAGGGGTGCGCGGTCAGCGCCGACGAGATGACCGCCGAGGGCGTGCGGGTGATCCGGCTCGCACTCGAGCATCCGGCGCAGGAGCATGACATCTTCACGCTGTCGTACACGCAGGTGCGCCGGACGCCGATGACGGTCCCGCCGACGGTGGACCACGCTGGCGCCGGTTTCCAGACCCCCACCGAGCTCTACACGCTCCGCGTGTGGTTCGACCCGCGCGCCCTGCCGCAGCGCATCCACCAGTGCGCCCAGGACCACCCGTTCGGCGAGCGGCGCGCGGTCCGGGCGATCCCGCTGTCGCGTTCGGGCAACGCCGTGCTCGCGATCGAGCGTCCGCGCCGCGGCGGTCACCTGCTGCGCTGGGAGTGGTGAGGCCCCGCTAGACCTGCTCGGCGGCCTCGGCGAGATCCTCGAGGAGGGCGCGCATCCGATCCTCGGGCACGAGCACCGGGCCGAGCGAGTACTCGAATCCGTCCGAGTCGAGCACGGTCATCGCGGAGCGGGTGAGCCCGGCGGTCGGCAGCTCGTGGGCGGCGAGACCCGAGAAGCGCACGTCGTCGAACGGCGTCCCGGATGCCGCGGCCTCCGGACCCGTCGGATGCGCCGCCCGGTCGGTCCCGCGGTAGCGGCCGCCGGCATCCGGGCCGAGTTCGGCGGAGATGAGGAGCGCGCCCAGATGGTCGAGGAGCGTCTGCGACGACCCGGCCGCGATCACGCACGGCGGGCAGTGGCGCGCGTGTTCGCGCAATGCCCGGTCGAGTTCGCGCGCGCCCCCGATCAGCTCGTGGCGGCGCACCCGGTAGCAGGCCTCGTCGAGACCGCGGGCGTGCGCCCCCGCGAGCCAGCGGCGCAGCAGGCGCCGCCGCGCGGCATCCGTCCGCCGCACGATCCGCCGCGTCCCGCCGCCGAGGAGCGCGGCGGCCTCGGCCGGCCCGAGGTCCTCGACCGTCGAGTACCACAGGAGTGTCCGCGCCCGCCGGCCGAGGCCGGTGTAGGCCCGGAGGATCGGCGAGTCCCGGTCGATGGACGCCGCGACGGATGCCGTGGGCGACGAGCCCGGTCCGCCCCAGCGTCCGACGATCCGGAGGATGTGCCGGCGCACGGGGTCGGCGCGGTGGGTCGGGCCGCGGAGGGCGGCCGAGGTGGCGACGCGGATGAGGGGGAGGTGGACCCCGGGGTCGGCGCCGATCGCGGCGAGGGCACGGCGCGCTGCGCCCTCGTGGCGCGTCCACAGGGCGCCGAAGGCGACGGCGTCGCCGCGGCGGATGCGCCGGACGAGCACTGCATCGGCGCAGCGCGCCGGATCCCGTCTCGTCATGCGCCGCCCTCCTTCCGGATATGTCGTGAGCCTGTCGCCCTCATCCGTCGCCCTCCCCGACTCCGGGAGCGGCGCCGTTATGACGGCGGGCGTGGATCGCGGCGCTGGGCGGAGATTTTTCCGGGTGCCGCGTCATAACGGGATCGCGGACGTGTCTCTTCGGATAACGCCCCGGCACACCGGGCGGGCCACACCCCTACCCGAGGGATCAGAGCAAATGACGGATGAGTCTTCGCCGCGCCGCAGCTGGCGCGCGCCGGACGTGTCCGACGCCGAGCTGGTCGAGGCCACGCGGCAGGGCGACCGCTCGGCGTTCGCCGTCCTCTGGGCCCGTCACGCCGACGCCGCTCGGCGCGTGGCGCGCGCGGTCTCGTGGTCGAGCGACCCCGACGACCTGGTCTCCGAGGCGTTCACCCGCATCCTCCGGGCCACGACGGCCGGCGGCGGGCCCACCGAGGCGTTCCGCCCGTACCTGTTCACGACGATCCGCAACATCGCCGCCACGTGGGCGAAGGACCATCGGACCGTGTCCATCGACACGCTTGACGACAGCCCCGATGAGAGCGCGCCCGACCCGGGAGCGCTCATCGCCGATCGGACCTCGCTCAGCCGCGCGTTCGCGACCCTGCCCGAGCGCTGGCGTACGGTGCTCTGGTACCTCGAGGTCGAGGGACTCTCGCCGCGCGAGATGGCCCCGATGCTCGGGATGAGCGCGAACGCCGTCGCGGCGCTGTCCTATCGCGCGCGCGAGGGCTTCCGGAAGGCGTGGCTCGCGCAGCACATCGACGACGGCGAGCGCCCCGACGAATGCCGCTGGGCCGCCGGCGAGCTCGCGAAGCCCGACGACCGCCGCACCGCGCGCGCGAACCGACGCCGTCTCGCGGAGCACCTGGCGGACTGCGCGTCGTGCCGGGTCATCGCCGGCGTAGGCGCCGACGCCCGCCAGGGCCTTCGCGCGGTCCTGCTGGTCGGCGCGCTCGGCGGAGCGGGCGCGGCGGCGTACGCGCAGCTCCACCCGGTCGCGGCGTCCGCGGCCCCGCCCGCCGCGTCCGCGTCGGCGGCGCCCTCGGCCGGCGGCTCAGCGAGGGCTCCGCTGGGCGGCTCCGCCGTGCTCGCGGCCGTCGTCGGTGTCGTCGTGCTGGCCGCCGCCGCGGCCGGCGTCGTCTGGCTGACGCCCCCCGCCCGGCCCGGCGCCGCGGTCACCCGGCCGACCGAGGGCCCCGCCGCCGCTCCCGCTGACGATCCGCGCCCTGCCCGGCCTCCGGTCGTCCCGGCGGCGGTGACGCCGCGCCCCGTCCCCAGCGCTCCCGCCGAGGGGCCGCGTCCGCACGTCGATGTCGACAGCACACCCACGCCCCGTGCCGCCGCGCCGACGGCGACGCCCGTGCCGAGCCCGCGACCGACCCCTCGGACGTCGCACGTGCCCACGCCGGCCCCCACGCCGCAGCCCCGTCCGACCCCGGCGCCCACCCCGACGCCGACCCCACAGCCCACTCCGACGCCGACACCGACCCCGACGCCGACGCCGACCCCGCCTCCCGTGGCCGACGTCGCGCTCGACCCGGTCGACACGGCCGCCCACGTCCCCGGTCCCCTGACCGGTCGCGGGGAGCCGGGTGCCGCGGTGACGGCCGTCACCTCAGGGGGCGTCGTCCTGGGCACGGCGACCGTCGGGGCCGATGGACGCTGGTCGCTCGTCCCGGACGTCGACCTTCTCGACCGCACGTCGACGGTGCGGGTGCTCCAGACGATCGACGGCGTCGAGCAGTCCGCCTCGGCCGCCGTCGGCCCGTACGCGCTGCCGACGCCCGATGTGTCGGGCAGTGACGGCTTGACCATCACCCTCACCGACGAGGATCGCGACGGCGACGCCGACGACGCGATGCTCGTGCTGTCCGGTGACCCCGGTCAGGGCGTGATCGTCGCGGTCGACGGCCGCTCGAGCGGCACGGTGCACGACCTGGCCGGCGGTTCCATCCACCGGTACGTCCCCGATGCCGCGCCGGGCGCCCACGAGGTCGAGGTGCGGTACGCCGACGCCGCGTCGGGCCTGCACGGCTGGCCGCGGCGCGTGACCATCGTGGTGATCGCGGCCGACGCGGCCGTTCCCTGATGCCGCGGCCGCGTACGGACTAGATCAGGCCGTTGCGGAGGAAGGCGTTCCGGATGCCGTCCTCGTCGATCGCGGTCGTGACCTGATCAGCGAGGGCTCGGACCCCGGGCACCGCGTTGCCCATCGCGATCGACAGGCCGCAGACCTCGAACATCTCGACGTCGTTCCAGTTGTCGCCGATGCCGATCGCGTCGGCGGGTGCGATTTCGAGGTGCGCGAGGAGTTCCAGGATCGCGCCGCCCTTGTTGACGCCGAGGGGCGCCACCTCGCCGGAGTTGCCGACCGGGAGGGGAATCGTTCCGACGACGACGGCGTACTCGTCGCCGAGTTCCGCGACCGCCGCCGCGACGGCCTCGGCATCCTCGCTGAGGATCACCGCCTTGGCGACCTCGGCGGCCACGAAGCGGTCGGGCTCGTCGAAGACCTTCATCCCCACGCTGAAGAACTCGACCTCGTCGGGGTCGAGTCCGCGCTCGCGCGCGCGGGCGACGTGGGCGGCGCGGTCGCGCTCGACGTAGCCGGCCATGAGCTCGGGAAGGCGGGGACCGGCGAACAGGCGGTCGTACGTCTGGAAGAACCAGTGGACGCCGTGCGCCGCGAAGCGCTCCTCGAGGTGGGTGACCGCGTCAGCCGTGAGGAGGCGCGAGACGATCACCTCGTCGCCGACGCTCGCGAAGCCGCCGCCGTTGGTGACGGCGCCGTCGAAGCCGATGTCGAGGACCGGTCCACGCAGCTCCTTCATCCCGCGCCCGGTGCTGAGGAAGACGAGATGTCCGCGTGCGCGGGCGCCGCGGACGGCGTCGACGGCGGACGCCGGGATGTACCGGCCGTCCTGCATGAGCGTGCCGTCCACATCGAGGAAGACGGCGCGGCGGCGGTGGTCGGTAGTCGGCACGGGGCGCTCCGGAAGCGAAGGGCGGAGGAGAAGGTTCGCGGTGCGGTCGAGCGCCGGGGGGACGCGCTGGACCGCACCGCGGGAGGTGGTCAGACGTTCAGGCTCGCGCCGTTGGTGCGGATGACCTCGGCATACCAGTCGAACGACTTCTTCTTGAAGCGGTCGAGGGTGCCCGAGCCGTCGTCGTTGCGGTCGACGTAGATGAATCCGTAGCGCTTGCTGAGCTGAGCGGTCGACGCCGAGACGAGGTCGATGCAGCCCCACGTCGTGTAGCCGAGCAGGTCGACGCCGTCCTCGAGCGCTTCGCCCACGGCATCCAGGTGGGCCTGGAGGTACGCGATGCGGTAGTCGTCGACGACGGTCTTCACACCGTCGACCTCGACGAGCTCATCCTTCGCGCCCAGCCCGTTCTCGACGATGAAGAGCGGCTTCTGCCAGCGGTCCCAGAACTGGTTGAGCACGAGGCGAAGGCCGACGGGGTCGATCTGCCAGCCCCACTCCGACTCCTCGAGCGTGGGGTTCTTCACACCGCCGAAGAGGTTGCCCTCGCCGAGCACGCGCTTCTCCTCGTCGACCGTCTCGCAGATCGACGAGTAGTAGCTGAATGAGACGAAGTCGACCGTGTGCTCCTTCAGGAGCGCGCGGTCCTCGTCGCTGATCACGAGCTCGACACCCTGCTCGCGCAGGCTCCGCAGGTAGTACCCCGGGTACTCGCCGCGGACGTGGATGTCGCCGAAGGCGAGGTTGACCCGCTCGGTGGTGAGCGCGGCGAAGACGTCGTCGGGGTTCGGCGTCAGCGGGTAAACGGGCATGGACAGCACCATGCAGCCGATCTGCGCGTCCGGCGCGAGCTCGCGGGCGACCTTCGTGGCCAGGGCGGATGCCACGAGCTCGTGGTGCACGGCCTGATACAGGTCGGTCTTCGACAGCTGCTCCTTGGGCGTGTTGATGCCGCCCGACATGAACGGCGCGTGGATGACCGAGTTGATCTCGTTGAAGGTCAGCCAGTACTTCACGCGCGCGCCGTAGCGGGAGAACAGCACCCGGACGTAGCGCTCGTAGAAGCCGATGAGATCGCGGTTCACCCAGCCGTCGTACTGCTCCGCGAGGTGAAGCGGGGTCTCGTAGTGCGAGATCGTGACGAGGGGCTCGATGCCGTGCTTCTCGAGTTCGTCGAGCACGCGGTCGTAGAACGCGAGGCCGGCCTCGTTGGGCTCGGTCTCGTCGCCCTTCGGGAAGATGCGGCTCCACGCGATGGAGAAGCGGAAAGTCTTGAAGCCCATCTCGGCGAAGAGTGCGATGTCCTCCGCGTAGCGGTGGTAGAAGTCGATGCCGACCTGCTTCAGGTTGTCGTCGGTCGGACCCTCGGTGCGCGGCGTCATGATGCCCTTCGGCATGACGTCCTGGATCGACAGGCCCTTGCCGTCTTCGAGGTAGGCGCCCTCCAGCTGGTTGGCGGCGGTCGCGCCGCCCCAGAGGAAGCCGTCGGGGAACCGGGTGGTGCTCATGGGATGTGTGTCTCCTGTTCGGGGGAGCGGAGGGATGCCGAGGATGCCGCGGCATCCCCCCGCTGGTGCTGGGTACGCGGCCTGTTACTTCGCCGGCGATGCGGCCGTGGCGAGCGAGTCGACCGAGACCGCGGTGAACAGCGGCTCGCCGTGGGCGATCGGACCCGCCGCGGCGGCGGCGATCTCGGGGTACAGGTCGGGGTTCGTGACGATGACGGGCGTCGTCAGGTCGTAGCCGGCCTTCTCGATCGCGTCGCCGTCGAACTCGACGAGCAGGTCGCCCGCCTTCACCTGCTGGCCCGCGGTCACCTTCACGGCGAAGTGCTCGCCGCCGAGCTTGACCGTGTCGATGCCGATGTGGATGAGCACCTCCGCGCCGTCGGCGTGACGCAGGCCGAACGCGTGCCCGGTCGGGAACGCGGCGACCACGGTGCCGTCGAACGGCGCGTAGACGGCCCCGGAGCGGGGGACGACTGCGACGCCGCGGCCGAGCGAGCCGTCGGCGAACGCGGCATCCGGGACCTCGCTGAGCGGCACGACGGTGCCGTCGACGGGGCTCAGGATCGCGGCGTCGTTCGCGGCGACCGGCGCGGGCGCGGCGGCCTCGTCGGGCTCTGTGAAGCCGACGATCGCGGTAAGGAGGAACGGCACGACGATGGCGACGAGGAGGCCGATGCCGAGCATGACCATGTTGCCGTTGCCGAAGAGGGCCGGGAGGGCGAGCCCCGAGGGCACGACGAACGCCTCGGAGAACACTCCGCCGAGCGAGATGATCGCACCGCCGATGGCGCCGCCGACGATGCCGAAGGCGAACGGGCGCTTGAGGGGCAGGTTGATGCCGTAAATCGCGGGCTCGGTGATGCCGGCGAGGAAGCCCGAGAGGGTCGCGGGGGCCGCGAGCGACTTGAGGCTCCGGTTGCGGGCACGCACCCACACGCCGGCGACGGCCGCGGCCTGCGCCAGGACGGCGGCGAACACGGGACCGATGAGCATGATCTGGCCGGTGGTCTGGAACTCGAGCGTGAACAGCGGCACGAGACCCCAGTGGAGACCGAAGATCACGAAGACCTGCCAGAGGCCGCCCATGATCGCCCCGCCGAGCCACGGCAGGTTCGCGAAGACCCAGCCGATGCCGCCGCCGAGCCAGCCGGAGAGCACCGACGAGATCGGTCCGATGACGACGAAGACGATCGGCACCGCGAGGAGCACGACGATCATCGGCGTGACGAAGCGGCGGATCGCACCGGGGAGCTTCGCGTAGAGGAAGCGCTCGGCGTGCGACTGCAGCCACACGATCACGATGATCGGGATGACGCTCGAGACGTAGGTCACCATCGTGAAGGGGATGCCGAAGAACGTGAGGTCGGGCTGGCCCACGAGCGCCGTCATCGTCGGGTAGAGGAGTGCCCCACCGATCGCGAGCGCGGTCCACTCGTTCGCCTTGAAGTACCGGGCGGAGGTGATCGCGAGGGCCAGGGGGAGGAAGTTGATGAACGCGTCGGACAGGGCGTTCAGCACCGCATACGTGGACGTGGTCGTGTCCATCCAGCCGAAGGTGACCGCGGCGGCGAGGAACGCCTTCAGGAGCCCGGTGCCGGCGAGGGCCCAGAGCACCGGGGTGAAGATCGACGAGATCATCGAGATGAAGCGGTTGAAGAGGTTGCCCTTCGGGCCGCTGGGCGCATCGCTGTCGCCCGCGCCGCCGAGGCCGGAGATCTTGCCGATCTCGGCGAACACCTCGGGGACGTCGTTGCCGATGACGACCTGGTACTGACCGCCGGCCTGTGCCGTGGTGATGACACCCGGCGTGGCCTTGATCGCCGCGGCATCCGCCTTCGACTCGTCCTTGAGGACGAAGCGCAGCCGTGTCGCGCAGTGCACGAGCGACTGCACGTTCTCCTTGCCGCCGACTCCGGCGAGCACGCCGGTCGCGGTCTTCGCGTAATCCGCCATCGGGATCCGCCTTCCTTTCGCCGCAGCTCCGCGGCAGCTCTCTGTGGTTCTCGCGAGACCCGATCACCCGCATCGGGGCAAAAAAATAACCTGGACTCGTTCATCGCCGCCGATTCGGAAATCGGTGGTGATGTGAGTCCAGGTTTCGCCCGCGTATGCGGTAACGATCCGGAGATCTCGGCAGGACGGGATCCTGCGGTGGTCACCCTAGCACAGGATCGGACCCACCGTGGGGGGTCACGTGCGTGCGGAGCCGCTCGACGTGGACGATGAGGTACAGGACCTCCTCGTCGGTGAGCGCGGCCTCTGTCGCCGCGAACACGTACCGCTTGACCTCCTCGGCGATCGCATGGGAGGCGGGATAGCTGTGCTTGGCGAACTCGAAGAACGAGCTGTCGTTGCCGACGAGCATGGTGCGGTTGACGAGCCGCTGCAGCAGGAACTGCACGTGCAGGATGAAGCGCGCGTAGTCGGGGCTGTCGGCATCCAGCTGCACGCCGAGGCGCTGCTCGACGACCTCGACGACGTGCTGCAGACGCCGCAGCAGCAGTGCCGCCGTGCCGTTGGGCTCGTCGCGCGTCGCGTTGAGCAGGTGCATGGTGAGGAACACCGACTCCTCCGGGGGGAGGGGCCGCCCGAGGGATGCCGCGAGCGACGCGGCCATGCGGTCGGCGGCGGCGAACTCGTGCGGGTAGAGGACGCGGAGTTCCGGCATCGTCGTCGTCGGGATCCGCAGCCCCTGATCGAGGCGCTCCAGGACGTAGTGGACGTGGTCGATGACGGCGATCGTGAGGTGGCGGTCGAGGTGGCGTCCCAGCATCCGCTCGGCCTCGTCGACGGCCCGGGTGACCGCCTCGATCGTCGCGTACGGGACGTCGACGAGGAGCCGTCGCTCGCGCTCGCCCTGCGCGCCGCCGTCGAGGATGAACGTCTTCTCGACCTTGGCGGGGTCGATCACGTCGTCGGGCTTCAGCTGGAACCCGAGTCCCCGCCCCATGAGCACGCGCTCGCGCCCCGACTCGTCGATCGCGATGACGACGTTGTTGTTGAGCACCCGGTGCACGGGGACCGGGTGGGCGACGTCGCCAGGGGGGCTCATGCCGAGAATTCTAGGAGGCGGATGCCCAGGTACCGGCCGATACCCTGGTCGCATGACCGATTCCACCTCTCCGCGCGCGACGAGCGCGGTGCGCACGACCGGACCCCGCCAGGTGCGCCCGCGCACCGAGGGGTGGACGCAGCGCACCGACGCCGAGGGCAAGCCGCTCCTGCAGTTCGCCGCTCCCAAGAAGGGGATGCCGCCTGCACACCTCGCCGACCTCACCCCCGAGCAGCGCGTCGAGAAGGTGAAGGAGCTCGGGATGCCGGGCTTCCGCGCGAAGCAGCTCGAGAAGCACTACTTCCAGCACTACACATCGGACCCCGCCGCCATGACGGACCTCCCCGCCGCTGGGCGCGAGGAGTTCGTCCGGGCGATGCTGCCCGACCTCCTGACCGAGGTGCGCCGCCTCGAGACCGATAAGGGCGACACGATCAAGTTCCTCTGGAAGCTGCACGACGGCGCCCTCGTGGAGTCCGTCCTCATGCGCTACCCCGGCAGGATCACCCTCTGCGTCTCGAGTCAGGCCGGCTGCGGCATGAACTGCCCGTTCTGCGCGACCGGGCAGGCAGGGCTCACTCGCAACATGTCCGCCGCCGAGATCGTCGAGCAGATCGTGCGCGCCAACCGGCTGATCGCCGACGGCGCCCTTCGACAGGCTCAGGGACCGGGGAAGACGCGCGAGCGCGTGACGAACATCGTCTTCATGGGGATGGGCGAACCGCTCGCCAACTACAACCGCGTCATGCAGGCCGTCCGCACCATGGTCGATCCGAAGCACGGGCTCGGCATGAGCGCGCGCGGGGTGACCGTGTCGACGGTCGGCCTCGTCCCCGCGATCAACAAGCTCGCCGCCGAGGACATCCCGGTGACGTTCGCGCTGTCTCTCCACGCCCCCGACGACGGCCTGCGCGACGAGATGATCCCCATCAACTCTCGCTGGAAGGTGGACGAGGCCCTCGACGCCGCCCGCGGCTACTTCGAGAAGACGGGGCGCCGGGTGTCGATCGAGTACGCGCTCATCAAGGACATGAACGACCACGCCTGGCGCGCCGACCTCCTCGCGGAGAAGCTCAACGCGCGCGGCCGCGGCTGGGTGCATGTGAACCCCATCCCGCTGAACCCGACGCCGGGCTCGGTGTGGACGGCATCCGAGGTGCCGGTGCAGAACGAGTTCGTCCGCCGGCTGAACGACGCCGGCATCCCGACGACCCTCCGCGACACCCGCGGCAAGGAGATCGACGGTGCCTGCGGTCAGCTGGTCGCCACCGAGGAGGACCGCGCGGCGGCTGCCACGGCCTGACCCTCACGGTCGACCACCGGCACTCCGTACACCATGAGGTGTATCGTGGTGTCATGGCCCGCACCAACATCGACCTCGACGACGAGCTCGTCACGACGGTGATGGATCGCTACCGCCTCGAGTCGAAGCGGAGCGCGGTCGAGTTCGCTCTCCGTCAGCTCGTGACCGCGCCGCTCACGCGAGAGCAGATCCTCGCCATGCGCGGCAGCGGGATCGAGGCCGACAACGATGAGCTCGAAGGCGCGTGGGTGACGGCGGAGTGACCGAGGACATCGACGAGGGCATCGTCGTCGACACCTCGGTGTGGATCGAGTTCCTCCGCTCGGGGGAATCGTCCGCGGGTGACCGGCTCGCGCGGGAGATCGCCGCCGGCACGCGGATCGTGGTGACCGAGACGGTGATCCTGGAGCTGCTGAGCGGTCCGACGGACGAACTCGTCGCGGCACGTCGCCGTCGTCTCCTCGAGTCATTCGAGCTGGCGCCCGCGATGCCCATCGCCGACAGCCTGCGTGCCGCCGCCCTGAAGCGCGAGTGCCGCCGCGCAGGCAGGACGGTCCGCAGTCTCGGCGACTGTCTCATCGCGGCGGTGGCGCTGCGTATGTCGCTGCCCGTCATGCATCGCGACCGCGACTTCGAGATCCTCGCCGAGCACGCCGGTCTCCGCACGATCCCCCTCGACTGACGCGTCCCGAGGGTCATCGGCGCCGGTAGCGTGGAGACATGGTCAACTATCGCTACCTCGGCAACAGCGGCTTCAAAGTCTCGGAGATCACCTACGGCAACTGGGTGACCCACGCCTCCCAGGTGGGGGACGAGGCGGCGATCGCGACGGTGCACAAGGCCCTCGATCTCGGCATCACCTCCTTCGACACCGCGGACACCTACGCGAACACCGCGGCGGAGGTCGTCCTCGGCACCGCGCTGAAGGGGCTCGAGCGCTCGGAGTACGAGCTTTTCACCAAGGTCTACTGGCCGATCGGCAAGAAGGGCCCCAACGACCAGGGCCTCTCGCGCAAGCATGTCTTCGACGGCATACACGGATCGCTCCGCCGCCTGGGCGTCGACTACGTCGACCTCTACCAGGCGCACCGCTACGACTACGAGACGCCCCTCGAGGAGACGATCCAGGCGTTCGCCGACATCGTGCGCCAGGGCAAGGCGCTCTACATCGGCGTCAGCGAGTGGACGGCCGAGCAGCTGCGCGACGGGCACGCCCTGGCGAAGGAGCTCGGGTTCCAGCTGGTGTCGAACCAGCCGCAGTACTCCGCGCTGTGGCGGGTCATCGAGGGCAAGGTCGTCCCGGCGTCCGAGGAGCTCGGCATCTCGCAGATCGTCTGGTCGCCGATGGCGCAGGGCGTCCTTTCGGGCAAGTACCTGCCCGGGCAGCCGGTGCCGGCAGGTTCGCGCGCGACCGACGAGAAGAGCGGCGCGAACTTCATCAAGCGCTTCCTCGACGACGACGTGCTGACTGCGGTCCAGAAGCTCAAGCCCATCGCCGAGGAGGCCGGGATCACCCTGCCGCAGCTGGCGATCGCGTGGGTGCTGCACAACCCGAATGTGGCGGCGGCGCTCGTCGGCGCCTCGCGCCCCGAGCAGCTCGAGGACTCGGTCAAGGCCTCCGGCATCGTCCTCGACGACGACACCAAGGCGGCGATCGACGCCGCGCTCGCTCCCGTCGCCGTCACCGACGTCGAGCAGACCTACACCGTCTCGCCGAAGAGCCGTCCGGCCTGATCGCGCCGGAGTCCACCCGTGCCCGCGATGAGCGCAGGCATCCTGCTCTACCGCCTCGACGGTCGGAGCGGGGTGACGGTGCTCGTCGCGCATATGGGCGGACCGTACTGGTCGGGCAAGGACGAGGGCGCCTGGACGATCCCCAAGGGCGAGGTGGACGGCGACGAGGGGATGCTCGACGCGGCCCGGCGCGAGTTCCGCGAGGAGCTCGGCGTCGACGCGCCCGACGTGGAGTATGCCGAACTCGGCACGTACGTGTACTCGTCCGGCAAGCGGGTGACGGTGTTCGTCGCCGACGGCGCGGACTTCACGGCATCCGCGTTCGATTTCGGCACCTTCGAGCTGGAGTGGCCGCCCCGATCGGGGAGGATCCGCGCGTTCCCCGAGGTCGACCGCGCCGAATGGATGCCGGTGGCCGACGCGCGGGAGCGACTCGTGAAGGGCCAGCGCCCGGCGCTCGACCGGCTCGAAGAACTGCTGGCGGACGTCGGAGCCTGAGGTCGCAATCCGACGGGGGCGTGCCCCGCGCGGCTCAGCGCTTCTTCACCGCTTCTTGGGTGCCGCCGCGACGTCGAGGCGCTGGTGGTGGCCGCTGAGCGAGGACCACGCGCTCGCGGTGCCGGATGCCGCATGCTCCGACGCGCGCACCGCCCGCTCGTCGGCCCACTCGTTGAGGACGTGACCGCGGTGCCCGCGCACATGCTCGAGGATGACGTCGGGGAGCCCGGCGGCGCGGCGCGCGTCGCGGGCGACGATGAGCTGCTCGAGCAGATCGCGGTTCTTCGTGGGAGCGCCCGTCGAGGTCTTCCAGCCACGGCGCCGGTGTGCATCCATCCACGAGGAGTAGGTGTCGATGGCGTACTTGGAGTCGGCCTGCACCACGAGCTCCGTCACGTCGGGGTGGTCCTCGATCGCCTTCAGGAGGCCCAGCAGCTCGCCGATGTTGTTGGTGCCCTCGGGGAGCGAGCCCGCGGCCCAGTGACCGTCCTCGCCGACCCACGCCCAGCCGGTGGGCCCCGGATTGCCCTTGCAGGCGCCGTCGGTGGCCACGACATAACGGGAGGATTCGGTCACCCCTCGACGGTAGTCGATACCGATGGGTGAGCGTTGTGTATACGAAAGGTGGAGCATCGGAGGCTCAGGCGCCCTGATGGTGCGTTTATGTATACACTGGGGTCATGCGAGCGGGGGAACGGGCCTACCACACCCTTCTCGGCGAGATCCAGTCCGGCGCGCTGCCGGCGGGCACGGTGCTCGGCGAGGTGGAGCAGGCCGCGCGCCTCGGCGTCAGCCGGACGCCCCTGCGCGAGGCGCTCGGACGTCTCGCCGCCGACGGCCTGGTCGCGCAGGTGTCACCCCGCGTGACGGTCGTCACCGAGATCGACGCCGATGACATCCGCGCCCTCTTCGACCTGCGCCGGGCGCTCGAGGAGAGCGCGGCACGCCTCGCCGCCGGCCGCGGCGACGCAGCGGTGTTCGCGGCGCTCGCGGCCGAGTTCGCCGGGATCGACCCGGCCGGGGATCCCGACGCGTACTACGCGCTCATCGGACGGTTCGACGCCGCCGTCGACGCCGCCGTCGCGAACGACTACCTCACCCACGCGCTGAAGAACGTCCGCACCCATCTGGTCCGCGTCCGCCGGCTGGCCCGCGACAACCCGGGGCGCCTCGCGACCTCGGCCGGCGAGCACCGGGTCATCGCCGCCGCGATCGCCGCGGGCGACGCCGACCTCGCCGCCCACGCCACCCACGTCCACCTGCACAACGCCCTCACCGGCATCCTCGAGTCCCTGGAGGCCCCCGCATGACCGTCAGTCACCACGTCCGCGTCCACCGCAGCGACGAGGAGCTCCCGCGCGAGCAGCAGCTCGCCCACAAGATCGCCGAGGTCGCCGCCGACCCCGTGGCCGTCGAGGCCGAGGTCGTCGACATGATCGTGAACCGCATCATCGACAACGCGGCCGTCGCGGCGGCTTCCCTCACCCGCGCCCCCGTCAGCGCGGCGCGGCAGCAGGCGCTCGACCACCCCGTCTCGCGCGGCGGCGACGGCGCCACCGTGTTCGGCGTGCCGGAGGAGAACCGCACGAGCCCCGAATGGGCGGCCTGGGCCAACGGCGTGGCCGTCCGCGAGCTGGACTATCACGACACCTTCCTCGCCGCCGACTACTCGCACCCGGGCGACAACATCCCGCCGATCCTCGCCGTCGCCCAGCACGTCGGCGCCGACGGCGCGGCCCTCGTCCGGGGGCTCGCCACCGGCTACGAGATCCAGATCGACCTCGTCCGCGCGATCTGCCTGCACAAGCACAAGATCGACCACGTCGCCCACCTCGGCCCCTCGGCGGCCGCGGGGATCGGCACCCTCCTGGGCCTCGACGCCGACACGATCGCCCAGGCCGTCGCGCAGGCGCTGCACACGACGACCGCCACCCGTCAGTCGCGCAAGGGCGAGATCTCGACCTGGAAGGCCCACGCGCCCGCCTTCGCCGGGAAGATGGCCGTCGAGGCCGTCGACCGGGCCCTGCGCGGCGAGACGTCGCCGAACCCGATCTACGAGGGCGAGGACGGTGTGATCGCGTGGCTGCTCGACGGTCCGGACGCCTCCTACGACGTCCCGCTGCCGGCGCCCGGCGAGCCCAAGCGCGGCATCCTCGACTCGTACACGAAGGAGCACTCGGCGGAGTACCAGGCGCAGGCCTGGATCGACCTGGCGCGGAAGCTCCACCACGAGTACCCGACCCTTCGACAGGCTCAGGGACCGGGTGCGGCTCAGGGACCGGGTGCGGCTCAGGGGCCGGGGGACCCCGCGGAGATCGTGTCGATCGTGCTGCACACGAGTCACCACACGCACTACGTGATCGGCTCGGGTGCGGGCGACCCGCAGAAGTACGACCCGACCGCGTCGCGGGAGACGCTCGACCACTCGATCCCGTACATCTTCACCGTGGCGCTGCAGGACGGCGGCTGGCACCACGTCGACTCGTATACGCCCGAGCGCGCCGCACGGCCCGACACCGTCGCGCTGTGGCAGAGGGTGACGACGGCGGAGGATGCCGAGTGGACGCGGCGCTACCACTCCGACGATCCGTCCGAGAAGGCGTTCGGCGGGAGGGTGGAGATCACCCTCGCCGACGGCTCGACGATCGTCGACGAGATCGCCGTCGCCGACGCGCACCCGCTCGGCGCGCGGCCGTTCGCCCGCGCAGATTACATCCGGAAGTTCCGCCTGCTGGCCGAGCCCGTGCTGGAGGAGGCCGAGATCGAGCGGTTCCTCGCGCTCGCGCAGCGACTGCCCGATCTCTCGGCCGCGGAGGTGCGGCAGCTCGGCTTCGTCGCGAAGCCCGGCGTCCTGGCGTCCGCGCCCTCGCCGAAGGGGCTCTTCTGATGCTGTACTCCACCGTGTCCGCCGCCGACAAGCGCCGCCTCCTGCGGGAACGGCTCGCGTCCGGCGAGCTCGTCCGCTTGCCGGGCGCGTTCAACCCGCTGAGCGCCCGTCTCATCGAGCGCAAGGGCTTCGAAGGCGTGTACATCTCGGGCGCCGTGCTGTCGGCCGACCTGGGTCTCCCCGACATCGGCCTGACGACGCTCACCGAGGTGGCCGCACGCGGCCAGCAGATCGCGCGGATGACCGACCTGCCGGCCATCATCGACGCCGACACCGGGTTCGGTGAGCCCATGAACGTCGCCCGGACGATCCAGACCCTCGAGGACGCGGGCCTTGCCGGCATGCACATCGAGGACCAGGTGAATCCGAAGCGCTGCGGTCATCTCGACGGCAAATCGGTCGTGGACGCCGACACCGCCGTGAAGCGCGTCCGCGCCGCGGTCGACGCGCGCCGCGATCCGGACTTCCTCATCATGGCGCGCACCGACATCCGTGCCGTGGAGGGGTTGGATGCCGCGATCGATCGGGCGAAGGCGCTCGTGGATGCCGGGGCCGACGCGGTGTTCCCCGAGGCGATGCGCGACCTCGCCGAGTTCGAGGCGATGGCATCCGCGCTCGACGTGCCGATCCTCGCGAACATGACGGAGTTCGGGAAGTCCGAGCTCTTCTCGACGTCGCAGCTGCAGGCCGCGGGAGTGAGCATCGTCATCTGGCCGGTGTCGCTCCTGCGGATGGCGATGGGCGCGGCCGGCAGCGCACTGGATACGCTGACCGGAGAAGGACACCTCACGTCGCGGCTGGGCGAGATGCAGCACCGGGCGGACCTGTACGACCTCATCGACTACGAGGGCTACAGCCACTTCGATGCGAACGTCTTCACCTTCCAGCTCGACGACCGGCAGGCAACGCAAGGGAGCTCCGCATGACCGACACCGACATCAAGAAGGGGCTGGCCGGCGTCGTCGCCGACGTCACCGCGATCAGCAAGGTCAACCCCGAGACGAACTCGCTGCTCTACCGCGGCTACCCGGTGCACGAGCTGGCGGCGACCCAACCGGCCGAGGCGGTCGCGTATCTGCTGTGGCACGGGGAGCTCCCGGATGCCGCGCAGCTCGCCGCCCTCCGCGCGGAGGAGCGCGTGCACCGCGCGCTCGCCGACGATGTGCGCGCCGCGATCGACCTCACGCCCCTCGACGCCCACCCGATGGACGAGGTGCGCACGGCCGTCAGCGTGCTCGGCGCCCGCGACCTCGCCGGCTCCGGCTCGGTGCTCGACGCCAGCGGGACGCGCGAGGACAACCTCGCCCGGAGCGTCCGGCTCTTCGCCGCGCTGCCGGCGATCGTCGCGTACGGGCAGCGCCGCCGCCGCGGCGAGGAGGCGATCGCTCCGCGCGACGACCTCGACTACGCGGCGAACTTCCTCTGGATGACCTTCGGCGACGACTCGGCGACCGACCCGGTGGTCGTCGACGCGTTCAACCGGTCGATGATCCTCTACGCGGAGCACTCCTTCAACGCGTCGACCTTCACGGCGCGAGTCATCAGCTCGACCCTCAGCGATCTGTACTCGGCGGTCGTCGGCGCGATCGGGGCCCTGAAGGGACCCCTCCACGGCGGGGCCAACGAGGCCGTCCTCCACGTCTTCGACGAGATCGGCGACGCCGACAACGTCGCTCCCTGGCTCGAGAAGGCGCTCGGCGAGAAGCGGAAGATCATGGGCTTCGGCCACCGCGTCTACAAGCACGGCGACTCGCGGGTGCCGACGATGAAGGCGGCGCTCGACACCCTGATCGCCCACTACGACCGTCCCGACGTCGAAGCGCTCTACGCGACGCTCGAGTCCGAGTTCGTGGCGCGGAAGGGCATCTACCCCAACCTGGACTACCCGTCGGGTCCGGCCTACAGCCTGATGGGATTCGACACCCTGACCTTCACGCCGCTGTTCGTCGCCGCGCGCGTCGTCGGCTGGACAGCGCACATCATGGAGCAGACGGCCTCCAACGCCCTCATCCGGCCGCTGTCGGCGTACAACGGCCCCGACGAGCGTCACGTCGACGGATTCGTCGACGATGCCGGGACGGCCGCGATCTCGCTGCGTCAGGCCGAGGCCGACGGCTGACAGCGCCCGCGGGGCATGAGCCGCGTCACTCGCTGCGCGGCTCGCCCCACGCGCGCGTCATGAGGAACGTGACGTCGCGGTCGAGGTGCGCGATGCGGGCGTCGGTGGCGTCGAGTCGCGCGTCGACCGCGTCGAATCGCGTGATCATCTCCGCGCGCAGGCCGGAGAGCCCGCTGGTCACCTCGCCGCGCAGACCGGTGTGGTCGCCCCTCATCTCCGCTCGCAGACCGTCGATCGCGGCGCTGGTGGAGCGCATGATGAGCGTCGTCATGAGGCTCATCCCGCCGAGCATGAGGGCGGCGAAGACCCCGATCAGGGTCCAGGCCTGAGGTTCGGTGCTCCGTCCTCCGTGCCGGTGTGGGACGGCGCCAGCCTCGCACACCGGCCAACCGCCGGCCGTCGGGGAGGGGCGGTCTGTGGGCAGGCTGCCGGTGAACGTACCGGTGCAGGAGGCGCCGCGCGGCACGACGCACGAGGGGCATGATGGATGCCATGACTCGCACCGCCGTCATCGTCGACGTCGTCCGGACGCCCTCGGGCCGCGGCAAGCCCGGCGGCGCGCTCTCCGGCATCCATCCCGTCGACCTCGCCGCCGGGGTGCTGCGGACGGTGCTCGAGCGCAACGGCCTCGAATCGAGGCAGGTCGACGATGTGCTGCTCGGATGCGTGAGCCAGGTCGGTGAGCAGGCGGCGAACATCGCGCGCCAGGCGACGCTGGCGGCGGGTTTCGACGAAACGGTGCCGGCGGCGACGATCGACCGCCAGTGCGGATCGAGCCAGCAGGCGGCGCACTTCGCGGCACAGGGTGTGATGAGCGGCCAGTACGACATCGTGATCGCGGGCGGCGTCGAATCGATGAGCCGGGTGCCGCTCGGCAGTGCCGCGGGCGCCGCGGGCGGGGGATCGGGGGCGCCCGTGTCGCCGCTCCTGCGGGAGCGCTACCCCGAGGGGCTCGTGAATCAGGGCATCTCGGCCGAGCTCATCGCCCAGCGCTGGGGATTCGAACGCGACGACCTCGACGCGTACGCCGCCGAGTCGCACGAGCGCGCGGCCGAGGCGACGGATGCCGGGCTCTTCGCGGGCCAGGTGCTGCCGCAGGGCGACGTCGCGGTCGACGAGACGATCCGGCGCGGGACGACCACCGCGTCGCTCGCGGGGCTGCCGTCGTCGTTCCGCACCGATGCGGCCGCGGCGCGCTTCCCCGACCTGGACTGGCGGATCACTGCGGGCAACTCGTCCCCGCTGACCGAGGGGGCCTCCGCCGCGCTCATCATGGCCGAGGAGACGGCATCCGCTCTGGGACTCACGCCGCGGGCGCGCTTCCACGCCTTCGCGGTGACGGGCTCGGACCCCCTGCTCATGCTGACGGGGCCGATCGCGGCGACGCGGCGCATCCTCGCGCGCAGCGGACTCTCGATCGACGACCTGGATGCGTACGAGGTGAACGAGGCGTTCGCGTCGGTGCCGCTCGCGTGGGCCGCCGAACTCGGCGCCGACCCGGCCCGGATGAACCCGCGGGGAGGGGCGATCGCCCTCGGGCACGCGCTCGGGTCGAGCGGCACGCGCCTTCTCGGCACGCTCGTCGCCCACCTCGAGCACACCGGGGGACGCTGGGGTCTGCAGACGATGTGCGAGGGCGGCGGCATGGCGAACGCGACCCTCATCGAACGGCTGTAGCGCGCCGCCGCAGACCTCCCCCGGCGGGGTCCGTGCCCACATGAGGGCATTCTCACTCGGGCCTGTGACCGGTCTGAGTATCGTCGGCAGGACAGCACCGGGCACGACGTCGTGCCCGCGAACGCTCGGGAGCCACTGTGTCGAACGCCGCCGTTCCGATTGCCCACACGTCCACCGCGATCCGCCGACTCGTCGCCGTCGTGAGCGCGGCCGCCCTTCTGGCGGGCGGACTCGCGCTCGCCGTCCCGCCGGCGGCCGTCGGCGCCGAGCCGCGGACCTTCGCGCTCGTCGGCGATCTGCAGAGCGAATTGGGCTGTACCGGTGACTGGCAGCCGGACTGCGCGGAGACCGAGCTCGCTCCGACGGACGACCCGGAGGTCTTCGCCGCGGAGTTCGACGTGCCGGCCGGGACGTGGCAGTACAAGGTCGCCGTCGACGACACCTGGGACGAGGCCTACGGATTGAACGGCGGTGGCGACAACATCCCCCTCACGGTCGCGGGCCCGTCCACGCTGCGGTTCCTCTTCGACGATGCCGCCCACCGGGTGGGCGTCGAGGTGGTCGGGCTCGGCGGCGGCTACACGGCCGCGGACGATGCACTCGTCGCCGAGCCCGTCCGCCAGGCCGGCGCGGGCGAGCAGTTCTACTTCGTGATGACCGACCGCTTCGCCAACGGCGACGCCGCCAACGACCGCGGCGGCATCGACGGCGACCGCCTCGCGACCGGGTACGACCCGACCTCGAACGGCTTCTACAACGGCGGCGACATCGCGGGCCTCCGCGAGAACCTCGACTACATCAAGGGCCTCGGGACGACCGCGATCTGGCTGACCCCCAGCTTCCGCAACAAGCCCGTCCAGGGGGAGGGTGACGGCGCGAGCGCCGGCTACCACGGCTACTGGATCACCGACTTCACGCAGATCGATCCGCACCTCGGCACGAACGCCGAGCTAGAGGCCTTCATCGACGAGGCGCACGCCGAGGGGATCGACGTCTACTTCGACATCATCACCAACCACACCGCCGACGTCATCTCCTACGAGGAGGGCGAGTACTCGTACATCGACCAGGAGACCTCGCCGTACCGGGACGCGGACGGCACCGCCTTCGATCCCGCCGACTACGCGGGGACCGGCGACTTCCCCGAGCTCGACGCCGCGACGAGCTTCCCGTACACGCCGGTCGTCTCTGAGGACGAGGCCGATCTCAAGGTGCCCGCCTGGCTGAACGACGTGACGCTGTACCACAACCGCGGAGACTCGACCTATTCCGGCGAGTCCACGACCTACGGCGACTTCGCGGGTCTCGACGACCTCATGACCGAGCACCCGGATGTCGTGAGCGGCTTCGTGGAGGTCTACCAGGACTGGATCGACCTCGGCATCGACGGATTCCGGATCGACACCGCCAAGCACGTCGACTTCCCGTTCTGGGAGCAGTGGACCGAGCAGGTCCTCGACTACGCCCACGCGCAGGGCAAGGACGACTTCTTCATGTTCGGCGAGGTCTACGACGCCGATCCGGCGCTGCTCGCCCCCTACGTCCGCAACACGGACATGAACTCGGTGCTGGACTTCGGGTTCCAGTCGGCGGCCACGAGCTTCGCGAAGGGCGGCAACGTGTCGACCCTGGCCGGCATGTTCGCGGGAGACGATCGCTACACGACGACGAACTCGTCGGCGACCGCCCTGCCGACCTTCCTCGGCAACCACGACATGGGCCGCATCGGCTACTTCCTGAAGGACACCGGCGACGCGCTCGACCGTGACCTGCTCGCGCACGATCTGCTCTTCCTCAGTCGCGGCCAGCCCGTCGTGTACTACGGCGACGAACAGGGCTTCACCGGCGTCGGCGCCGGGAACGACAAGAGCGCGCGGCAGTCGCTGTTCGCGAGCGAGGTCGCCGAGTACCGCGATCAGACGCTCATCACCGGGGAGACGGTGGGAAGCGTCGACCGGTTCGAGACCGACGCCCCCGTGTACGCGCACATCGCCGAGCTCGCGCAGCTGCGCGCCGACCATCCTGCGCTCGTCGACGGCGCGCAGATCGAGCGGTACGCCGCCGACGGCGTCTACGCGTTCTCGCGGGTCTCGCCGGATGAGCGCGCCGAGTACCTCGTCGCCCTCAACAACACCGCCGAAGCGGCGACCGTCGACCTCACGACGCTGACGGCCGACGCGACCTTCACCCCGGTCTACGGCGGCGGCGACCCGGTCGACTCGGATGCCGCAGCCGCGGCTTCGGTCACGGTACCCGCACTGTCGGCGGTCGTCCTGCGCGCGGATGCTCCCGTGACGGCGCCCGCCGAGGCGGCGGCCCTCACCGTGTCGGTCCCCGAGGCCGGCGCGGGCGTCTCGGGCTCGGCGCCGGTCGCCGCCTCGACCGACCAGTCGTGGCGTCAGACGAGCTTCGCGTGGCGGGTCGTCGGCTCCGACGAGTGGCAGCCGCTCGGCACCGCCGAGGACACCGCACCCCGGGTCTTCCACGACCTCGCCGGCCTCGCGACGGGGACCCTCGTCGAGTACCGCGCGGTGTCGACGGATGCCGCGGGCCAGCGGTCGGCGGCGTCCACCTACGCCTCGGTGGGCAACCGCGTGACCCTCGTCCCCGAGGACGAGCCCGAGGAGCCGACCGAGCCGACGCCGTACGACTTCGTGAGCATCCCGGGGAGCCTCAACAGCGAGATGGGCTGCGCCGCCGACTGGGCGCCGGACTGCGATCAGGCGCAGATGGAGCTCGTCGACGGCATCTGGCGCCTGACCGTGGACCTTCCCGCCGGGTCGTACGAGTACAAGGTCGCGACCGAGAAGAGCTGGGACGAGAACTACGGTGCCGACGGGGTGCGCGGCGGCGCGAACATCGCGATCACCCACGACGGCGGGCCGATCACCTTCTACTTCGACCCGCTGACCAAGCGCGCCCAGTCGACGGCGGAGGGCCCGGTGGTGACGCTCCCCGGTTCGTTCCAGAGCGAGCTCGGCTGCGCCGCCGACTGGTCGCCCGACTGCCTCCGCAGCCTCATGCTCGACGGCGATCGCGACGGCGTGTACGAGTTCACGACGTCGCGGATCCCCACCGGCTCGTACGAGCTCAAGGTCGCGCACGACCTGAGCTGGGACGAGAACTACGGCGCCGACGGCGTGCGCGACGGCGCGAACATCACGTTCAGCGCGACAACGGGGAAGTCGGTGGTCTTCCGCTACGACGTGGCGACGCACCTCCTCGAGATCGAGGTGGCCGACCCGCCACTCGCCGGCACCGGAGAATCGCGCGCGCACTGGATCGACGCGGACACCATCGCCTGGCCCGACGACCTCGGCGCCCCGGCGGCGGGCGCTGACTGGGAGCTGTACTCATCCCCCGACGCCTCGCTCGCCGTCGCCGACGGCGAGGTGACCGGCGGCGAGCCGGTCGCGCTCGAGCCCGTCGAGGGCGGCCTGACGGACGCCCAGCGGGAGCGCTTCCCGGCGCTCGCGGACTTCACCGCGCTCCGCCTCGACGCCGACCGTGCGGAGGTCGCGGCGCTCCTGCGCGGCCAGCTGCGGGTCGCTCAGCGCGCGGACGGTGCGCTCACCGCCTTCACCGGCGTGCAGATCCCCGGGGTGCTCGACGACCTCTACGCGGACGATGTGGCCGACGACGCCCTGGGCGTCTCGTTCACGGGAGCGGGCGCCAAGGCGAAGACGACGTTCCGCCTGTGGGCGCCGACCGCGCAGTCCGCGACGCTCCTCACCTGGAACCCCTCGTCGGATGCCGACGCCGAGCCCGTCCGCCAGGCGGCGACGTTCGACGCCGCGGCCGGGACGTGGACCGCCGCCGGAGGCCGCGAGCTGCGCGGCGACGAGTACCTGTGGGAGGTCGTCGTCTATGCGCCGACCACCGACGAGGTCGAGACGAACCTCGTCACCGATCCGGCATCCGTCGCGCTCACACTCAACTCGGAGCGGTCGGTCGCGATCGACCTCACCGCGCGCGAGTGGATGCCGAAGCAGTGGCAGAAGGCGAAGGCGCCGCGCATCGATCGCGCGGTCGACCGGGCGATCTACGAGCTGCACATCCGCGACTTCTCGATCACCGACGAGACCGTGCCCGAGGCTGAGCGCGGCACGTACCGTGCGTTCACGCGGAAGAGCGCGGGCACGGCGCAGCTGCGTCAGCTGGCGGATGCCGGCATCAACACGGTCCACCTCCTTCCGTCGTTCGACATCGCGACGATCGAGGAGGATCGGGCCGCGCAGCAGACGCCGGACTGCGACCTGGCATCCTTCGGTCCGTCGTCCACCGAGCAGCAGGCGTGCGTCGAGGCCGTCGCCGACACGGACGGCTTCAACTGGGGCTACGACCCGTTCCACTTCACGACGCCCGAGGGCTCCTACGCGGTCGATGCCGAGGGTGGCGCGCGCGTCAGCGAGTTCCGCTCGATGGTGGGCGCGCTCCACGGCATGGGTCTCCAGGTCGTCCTCGACCAGGTGTTCAACCACACCGCCGCGTCGGGACAGGCCGAGCGATCGGTGCTCGACCGCGTCGTGCCCGGCTACTACCACCGGCTGAACGCGGCAGGCGGCGTAGAGACCTCGACCTGCTGCCAGAACGTCGCGACAGAGCACGAGGTCGCCCAGAAGCTCATGGTCGACTCCGTCGTGACGTGGGCGCGCGACTACAAGGTCGACGGCTTCCGCTTCGACCTGATGGGGCACCACTCGAAGGAGAACATGCTCGCGATCCGCGCCGCCCTCGACGAGCTGAGTCTGAAGAAGGACGGCGTGGATGGGAAGCGGATCTATCTGTACGGCGAGGGCTGGAACTTCGGCGAGGTCGCCGACAACGCCCTCTTCGAACAGGCGACGCAGGGTCAGCTCGGCGGGACCGGCATCGGCACGTTCAGCGACCGCCTCCGCGACGCGGTCCACGGCGGCAGCCCCGTCGACAGTGGATCGACCTTCCGGCAGGGCTTCGGCACCGGCCTCGGCACCGACCCCAACGGCGATCCGATCAACGGGACGACCGAGGAGGCGCTCGCCGACCTCGCCCGGCAGACCGACCTCGTCAAGCTGGGGCTCGCGGGGAACCTCCGCGACTTCGCGCTCGAGACCAGCGACGGTGCGGTGCGGAAGGGATCGGAGCTCGACTACAACGGCCAGCCCGCCGGGTACGCCGACGAGCCCGACGAGATCATCACCTACGTCGATGCGCACGACAACGAGACGCTGTACGACCTGTCGGTGCTGAAGCTCCCGCGGGACACCGCGATGGCCGATCGCGTCCGGATGAACACGCTGTCGCTGGCGACGGTGACGCTGTCGCAGACGCCGTCGTTCTGGCACGCGGGCACCGAGCTGCTGCGCTCGAAGTCGCTCGACCGCAACAGCTACAACTCCGGCGACTGGTTCAACCGGATCGACTGGACCGGACAGGAGTCGACGTTCGGCTCGGGTCTGCCGCGGGCGGCGGACAACGAGGAGAAGTGGGAGATCATGGAGCCGCTGCTGGCCGATCCGGCTCTCAAGCCCGCCGCGGCCGACATGGCCACCGCCGAGGCGTCGGCGCTCGATCTGCTGCGCGTCCGGTCGGAGGTCGATCTCCTCCGCCTCGGGTCGGCCGACCTCATCTCGCAGAAGGTCACGTTCCCGGCGAGCGGGCCCGACGCGACCGCCGGGGTCATCGTGATGCAGATCGACGACCTGGTGGGTCCGGATGCCGATCCCGCCCTCGACGGCGCGCTCGTGGTCTTCAACGCCTCGCCCGACGCGACGACGCAGACGCTCGACGACCTCGCCGGCCGGGGCTTCGCGCTCACCCGCGCACAGGCGAAGGGGTCCGATCCCGTCGTGAAGTCGACGACGTGGGATGCTGCGACCGGCACCGTCACCGTCCCCGCGCGCTCGGTCGCGGTGCTCGTCGACGCCGCTCCGGTGAAGACGAGCACGACGGCCGCCCCGACGAGGCTGATCGCCAAGCACGGGACCCCCGTGAAGGTGACCGGCAAGGTCGTCGCCGCCGACGGCAGCGCTCCCGTCGGGACGCTGACCGTGACCGACGCGGGCAAGGTCGTCGCCACCGTCGCCCTGCCGGCATCCGCGAAGGGGCGGATCGACGTCACCCTGCCGAAGCTGTCCCGCGGCATCCACCTGCTGCGCACCTCGTTCTCCGGCGCCGGCGACCACCGCGACTCGCGTTCGGGGGTGCGACCGCTGTTCGTCTACTGATCCGCGGATGCGCGGCACCCTCTCGCGGCGACGCCACACCTCTGCGAGGCGGCGCGGCGGCTAGAACGGCGGCGGCGAGGATGCGATGCCGTCGGTCTCGCTGTCGTCGGAGGTGAAGGCGAGCGTCCGTGCGGGACGGTCGACGTGCGCCCTGCCGGTCGGCGTCGTCCAGTGGAGGACCCCATCGGGAGTCTGTCTCACCCGCCAGGCGGAGTGGTGCTTCAGGGTGTGATGGCGTCGACAGAGGTGTGCGAGATTCGCCACCTCGGTGGGGCCGTCGTGTTCTCTGGCGATGGTGTGGTCGATGTCGCACTTCCGCACGGGGATCCGGCATCCGGGGAACCGGCAGTGCTCATCGCGCACGCGCAGGAGCCGTGCGAGATGCGCGGGCGGCCGGTACCGGTCGACGGCGAGGACGCTGCCGGTGATCGGGTGGGTGAGGACGCGGTCCCACCCCGGCGCGGTCGCCGCGAGCCGGAGCGCGGTGACGGTGTCGACGGGTGCCTGCCCGGTGAGCTCCGCAGGCGTCGTGTCGACGCCCAGGACGGTGAGCACCGGCACGGTCAACTGCACGTGCGCGATGATCGCCTCGGCTTCGGGGATCGATGCGTCGCTGATCTGCGCCGTGGCGTGGCCGGTCAGCAGCAGATCCGCGAAGACGTCCGCCCGCACTTCTCCGATGCGGCGGCAGTCCCGCACCGGCGGCTCCGCCCGCTCCACGAGATCGTCGCCGTGGGCGGCGACGTCGCGCTGCTCCCGCTGCCGCCGCGCGTACCGGTCGAGCCGGTCGCGGATCGCGTGGGCGAGGGGTGCGGGAAGGGTCGCGATGACCTCCGCCATCCCGTCGTCGAGGTCGCGCACCCGGACGTCCCGCGTCGCCGCCGCCTCGCGATGGCGGTCCTCCAACGGAAGCGGATGCAGCCGTGCGGCGAGCACCCGCGCCGCGGGGCGCAGTCGTCCGGGCGTCTCGCGGCGGGCGATCGCGAGCGCCGCCGCCTCGAACGCACCGCGCACCACGTCGTCGTCGATCGGCAGGCCCGTCTCGACGATCACGTCCGCATGCGCCCGCGTGATCTCTCCGCGTGCCCACGCGCCGAGGGTCGCCGGGAATCGCGTCGTCAGCACCGACGCATCCGAGAGTCGGCGCTGCACGGTCCGATCCGATACCCGCAGCGCCGCCCCGATCTGCGCCGCGACCGATCGCAGCGGAATGTCGCGCACGGCCGAGGAGGCCCCGGCATCCGCCTGCGCCTGCGCGACCTCGAGCGCCTCGGCGAGCAGCTCGACCTGTCGCGCCTGTGCCGCGGCCACCTGGCGTTGCGCTTCTGCCAGCCCGTCGAGCAGCGTCTCGATCCGCGCTGCCGAGATATCGCCCGGGCCGACGATCGACGTGCTGTTCATACCCCTCACCATGCCGACGGCCTCCGACATCGGGGGCGGGGAAATCCCCGGTCAGGCAATCTTCCTGTGGAAAATCCCGCGTGCGGGAGCCCTGGGGAGGAAGCGCCGTCGGCCGCCTGCCCGCGAGGACCCGATGAAATACATGGACGTCCATGTAAAATGATCACCGTGCCCACAAGGTGCAGACATCGCCGTCGATATGCCTCACAAGGACGTGAACACATGAGCATGACCGTCACTGATCCCCTCTCCGCCGAGGAGCGGGCAGCGATCCTGGATGCCGTGCGCGACTTCGCACAGACCCACCTCGCCCCGCATGCCCTCGAGTGGGACCAGGCCAAGCACTTTCCGCGGGACGTGCTGGCGATCGCGGGGGAGCTCGGGCTCGGCGGCATCTACGTCCGCGAGGACGTCGGGGGGAGCGGCCTCAGCCGCAGCGACGCCGTCGCGATCGTAGAGGAGCTCGCCGTCGGCGACCCGACGATCGCGGCCTACATCACGATCCACAACATGGTCGCGTGGATGATCGACCGCTACGGCACCGACGAGCAGCGCCGCGCCTGGCTTCCGCAGCTCGTCGCGATGACGGAGCTCGGCGCGTACTGCCTCACCGAGCCCGGCGCCGGGTCCGACGCCGCGGCCATCACGACCTCTGCGATCGCCGACGGCGACGAGTACGTGCTGACGGGCGTCAAGCAGTTCATCTCGGGTGCCGGTGAGGCCGGCGTATACGTCGTCATGGCCCGCACCGACCCCGCGACCGGGTCGGGCGCCGGCAGCGCCCGCGGCATCACGGCGTTCCTCGTGCCCGGTGATGCCGACGGTCTCTCGTTCGGCCCGAACGAGAAGAAGATGGGGTGGAACGCGCAGCCCACGCGCCAGGTGATCCTCGACCGAGTGCGTGTGCCCGCATCCGCTGTGCTCGGCACGGTCGGCGGCGGGTTCGCCATCGCGATGAGCGGCCTGAACGGCGGGCGCATCAACATCGCCGCCTGCTCGCTCGGCGGGGCGCAGTGGGCGCTCGACCGCGCGGTCCGGTACGTGCACGAGCGCTTCACCTTCGGCGAACCCCTCGCCGACAAGCAGGCGATCGTCTTCCGCCTCGCCGACATGGCGACCGAGCTTCACGCGGCCCGCGCGCTCGTCCAGGGCGCCGCGCGCGCGCTCGACGAGACGGCACCGGGGAGCACGGACTACGCCGACGTCACCGTGCAGTGCGCGATGGCGAAGCGGTTCGCGACGGATGCCGGCTTCAGCATCGCCAACGAGGCCCTGCAGCTGCACGGAGGGTACGGCTACCTCCAGGAGTACGGCATCGAGAAGGTGGTCCGCGACCTCCGGGTGCACCAGATCCTCGAGGGGACGAACGAGATCATGCGGGTCATCATCGGCCGGCACGTGCTCGGCACCCCGGCACGGTGACACGATGGGACGCATGAGCGAGTACGCGACCATCCTGACCGAGACGCGCGGACGCGTCGGCTGGATCACCCTGAACCGACCCGAGGCCCTCAACGCCCTGAACTCCACGCTCGTGGCCGAGCTCGCCGACGCGGCGGCGGCCTTCGACGCCGACGAGGCGATCGGCTGCATCGTCCTCACGGGCTCGGAGCGTGCGTTCGCCGCCGGCGCCGACATCAAGGAGATGGAGGCCAAGACCTCGCGCGAGATGGCGATGGCGAACCCGTTCATCGGGCTCGAGGCGTTCAGCCGCGTCCGGACCCCGGTCGTGGCGGCCGTCGCGGGGTACGCCCTCGGGGGCGGCTGCGAGCTCGCCATGACCTGCGACATCATCCTCGCCGCCGACACCGCGAAGTTCGGGCAGCCCGAGATCACCCTCGGCGTGATCCCGGGCCTGGGCGGCACGCAGCGCCTACCGCGCGCCATCGGCTACTACAAGGCGGCTGAACTCGTCCTGACCGGCCGCTTGATGGATGCCGTCGAGGCCGAGCGTGCGGGCCTCGTCTCGCGCGTCGTCCCGGCGGCCGAACTCCTCGACGAGGCAGGCAAGGTCGCCGAGGCGATCGCGTCGAAGTCGCTGCCGGTCGTCTACGCCGCCAAGGAGGCCCTCCGCGCATCGCAGGAGACGACGGGAGCCGAGGGCTTGCGGTTCGAGAAGCAGGTCTTCTCGTCGCTGTTCGCCCTCGAGGACCAGAAAGAGGGCATGGCCGCCTTCCGCGAGAAGCGCCCCGCGGACTTCCGGCACCGGTGAGCGCCTTTCCGCCGAGCATCCGGCGAGGCGCCCGTCAGGCGGTCGGGTCGCCGGATGCCGCGCGCAGCCGCGCGATCGCGCCGATGAGCGCCTCGAGGTCGTCGTCGCCGAGCCCCGGCCGGCTGAACACGTCGCCGTTGAGCGCTGCGGTCGCCCGCTCGGCCAGGGCGCGTCCGGCATCCGTCAGGGCGACGAGCGTCGCGCGCCCATCGGTCGGATGCGGCTCGCGACGCACGAGCCCGGCGGCCTCGAGCCGGTCGACGGTGTTCGTCGCGCTCGTCGGGTGCACCTGGAGCCGCCGCGCGGCGGAGCCGACCGGCATCCGGCCCTCCCGTGTGAAGCTCAGGAGCGTGAGCAGCTCGTACCGCGCGAAGCTCAGCCCGAGCGGCTTGAGGGTCTCGTCGACCCGGGCGAGCAGCAGCTGGTGGGCCCGCATGATCGAGGTGACGGCGGTCATGCCCGCCGCGGCATCCGTCCACCCGTGCGCGATCCACTGCCGCCTCGCCTCGGCGATGGGGTCGAGCATCGGGGGTGTCACGCGAGCCACAAGAGGCCTCCTGCCGTCGGGGATCACGCTAGTCGGTTTCCTCCTGCGCGCTGGTCGGCGTGCGGGCGCCATCAATAGACTCGAAGGTCGGAGGACGTCATGAGAATCGTGGTGCTGGTCAAAGAAGTCCCGGACACGTACGGTGACCGCAAACTGAGCCTCGAGACGGGCCTCGCCGACCGCGAGGCGTCGGAGCGGGTGCTCGACGAGATCGGCGAGCGGTCGCTCGAGGTGGCGCTGTCGTATGCCGACGCGAACGCCGGGACCGAGGTCGTCGTCGTCTCGATGGCCGCCGAAGCCTCGGCCGCGACGATCCGCAAGGGGCTCGCGATGGGCGCGGCATCCGCCCTGCAGGTCACCGACGAGGCCCTCGCGGGCGCCGACCTCGGCGTCACGGCGAAGGTGCTCGCGGTGGCGGTGCGACGCGCCGGGTTCGACCTCGTCATCACCGGCAACCTGTCGACGGACGGCACCGCCGGCGTCCTCCCCGCGATGCTCGCCGAGCACCTCGGCGTTCCCCACGCGACGGCGCTGTCGTCGGTGGAGATCTCCGAGGACGCGGTCACGGGCACGCGCGCGACGGATGCCGGCGCCGCGCGCGTCCGGGCCGCCCTGCCGGCGGTGATCTCCATCACCGAGGCGCTGCCGGACGCGCGCTTCCCGAATTTCAAGGGGATCATGGCGGCCAAGAAGAAGCCCTTCGAGACGGTGTCGCTGGCGGACCTCGACGTCGACGTCGATCCCGGCGTCGCGCCGCAGACGATCATGACCGCTGTCACGGAGCGGCCTCCGCGGGGTGCGGGCGTGAAGCTCGTCGACGAGGGGGACGCCGCAGAGAAGCTCGCGGCCTACCTCGCCGAGAACCGACTGGTGTGAGGGAGACGACGATGACCGATTTCGCACAGGACTCGATCCTGGTCGTGCTCGACGTGACGCCCGCCGGCGAGCTCGCGAGCTCCGCGGCCGGCCTCCTCGGGGCCGCGGCCGCCGTCGGCACCCCCGTCGCGCTCGTCGTGGGAGGCGGCGACGGTGCGGCGGAAGCAGCCGCCTCGCTCGGCGCCGCCGTCGTGCTGACCGCGCCGGCGGGCGGCGACGCGCTGACGACGCCGGTCGTGGATGCCGTGGCATCCGCGTTCGCGCTCGTCGAGCCGGACGCCGTGCTGGTGTCGAACTCGATCGAGGGACGCGACGTCGCGGGGCGGTTCGCGGCGCGCCAGTCGCTCGCCCTCTCGGTCGACGCCGTCGGAGTGGCCCGCGACGACGAGGGCGTGCTCGCGCAGCACTCCGTCTACGGCGGCGCGTACAACGTCGTGAGCGCGCCGACGTTCGGCCCTCCCGTCATCACCGTGCGCCAGGGAGCGGTCGACGCCCGCGCTGCGGCCCAGGAGCCGCGCGTCGAGCAGTTGGAGGTCGCGGCATCCGAAGCTCCCGCCGCGGTCGTCGAGTCGTTCGACGCGGTCGTCGAGTCGTCCTCCCGACCGGAGCTGCGCGGCGCGGCGCGCGTGGTCGCGGGCGGCCGGGGGCTCGGCTCGCAGGAGCAGTTCGCGCTCGTCGAGCAGCTCGCCGACGCGCTCGGGGCCGCCGTCGGCGCCTCGCGCGCCGCGGTCGACGCCGGGTACATCCCTTACGCCCACCAGGTCGGCCAGACCGGCGTCTCGGTCTCGCCGCAGCTGTATGTCGCTCTCGGCATCTCGGGCGCCATCCAGCACAAGGCGGGAATGCAGACGGCTAAGACCATCATCGCGATCAATAAAGACGGCGATGCTCCGATCTTCGACATCGCCGATTTCGGCATCGTGGGCGACGTGTTCACCGTCGTCCCGCAGCTGATCGCGGCGCTCGAAGCCAAGAAGTCCCGATGACGGCACGCGGTCCGGGAGCGCCCACGATGCGGAGCGGTCTGCCGCGCCGTCCCGGTGGCGACCCCTGGCCGCCCGCGGGCGTCGCGCCGGTGGTGCCGGCTGCGCCGGCGGCGTCGGCACCGGGCGAGGCGATCCCGGACGCCGCGGAGACGACTCCCGCGGGTGCGGTGGGCGCGGGCTCGGTGGCGTCCGCGCCGCCGGTGCCGACCCGCTCCGGCTCTCCGCTGCGCCGAGGGCTGCCGCGGACGCCGGGCGGCGAGCCGTGGCCGAGCGCCGGGGCCGCCGCTCCGCCCGCAGCCACCGTCGCACCGGCATCCGCGTCCCCGGCCGACGGCGCCATTTCTGCGTCGCGGCCGCAGGAAGGTGCGGCGCCCTCGCCGGATTCCGGCGCCCTCGCCGCAACGCGTGCCGAGACAACCGAGCCACCCGCCGCCTCGCCGGTCGCGGATGCCGGGGCCGAAGCCCGGCGAGGACTTCCCCGCGTCGTCGGAGGCGAGCCGTGGCCGCCCGCGGGCACTCGGGCCGCGATCCGTCCCGAGCCCGCCGATGGCGCCACATCCGCGTCGGGGCACCGCGAATCGCCGGCGCCGTCGCCGGAGACCGCCGCCATCGCTCCGGCCGCGCCCGAGACCGAGCCCGACACCGCAGCCGGCACCGCGACCGCCCCCGAGCGGCCGGTGGCGCCCGCGGTCGTGCCGTTGAGCGAACGGATGCCGCTCACCGTCCCGCGTACGGTGTGGCCCGGGCGCGCCGCGTACCACCGCCCACCCGCGCGGCCCGAACCGGTGCGCATCGGCCCCTTCACCCGCGGCCAGTGGATCGGCGCGGTCCTCGTCGGCGGCGCCGGGCTCCTCGTCGCGGCTGGACTCGCGGTCGCGTTCGTCCGCGTCGTCCTCTCGCTGCCGGCGATGCAGGACTTCCTCGTCGCCTATCCCGGTGAGTATCACCTTCCCGAGACGGCGCCCGTCGGCATCCCCGCCTGGATCGGCTGGCAGCACTTCTTCAACGCCTTCTTCATGCTGCTGATCATCCGCACCGGCCTGCAGATCCGCACCGAGAAGCGGCCCGCGGTCTTCTGGACCCCGCGGGGCAACAAGAAGGGCAAGACGAGCCTGACGATCTGGTTCCACCAGTCGCTCGACCTGCTGTGGCTCGTCAACGGCGCGGTCTTCGTCGTCCTGCTGTTCGTCACCGGCCAGTGGATGCGCATCATTCCGACGAGCTGGGAGGTCTTCCCGAACGCCCTGTCGGCAGCGCTGCAGTACGTCTCGCTCGACTGGCCGACCGAGAACGGCTGGGTCAACTACAACGCGCTGCAGCAGCTCGCGTACTTCTCGACCGTCTTCCTCGCCGCTCCGCTCGCGGTGATCAGCGGCTACCGCATGAGCGCGCTCTGGCCCAAGGGCAATGCCCGCCTCAGCGCCGCGTACCCGATCGAGTGGGCCCGGAAGGTCCACTTCCCGGTGATGCTCTACTTCGTCGCGTTCATCATCGTGCACGTCGCACTCGTGTTCGCCACCGGTGCGCTCCGCAACCTCAACCACATGTACGCCGCGCAGGGCTCGGTCGACGGCGTCGCGTACGCCGACAACTGGACCGGGTTCTGGATCTTCGTCGCCTCGGTCGCCGTGATGGCAGGAGGCTGGATCGCGGCCCGTCCGCTCGTCCTCGCTCCGATCGCGAAGCTCTTCGGCACCGTCAGCGGGCGCTGACCGGACGGCGCTGACCGGACGGCGCTGATCAGCGGTCGGGCATCCGCTCCGCCATCACTGCGAGGGGCGCCTCCAGACGCTCCGCGCGAGCGAGGTCGTGCCGTGCCACCTCGTCGGCGTACGTGCGGGTGAGGGCGGCGAGGGATGCCGATAGTGCGTCGACCGTCACGGTGCCGGCTCGCGCGGCCACGAGCGCGGTGCGCAGGGCGATCGGCAGACGGTCGGCGTCGCGGCCGTGCCACGGGTCGAGGCCCTCGCTCAGACAGGCCAAGGCGATCGTCTGGTCGCGCAGATGGTCGAGCATGATCGTCGCCTGCCAGACCCGACCGCGCGCCACCGCGGATCGCGCGTGCAGGGCGTACAACCAGCCCATGCCGATCATCGCGTCGACGTCGGCGGGCGCCGGCCGTGTCGCCGCGTTCGCCGCGCCGAACACGAGCGCGAAGCCGTCCTCGGTGGCGCGGAACGCGTCGTACGGCCAGAACGAGACGTCGACCTGCAGGCTGGATGCCAGCAGGAACACACGGTAGCGGGCGTCGCGCGCGTGCACGTCGAGGGTGTCGGCGACGTCCGCCTGCCCGCGCATCCACGCAGTCCACGCCGCGACGACCGAGGGCTCATCGCCATCCGGAGCGAGTTGGAGCACCAGGTCGATGTCGGACCACCGGTCCTCCCGGCCGCGTGCGGCGGACCCCACGAGAGCCGCGCCGACGATGTCGGGGAAGGCCTGGGCGTGCGCGATCATCGCGTCGCGCAGGCGCTCACGTTCGTCGACCGTGAACATCGCGATCAGCGGACGAAGCGGACCTCGGTCAGGGTCTCGCCGAGGAAGGGCTCGGTGTGGGTGGCGCCGTCGAGCGTGAAGCCGTTGCGCGTGTAGAAGCGGTGCGCACGCGGGTTGTCTTCGGCGACCCACAGGTACAGCTCGGGGTCGGAGCCGACGGCGTCGAACAGCTTCTGACCGATGCCGGTGCCGTGGAAGCGGTCGAGCAGGTAGATGAAGTACAGCTCGCGGGTGCGGGGGGCGTCGCGATCGCGCGCCGGACCCGAGCCGGCGAACCCGACGATCTCGCCCTCGACGAGCGCGGCGACCATGGTGAAGCCGTCGCCCTGCTTGGCCCAGTGGGTCCAGAGCTCGGCGAGGCGCTTGGGGGAGACGTTCTCGAGGGCGGCCTTGCTGATCAGGTGATCGTAGGTCTCATGCCAGCAGGCTGCGTGCACGCGGCCGAGGGCCTCGGCATCCACATCGCGAACGGGACGGACGACGGTGTCGGTCAGCGGTTCGGCTTCCATGGGCTGACTCTACGTCCGGCCCGGGCAATCGCGAAATCGGCGCGGGCCGTGTCAATCGGGCTGGTTCGGGCTGTCGATATCCCACAACGGATTTCGCGTTCCCGTGGGTCTCATCGCTAGCATCGCGCTTCGTGAATGTGTGGTGGCGGAGCCTCTTGACGATCTGGCGCGCGAAGGTGCTGCTGCGCCGCCGCGGGCCCATCGCGCCGACCTCGGTCGGCCGTGTCCGGCTGCGGACGCTTCCCACCGACATCGACCTCCTCGGCCACATGAACAACGGCCGGTACGCCTCGCTGTTCGACCTCGGCCGCTTCGACCTGCTCATCCGCACCGGCATCTGGGATGCCATGAACGCGCAGGGCTGGTACGCGGTCGTCGCGAGCGAGACCGTCACCTTCCGGAAGTCGCTGCAGCTCTGGCAGCGCTTCACCGTCGAGTCGCGGCTGTACGGACACGACGACAAGGCTGTGTACCAGATCCATCGTGCGGTCGTCGGCGGCGAGGTCTACGCCGAGATGATCGTCCGCGCGCGGTTCCTGCGCCGGACGGGCGGCGTCGTCAACACCGAGGAGCTGTTCGAGGCGCTGCACCGTCCCGACGACCTGCCACCGCTGCCGCAGTGGGTGACCGACTGGGCCGCCGGTGCGGCGCTCCCCTCGACGAAGGCTCCGGCGCCGAGCGTCTGGGACTAGCGCCGCGCGGATTCGGACGATCAAGCGCGCACGGATTCGGACAATCGCCCCGGATTCGGATCCCGTCGAGCGGATCCTCCGATTCCGGTGCAGATCTCCGAAACCGGGAGCGGCCCGAGCGGTCGCATCCGATCCGCACCCGCTAGCGTGTGAGCGTGATCGCGATCGTCGTCCGCAGTGGCCGCCTGCTGGCCGCGCACTGGCCGGCCCTGCTGGCCTGGATGCTCGCCGGCACCCTCACGCACTACCTCGTCCTGGAGCTCGCGTCGCTCGTCGGCGCCCGGACCGCCCTCGGCGGCATCCTCCTGCTCCCCGTCGCGGCTCTCTGCCTCCTTGTCGCGTACGTGGCGATGTTCCTGGTCCTGCGCGACGGGATGCCCGAGCTCCGGCGACTCGCGCCGCTCCCCGAGGGTCGTCGTGAGCGGCAGCGGGCGTTCCTCGACGGGGTCCTCGGCGGCATCCTCCCCTTCGTCGCGTTCTATACGGCCTGGGGCTTCATGCGCGAGGACGTCGTCTCGTACATCAACGGTGCGTTCGCCTGGCAGTTCCAGTGGGGCCTCCGCGCCGCGGTCACCGGCTCCGACTACGACACCTCGGGCACGATCGACGATCTCGGCTTCGACCCGGTCACGATCGCCCTCCTCGTCGGGGCCTTCGTGGTGCGTTGGCTCCACCAGCGCTACCGCACGCGGCTGCCGACGTGGACCGGGGTCGCCGCGGTCTACCTCGAGGCGCTCTGGGTGTACCTGGCCGCGTACTTGGTGAAGGATGCCGTCGGGCTCCTCACCGCATGGGTCGACGGGCGGCAGGCGATGGTCTGGCTTTCAGATCTGCGCGAGGGGCTCGTGGGAATCCTCGCGCCCATCGGATTCCTCTGGGACGGGGTCGAATGGCTGCTGGGGGAGGCCGGCGGCCTCATCCTGCTCCCCATCGCGTGGCTCACCATCGCGGGCGTCATCTACGGACAGGCGGTGCGCGCCGACGCGCCGCAGGTCAGCGGCCGCCGAGTGGACCGGTGGCGGAGCCGGTACGGCACGGTGCCCCAGCGCATCCGTCGCCGGCTCGCCGACCTCGGTGAGAGCTTCATCGGCCGCTTCCGTCCGATCGGCCGAGCCCTCGTCCTCATGTGGCGCGCGGGCCCGGTGCTCATCGGGTCGTACGTGCTGCTCGGCACGCTGGTGACACTCGCAGAGCAGTGGGGCCTCGTCGGCCTCTCCCGCCTGCTCGGCCCGCACGACTACCGATCGTTCTGGGGCCCGGTGTTCGTCGCCCTGACTCTGGCCGTGTCGGTGGTCGTCGAGCCGCTGCGGGTGAGCGTCGTCGCGGCCTCGTACGACGAGACCCTCGGGCAGCTCTCAGCGGTCGACCGCGAACCTCAGGTCGAGCCCGCCGGCGAGGTTGCTCGCCGTCGAGAGCTCGACGATCAGGTCGTCGCCGACGCTCTGCCCCTCTCCGGCCGGCAGGAGGACGAGCGCGACGAGGTCGTACGGGATGCCGGTGCGTGAGGTGCACGACGTCTGACTACCGGGCGGCGGCGACCAGTCCAGAGTCGTGATGCTCGTCCAGGAGCGACCAGTGGCCGGTTCGACGATCGCCGGCGGCGTGCACCTGAGGAAGCGGTGCCCGCGATCCACCCGGACGGTGACGACAACCGGTTCGGTCCCGCGCGGCGCGCCCACCGCAGCGGGGTCGAGCGACTCGACGGTCGCAGATCCGAAGTCCCAGTCGGCGATCGACGTCGACGACCCGGCGGCGATGTCGCGCTCGGCATTCCTCACCGCGCCGAACTCGATCGCGTCGAGCGCGAACAGGCCCGCCGGTACGAGCAGGGCGAGCACGATGAGCGCGACGGCGTTCCGGCGCCACCAGCCCCGCGTCACGGATCCACCCAATCGGTCGGAGTGAGAGCGCGGCCCGACACCGTCGGCAGGTCGGAGAGCGAGAGCGGAAGCTCGATGACGGAACCGCCCTCGAGGCTCAAGGTCGGGTCGCCCGCCCCCGCACCGTTGTCCTGCGCGATCTGCAGCATCGCGGTGCCGCGCACGGCATCCGCGGGGATCTCGAAGGCCAGCGAGCCTTTCTGCGGCACGTCGACGTGGAGTCGAGCGTCGAGGATGGTCGCGGCGCTGTCGTGAGTGAGGGGCCGCTCGCTCGCGGCGATCGTGCGGTGGGCGAGCACGAGATAGGCGACGCCGATCCTGCCCGGGCTTTCGGTGCGCACGGTCCACGCATCGAGATCGACGACGACCCACGTCCCGGTCGCCTGCCAGCCGCCGCTCGCGCTCACCCCGTCCGACACGACGATCTCACGAATGTTGACAGCGAGGTTGTCACCGACAGCGGGTGCTCCCACAGCGGCCGTGACCGTGAACGGGTCGGTCATGAGTGCCTCCCCGTCGGGGGTCGCTGCCGCGACGAACCACGCGGCGATGAGCAGCAGCACGCCGAGGAGCCAGCCCCGAAGGCCTCTCATGACTGCGCACCCGCCCCCACATCGTCGACCGGGATGGTCACGACCGCCGCCGGCGCCGGATCGACCCAGCTCTCTCGGGATGACAGCAGTTGCGCCTGGTAGAGGGTGGCGTCGCTGAGAACCACTCGGAGCGGCTGCTCGTCGGCGTACGCGCCACCTGGCACGACCCAGCTGAACGCCAGGACCGCCGGAACGCCGGGCTGAAGCCAGGGGGTGAAGGTCTGGTCGTCCTCGCGGACGATCCCATCCGCCGCACGTGCGTCGCCTTCCAGAAGGACGGCGCGCTGCACGCCCTCGCTGCCGAAGGTCGCGAGCGGTCGATCCCACAGATTCTCCATCTCGACGAGCAGCACGAGCAGGCGCTCGCCCTTCTCGTCGTCGGGGAAAGCGCCGGTGCCGCTCAGCGAGTCGATGAGCACCGCACGCTCGACGGTGATCGCGAGCTGCGGGCTCGTGTGCGTCTCGCCGGCGGCGAGCTGCTCGAGGGCCTTCGCCTCGGCGGGGACGTCCGCGAGCCCGCCGAACGCGGCGGTCGCGGCGAGGAACAGGACCGTCCCGATCGTCGCGAACCACTTCGTCGGCACGCGGTCGGTCGCAGCCCGCAGCCGCGCGAACCGGCTCACGCGCGGCGTGGGCATGGGTTCGGTCACGGCGACAGCCTAGGGGAGCCGGGCGCCGCAGATTCGGAGGATCATCACGGAATCGGAGGCCCGTGGCATCCCGCTCCGAATCCGCCGCGATTCTCCGAATCCGCGAGCTGCCGGGTGGGGAGCCCGCGTCAGGCGCGGGCGGCGAACGCGTCGGCGAGCGCCTCGCGTACGAGGCGGATGCCGGAGCGCTCCACTCCCGAGCGGCGGACGGCGGTGAAGACCTCGCGGACCGGAGCTCCGGGAAGCTCGCTCAGCCGAACGGGCGGTCGCTCCCCGGCCCAGAGCAGGTCGGGGAGGAGTCCGACGGCGTGGCCCGCGGCGATGAGCGGAACGTGCGCGGTGAGGTCGGCGAGCTCGAACCGCACGTCGGGTTCGAAGCCCGCCGCCCGGCACTGCTGCACGGCCCAATCGCGTGCGGCCGTGCCGCGCGGCTCGAGCACCCACGCGTGGGAGCGCAGGGATGCCAGGGAAGGCGAGGCCGACCCGCCGGCGCTCGCCGCCGAGGCGACGCGAACGGGATCCGTGCCGAGGAGATGACGCTCGAGGCCAGACCGGTGCTCGCGCGTGTGCCCGGGGTACTGCTCGGCGATGACGAGGTCGAAGCCGCGGGCGGAGAGTTCGAACAGGCCCTCCTCGGGCGGGGTCTCGGCGACCTCGACGCGCAGATCGGGCGCGCGTTCGGCGAGCAGCGTGAGCGCGGCGGGAACGAGCGTGCGGGCGGCCGTCTGGAACACCGCGATGCGAACGGGCGCCACCCCTGGACGCAGCGTCTCGAGCTCACCGCGCACCTGCTCGTCGAGCGCGAGCGCCCGTGCGGCGTGGGCGGCGAGTGCGGCACCGTGCTCGGTGAGGCGCACGCGGCGCCCGTCGGGCTCGAGCAGCGGGACGCCCGCCTCCCGCTCGAGTTGCGCCAGCTGCTGCGAGACGGTCGACGGACTGTAGGCGAGCGCTTCCGCCACCGCCGCCAGCGTCCCGCGCAATGCGAGTTCGTGAAGCAGGCGGAGACGCCGCAACTCGAACACAGGCCCTCCTGAAAGCATCGAAGAAAACGAACGATAACCATCGTAGATGGTCGCTTTTCTCGAAGCGTGGCGATGCCGCACCCTGGAGGGATGGACTCGGGGCAGGCTGAGTCGCAGCGGACGGGAACAGACATGGCAGACGACGCGGCATCCGATCTGATCGATCGTTCCATCGCTCTGGCGCAGCGCTGGGTGGACGAGTCGGCGGCGGCCGACGTCGACCCCGCCGCCGAGCGGCTCGCCGGCGTGCTGAAGGACCCGAATGGACTGCCCTTCACGATCGGCTTCGTCGACGGGGTCATGCGCCCCGAGAGCCTCA
>Ga0160435_1000132_pt1 | contig 42579 bp, 32 predicted proteins | sample HID1973K_E0MG_FD_108213 | JGI IMG/M metagenome (GOLD analysis project Ga0160435, IMG submission 108213) | Enriched mosquito-associated microbial communities from UW Madison campus, WI, USA - HID1973K_E0 MG | ecosystem: Host-associated > Arthropoda: Insects > Digestive system > Unclassified ...
GTATTTCTCGCACGTCAGGCCCTCGAGCCCGACCGGACCGCGCGCATGAATCTTGTCGGTGGAAATACCGATTTCAGCGCCCAGGCCGTACTCGAATCCGTCGGCGAAGCTGGTGGGCGCATTGATCATGACCGAGCTGGAGTCGACTTCAGCCATAAAGCGGCGCGTCTGACTCTGCGAATCGGAGACGATGGCGTCGCTGTGATGCGAGCCGTAATGATTGATGTGCTCGATCGCCTGATCCAGACCGGTCACGACGCGGATCGACAGGATCGGCGCCAGATATTCGGTGTGCCAGTCTTCTTCGGTGGCGGCAACGGCATCGATCAACTGACGGGTGCGCTCGCAGCCACGCAGTTCGACGCCTTTCTCGCGGAACTGGGCGGCCATCTGAGGCAGGAAGTCAGACGCAATGGCCTGATCCACCAGCAGCGTTTCCATGGCACCGCAAATGCCATAGCGATAAGTCTTGGCGTTGAAAGCGATGCGTTGAGCGGCAGCGAGGTCGGCGTGGGCACTGACATAAACGTGGCAGATGCCGTCCAGATGCTTGATCACCGGTACCCGGGCATCGCGACTGACGCGCTCGATCAGGCCTTTGCCACCCCGTGGCACGATGACGTCGACGTACTCAGGCATGGTGATCAACGCGCCGACGACCGCACGGTCGGTGGTCTCGACCACCTGGACGACCGCTGCGGGCAGGTCAGCTTCGGCCAGGCCGCGCTGAATGCAGGCAGCGATGGCCCGGTTGGAATTGATGGCTTCGGAACCGCCGCGCAGGATGGTGGCGTTTCCTGACTTCAGGCAAAGACTGGCGGCATCGATGGTTACGTTCGGACGCGACTCGTAAATGATCCCGACCACGCCCAGCGGTACGCGCATCTTGCCGACCTGAATACCGGACGGCTGGAAGTTCATGTCACGGATGGTGCCCACTGGATCCGGCAGACCGGCGACCTGACGCAGACCGGCGATCATGCTGTCGATACGCGCCGGGGTCAGGGCCAGACGCTCGAGCAGTGCCGGCTCAAGGCCGTTCGCACGGCCGGCGGCAAGATCCTGCTCGTTGGCGGCAGTCAGCTCATCCCGGGCGGCATCCAGCGCCGCAGCAGTCGCAGCCAGCGCGCGGTTTTTCTGCGCGGAACTGGCGCGACCGATCACGCGCGAGGCGTCACGGGCGGCGCGACCCAGGCGGGTCATGTAGTCAAGAACGGACTCAGTCATGGTCTCAGAGGTCTTGGCAGGGAGGAAAGCGGCCGATTATAGCTGTCGGGCGGGCTGAACGACAGCGGCGACAGGCGGATGGTCGATATAAGCCGGATTTGCTGGACGAAACCATGAAACCAAGCTCAGCCGCCAGCCTGCGTTCACATTTAGTGCCGTTCCCGCCGCGCCCATTCAGCTGCAATTAAGCGCGACATTGCTATCATCACCGCTCATTCCAAGATCATGCATGCGATGCCACGACAGACCCCGCGCGCCTTGCCCGACAGCTTCTTCCACCGCGATGCCCAGACGCTTGCCCGCGATCTGCTGGGCAAGGTCATACGCCATAAGGTCGGTGAGCTGTGGCTATCGGCGCGCATCATAGAGACCGAGGCCTATTACGTCTCGGAAAAAGGCAGCCATGCGTCCCTTGGCTACACAGAAAAACGTAAGGCTTTGTTTCTGGATGGCGGACACATTTATATGTACTACGCCCGTGGCGGAGATTCGCTGAATTTCAGTGCCGAAGGACCGGGCAATGCGGTACTGATCAAATCCGCTTATCCCTGGGTCGATGCCTTATCTGATGAGAACAGCCTGGCGCAAATGCAGCTGAACAATCCCGACGCCAGCGGTCAGCTGCGCACGCCGCAGCGGCTGTGCGCCGGGCAGACACTGCTGTGCAAAGCGCTCGGGCTGAAGGTCCCGATGTGGGATGCCAGGCGTTTCGATGAAGAGCAACTGTTTGTCGAAGACGTGGGCCAGCAACCATCGCGGATCATTCAAACCACGCGCCTGGGCATCCCGACCGGGCGCGATGAACACCTGATGTACCGGTTCGTGGACGCCGATTACGCGCGGTTCTGCACACGGAACCCTGTCAGACGCGGGCAAGTCGAAGGCCGCGATTACCTTTTCATCGAGCAAGGAAACTGACCCATGGGTGCATGGCTCGACAGCGTTACCTCCTGGCTGAGCGCCAACCCGTCCTGGCTTGGCGCCGCCATTTTTCTGATCGCTTTCGTCGAATGCCTGGCTATCGCCGGCATCATCGTGCCCGGCACTGTCGCACTGTTCGCGGTGGCAGCACTGGCCGGCAGCGGCATTTTGGAGTTGAGCGAAGCGTTGCTGCTGGGTTTCCTGGGCGGCTTGTTAGGGGACTTCGTGTCTTATTTCCTGGGCCGCCGTTTCCATCAGAACATCCGCCGCCTGCCGGGCCTGCGCCATCATCCGGAGTGGATCGGCGGCGCCGAGGCCTACTTTCAACGTTATGGCATCGCCAGCCTGCTGGTTGGGCGCTTCATCGGCCCGCTGCGGCCCATGCTGCCGATGGTCGCCGGCATGTTCGACATGCCGTTGGTGCGCTTCGCCGGGGTCAGCCTGATTGCGGCCGCCGGCTGGTCGGTGGCGTACATTCTTCCGGGCTGGGCGACCGGTGCGGCGATCCGCCTGCCGCTGCCGGAAAACTTCTGGCCGCAGGCAGCAGTGGTCGGTGTCGCACTGGCGATCCTGCTCGGCATCGCCGTTCAGAGCAGCACACGCCAGAAGCGTTATGCGACCAGACTGATCGCCGCGACATGCTTCGTTCTGTTAGGAGCCGTGTTTCTTGGCTGGCCGTATCTGGCGGATTTCGATCAGGGTCTGATGACCGTCGTTCAGGCGAGCCGAAGCGAAGCGGCGGAAAATTACGCGGTGATGATCACCGGCCTGGGGGATTTCCGGACCCAGTTCTGTGCCGCTGCGCTGCTGGCGATTCTGTTGCTGCTCACTCGCCAATACCGGCACGCGATCTTTGCCGTAGGGACTACGCTGGGGGCCGCGGTCGTCAACCAAAGCATGAAATACACCTTCGCTCGCGCCCGCCCGGAAGTGCTGGCCGAGCCGTTGACCACTTACAGCATGCCCAGCGGACATGCATCCGCCTCGTTTGCCTTGTTCATGACGCTGGCCGTACTGGCTGGGCGCGGGCAGCCGGTGCGACTGCGCCTGACCTGGCTGTTGCTGGGGGGAATTCCGGCGCTGGCCATCGCGATGTCCCGTGTGTATCTGGGCGTTCACTGGCCGACTGACGTGCTGGCCGGCATGATGCTGGCGTTCTTCACATGCTCGGCGAGCCTGGCGTTCGTGCAGAACAAGCAATCGCTGCCGGCGCTGCCGATTCGCGTCTGGTGGTTGATCCTGCCTGCGACGGTGGCTCTGTTGGGCGGATTTGCCCTGCACTCGTTCGGGCACGGCCTGATTCGCTATCAGTATTGAGGCCGCGCCCTTTGGCCGGCGTCGGGCGTGTCAGGCCTGCATGTCGCCCTGCATCTCGTCGAGCAGATCCTGAATGGCGTCGAGGCGTTCTTCGGCGTCGTCTATTTCCAGCAGCTCGATCTTGTCTTCCTCCGCGAACGGCAGCAGATAGGCCAACTGATTGGCCAGCGACTGTTGCCCACTGGCCGTCAGCCCCATGTTCAACGCCGCCACCATCGGGTGCTCGGCCAAGGCCGCCAGAAGTGCCACGAGGTCATCGTCCTCTTCCTGAAGCGGCTGCTCCTGCGGATCTTCCAGCCACTCCACCTCGGCCAGCAGCAGATTGTCACGTTGCGACTCTGCGTCGATCACCCGAAAGCGCCGCCCGCCGACCACCCGGATACCCAACAGGCCGTTATCCTGCTGCTGGAAATCAGTGACCAGTGCCTCGCAACCGATCTGCGAGAACCCCTCAGGAACGTCACCCACCTCGCTGCCTTCAGTGATGCAGACCACACCGAACCCTTCGCCCTGTTTCATGCAGCGGCCAATCATGTCCAGATAGCGTGCCTCGAAGATCTGAAGATCCAGCACACATCCCGGGAACAGCACAGCGTTCAGCGGAAACAACGGCAACGACATAAACCCACCCTCAAGCAACCAGAGACACCGCCAACGGCAAAAACAGCGCCGTCGCGACACCCATCAGACTCATCGCCAGCGCCGCGAAGGCGCCGCATTCATCACCTTCCTGCAAAGCCGCCGAGGTGCCCACTGCGTGCGCCGTCAGCCCCAGCGCCATGCCGCGAGCTTCCGGACTCTGCACGCCCGCCAGGGTCAGCAGACCGGGCCCGAATATGCCGCCGATGACGCCGGTGATCAACACAAAAACCGCTGCCAGCGCTGCAACGCCGCCTATCTGTTCGGCCACCAGCATGGCAATCGGTGAGGTCACCGACTTGGGCGCCATGGTCATCAGGATCATGTGGTCGGCGCCCAACAGCCAGCCGAGCGCGACACATGACCCGGTTGCCAGCACGCCGCCAATCACCAGCGTAGTCAAGACCGGCCAGAACAACTGACGAATACGCCGCAGATTCAGATAAAGCGGCACTGCCAGCGCAACCGTCGCGGGTCCGAGCAGGATGCTGAGAATGTCGGTGCTTTTACGGTATTCGACGTAGGTCAGTCCGCAGCTCACCAGCACGACAATAACCACGACCATCGACACCAGCACCGGTTGCAGGAATACCCACCGGGTTTTCTCATAACCGGCGAGCACGATCTGATAGGCGCCCAAGGTGATCGCAATGCCGAACAGCGGATGATGGATCACCGAAAGCCATGCGCCTTGCCAATCCAGACTCATGACGGCTCCCGGCGGCTGGACTGGCGATCGATGAGTTTCTGCATCAGCCAGCCCGCAAAGGTGAGCGAGATCATCAGTGACAGCACCAGCGAGCCTACAATGGCCCAGAAGTCGTCGGCGATCTGGTCGGCATAAACCATCACGCCGACGGCAGGTGGCACCAGCAACAGCGGCAGATAACGCAGCAGACCGCTGGCGGCCAGGCTGATGGGTTCGCTGACTTCGCCCCTGATCATCAGGTAAATCATCAGCAGCACCAGGCCGATGATCGGCCCCGGCAGTATCGACAGGAATAAATGATTCAGCGCCGTTCCCACCAATTGGAACAGCACAAGCCAGGTCAGGCCTCGTAGCAACATACAGAACTCCACAAATTCGCGGCGACATTATAAGCATGCAGTTTCGTCAGCTATGGCTCGGCATTCGCAAACCTTGGGATTCTTGACCACAGCCCTGCGGCGTGCTGATCTTCATCGCGTCAGGCGATGATGATGTGCAAGCGCGCCGACCGAAGAGGCGCCAGACGCCGCCACGGAGCCAAGCAATAAAAGAGCCTATAGCCGCAGAAACCGGAAAACACAAAACCGCAGGACGTCAACGTTTCACAAGGAGAGTAACGATGCCCTATGTACCCGTCGCAGAACTCAAGAGCTATGAAGGCAAGGAACTGGGAAGTTCCGAGTGGCTGCTCATCGATCAGGAACGAATCAATCTGTTCGCCGAGGCAACCGGCGATTTCCAATTCATTCACGTCGACCCGGTCAAGGCCGCGCAGACACCCTTTGGCTCGACCATCGCCCACGGCTTCCTGTCGCTGTCGCTGATCCCCAAGTTGATGGAATCGCTGCTGGTGCTGCCGGAAGGCTTGAAAATGGTGGTCAATTACGGCCTGGACAGCGTGCGCTTCGTCCAGCCCGTCAAGGTCGATTCGCGCGTTCGTCTAAAAGTTGCGCTGACCGAAGTCACTGAAAAGAAGCCCGGGCAATGGTTGCTCAAAGCGACTGCAACGCTTGAAATCGAGGGTCAGGACAAGCCCGCCTTCGTCGCAGAACCCCTGTCACTCTGCTTCGTGTAAATTTCTCAAAACGTGAAACAGTCGTAACAGACTGTTTCACCACGCTTACTGGCTGCGGCATACTCGCTGCGGCTGTGTGAGCGACTCGACACAAGTACGCGATCTGATCACGCCGACATATTTATTTGCGGGATTTACCATGCGCGCGCTTGCCCCTCTGACCCTGACCCTTCTGCTTACCGCCTGCGGTGACGGCGAATCGCTGTTGCCTCCCGACGCTCGCCTGCCCGACGGCGGTCGTTATCGAGGCGACATCGTCAACGGCATGTTGCAGGGCAAGGGTCGTATCGATTACCCGAACGGCAGTTGGTACGCGGGTGCGTTCAAGAACGGTCAGTGGGATGGCCAGGGCGAATGGCATGCCAGCAATGGCGACGTGTATCGCGGCGGGTTCCAGAACGGTCTGTTTCAGGGGCAAGGGGCGCTCACCACCAGCGCTGGCAGTTATGTTGGCGGCTACAAACTGGGGCGACGTGACGGCGAAGGCACGCTCAAAGAGCACGGCATGAGTTATCGCGGCGAATTCAAGGCCGATCAGTACGATGGCCTCGGCCACTTGGAACTGGACGACGGCAGCCAGTACCAGGGCCAGTTCGCGCAGGGCAAGCCCAACGGTGAGGGCCAGCGCAGCGATGCGGCAGGCAACCAGTTCAGCGGCAAGTTCGTCGACGGCCAGCTCGAAGGCACCGGCAATTTCAACAGCGCTGACGGTGATCAGTATGTCGGCGGCTTCCACAACAACCAGCTCAATGGCCGCGGGCGTTACGAAAACGCCGATGGCGATGTCTGGTCGGGGCAATTCAAGGACGGCGCCTTTACCGGCAAAGGCGAATTGATCGGTGCTGATGGCACCCGGTATCAGGGTCAGTTCCTGAACTGGCGGTTCGCTGGCGAAGGCCGTCTGCAGATGCCGGACGGCAGCACCTACGTCGGGCATTTTGAAAACGACAATTATCATGGCGCAGGCGTGCTGACGACCGCCGAGGGCGAGATTCAGAGCGGCACCTGGTCCAACGGCCAGCGCGTGCGCGACGCGTCGGGCAAGTTGTTGCCAGACCCGCTGGAGGTCGGCCTGCTCGCTCAGGGTCCGTTACTGGAGAAAGCGCTCGCCGCAGTGCCTGCCTCGACGCCGGCCATCGAACTCTACAGCCTGGTCGTCGGCGGCGATGGCAAGCAGAGCGTGTTTCTGCGCGAGGCGGACTTCGTCAACAAATTGCTCGCCACGCGCTTCGGCGCATACGGTCAGGTGTCGCTGGTGAACCATCGCGATCACATGACGGATCGACCGCTGGCCACACGCGAGAACATCAACCGCGCCATCCAGACGCTGGCCCGACGCAGTGGTCCGGAAGACCTGATTTTCATCTACCTCACCAGCCACGGCACACACGAGCATGAGTTGGTGCTGGACCAGCCACGCCTGGAGCTCTCGGACCTTCCGGCCAAGGAGATGTCGGGCGTGCTCGCGCCGCTGAAGAATCGCGACAAAGTGGTGGTGATTTCTGCCTGTTACTCGGGCGGTTTCATCCCTGCGATCAAGGATGAGCACACGATGGTCATCACCGCTTCGCGGGAAGACCGGGTCTCGTTCGGCTGCTCGGAAGAGGCGGATTTCACTTACTTTGGCGAAGCACTTTTCGGCAAAGCACTGGCCGAGAGCGACGACCTGATTCAGGCCTTCAACGAAGCCAAAGCCATCGTTGCCCAGCGGGAAACCGACGAGAACTTCGAAGCCTCCGAGCCGCAGATCTGGGCGCCCAAAGCGGTCGTCACACGCTGGCAACAGCTGCGCAAGAGCCAGGCAGAGCGGGCATTGAACACCGTCGGACGCTGACTGCACGCTTGACCGGCCCCACGACCTGCGTGGGCCGGCAATCAATACTCGGGCGCCTGCCGAAGCGACCTTCGGCTTGCAAACGGCTCCCCACTGCCCCCCAGACAAGCCTCGCCCTTGCGGGTCCGTCCCAGCGCCCGGATGAATATTTGAGCGCCGGGTGAAACCTGTCCGCTCGGCGCGCAGTCTGTTCCGATAGAGCGCCTATGCTTGTGACGTATCAAGGGAGAAAGACCATGTACTTGACGCCGCAACACATTTTGCTTGCCGGAGCGACTGGACTGACAGGCGAGCACTTGCTGGATCGCTTGCTCAACGAACCCACCGTCAGCCGTGTGCTGGCCCCCACTCGCCGTCCGCTGGCTGAACACCCGCACCTGGAAAACCCTGTCGGCGAGCTCATTTCGCTGCTGCCCGAACTCGGCGGCCAGATCGATATCGCCTTCTGCTGCCTGGGCAGCACGATCAAGCAGGCGGGCTCGCAGGATGCCTTCCGTGCAATCGATCTGGACATGGTGGTGGCGTTCGGCAAGCGGGCCCGGGAGCTGGGCGCGCGTCATCTGGTGGTGATCAGCGCTGTGAATGCAGACCCCGAATCGAGCATTTTCTACAGCCGCGTCAAAGGCGAAATGGAAGAGGCGCTCAAGGACCAGAACTGGCCGCAACTGACCATCGCCCGGCCCTCGCTGCTGATCGGCGAGCGTGAGGACCAGCGGCTCGTCGAACAACTGGCAGCGCCCATCGCCAAGTTGATCCCGGGTAAATACGGCGGCATCGAGGCGTGTCAGCTGGCTCGCGCCCTTTGGCGCCTTGCACTGGAAGAACAGGACGGGATTCGGGTCGTGGAGTCCGACGAGCTGCGGCGATTGGGCAAGTAGCGACGCCCTGCTCGCGTATCGCCTTCGGAGCCGACACCTTTGTAGCGGATGAAAGATTGTGCGCGAGCGGTGTCCCTGCTGCTGGCGATGACACTCGCGGCCGTCTACATCCCGCCCGTTGCCTGAAACCCGACGCCCAGCGCAGTCAGGATCGACAGCGGCAACAGCACCGTGTCGAGCAGCGCGCTGCCGGGCAGATCGAGCATCGGGTATTTCGGCGCTTCTGCCCCGAAACGGTCCTTCTCGCAGCAGCCACCTTCAATCGCATACAGATCCAGCCGCGTGCCGGAATACACCACCGGAGCGCCCGGCTGATTGGCATCCAGCGTGCGCACGGTCGAGCAGCCCGTGGCGAGAACCAGCCCCAGCGTCAGGACAAAAAGCTTCTTATTCATCGGCGCCAAAATGGTGTTCGCCCCACCGGGGCAGCATGTCTTGAGGGATGTTCAACAGGTTGAGAATGCGCGCCACGACGAAGTCGACCAGATCGTCGATGGTCTGCGGCTGGTTGTAGAAACCGGGTGAAGCGGGAAGTATCACCGCCCCCAGATTCGACAGCTTCAGCATATTCTCTAGGTGAATGCTTGAGAACGGCGCCTCGCGCGGCACCAGAATCAACTGCCGGCGCTCCTTGAGCGTCACATCAGCGGCGCGCTCGATCAGGTTGTTACACGCGCCGGTGGCGATTGCAGACAAAGTGCCCGTCGAGCACGGCACGACAACCATCGCGCTCGGGGAACCTGAGCCGGAGGCCACCGGCGACATCCAGTCTTCCTTGCCGTAAACGCGGATCTGTCCTGCTTCAGCGCCGGTATATTCGGTCAGAAACGCCTGCATCATCTGCGGCTTGGGCGGCAGCGTGACATCGGTTTCGGTGGCCATTACCAGTTGGGCGGCCTTGGAAATGAGAAAATGCACTTCGCGATCTTCCCGCACCAGACAATCCAGCAAGCGCAGACCGTATTGCGCGCCCGACGCGCCGGTCATCGCCAGCGTGATGCGTTCCGGCCCGCTCATTTCAACGCCTCGGCCAGCTTGCCATGCAGCCCGCCGAAGCCACCGTTGCTCATGATGACCACGTGCGTGCCGGGTTGCGCCTGACTTTTCACTCGTTCGATGATGCCTTCGAGGGAATCACATACCACTGCCGGGACCGTGCATTCGGCAGCCGTTGCGCCCAGATCCCAGCCCAGATTGGCCGGCGAGTACCAGACCACCTGATCCGCCTGCGCGACACTTTCCGGCAGTCCGTCACGATGCGCGCCGAGCTTCATCGAGTTGGAGCGCGGCTCCACGATGGCGATGATCGGTGAATCTCCGACTTTCTTGCGCAGGCCGTCCAGCGTGGTGGCGATCGCGGTCGGGTGATGGGCAAAGTCGTCGTAAATGGTGATGCCGCGCACTTCGGCGACCTTTTCCATACGACGTTTCACGCTTTTGAAAGCACTCAGCGCCGCAACGCCTTGCTGCCCGACGACGCCCACGTGACGCGCCGCCGCGAGGGTCGCCAATGCGTTCGCCACGTTGTGCTGACCGGTCATGTCCCAGTCGACGACGCCCTGCGTCACGCCCTCGAACAGTACTTCGAATTTCGAGCCGTCTTCGCTCAGCAGTCTGGCCTGCCACTGACCGCCCTGCCCGGTGGTCTGCACCGGCGTCCAGCATCCCATCTGAATGACCCGTTGCAATGCAGGCTCGGTAGTGGGATGAATCACCAGGCCTTCGCTTGGAATGGTGCGCACCAAATGGTGAAACTGGCGTTCGATCGCAGGCAGATCGGGGAAGATGTCGGCATGATCGAACTCGAGGTTGTTCAGGATCGCGGTACGCGGGCCGTAATGCACGAATTTCGAGCGTTTATCGAAGAAGGCGCTGTCGTATTCATCGGCCTCGACCACAAAAAACGGCGTGTCGCCCAGACGCGCAGACACCGCGAAGTTTTGCGGCACGCCGCCGATCAGGAAGCCTGGGCTCATGCCAGCATGCTCCAGCACCCACGCCAGCATGCTGCTCGTGGTGGTCTTGCCGTGAGTGCCCGCAACCGCCAGCACCCAGCGACCGCGCAGCACGTGGTCAGCCAGCCACTGCGGACCGGAAACGTAAGGCAGCCCTTTGTTCAGGACGTACTCGACGGCCGGATTGCCTCGGGACATCGCATTGCCGACCACGACCAGATCAGGCGCCGGTTCCAGATGCGAAGGGTCGTACCCTTGCATCAACTCAATGCCTTGCGCCTGCAACTGCGTGCTCATCGGCGGATAGACGTTGGCATCGGAGCCGGTGACTTTGTGGCCCAGATCCTTGGCGAGAACCGCCAGCGATCCCATGAACGTGCCGCAGATACCCAGAATATGAATGTGCATGACCGACCTCTTAAAACGTTCGCGCAGGTTAGCGTAGAAGGCAGTGGATGCGCACGGGGGAATTGCGCAGAACGGCGGCTGCGCTTGAGGATGTCCGACGGTGAACGCCTCGTAAGACCGCCTCTAGGGTGATCGCGCCACAGGACCGGCTTTAGCCGGGAAGGCGCCGGGGGGGCTCGCCGCAGACCTGATGGCGACCACACCGGCCTATTCCTGGCTGAAGCCGGTCCTACTGGCTGACCGCCTCACGCAGCAATCCGTTGGGTGAACGCGTCGTAGGACCGGCTTTAGCCGGGAAGGCGTCGGGGGGCTCACCGCAGAACTGATGGCGACCACACCGGCCTTTTCCCGGCTGAAGCCGGTCCTACTGGCTGACCGCGACGCGCTGCAAAATCGCGGGTAAACGCGTCCCACTGACTGCGTCACGCTGCAATATCGTGGGTGAATGCCGAGCCTTGCTGACTGACCGCGACACGCTGCAATATCGCGGGCGAGCCGTCGTAGGACCGGCTTTAGCCGGGAAGGCGTCGGGGGGCTCACTGCCGATTGGGACAATTCATACAAGCTTCATCTACCCAGGGCTTCAGCGGTTGATCCCATGTTTGCGCAGCTTTCTATAGAGCGTATTACGGCTCACCCCTAGCTCCCGGGCGGCATGGGTCATGTGCCAGCGCTGGGTTTCCAGAGTGGCGATGAGCGCTGCGCGTTCGGCGTCGTCCAGCGGCGAATCACTGCGCTCTGGATCGGGGGTCATGCGCGCGAGGGTGGCCTGCGAAGCGGTCTGACGGACCAGCGCTGGCAGATCGGCCAAACGAATCAGATTGTCTTCGCACAGCGCCGCCAGCGTCCTCAATACGTTGCGCATCTGCCGCACATTGCCTGGCCAGTTGAAGGCCAGCAGCAAATCCCTCGCCTCAGGCTCGATCATGACGGCATCGCCGCCCGCTTCTTCTTTCAACAAGAAGTCCAGCAACTGGGCCTTGTCGCTGCGTGCTCGCAACGGCGGCAAACTGATTTCCAGGCCGTTGAGTCGATAGAAAAGGTCCTCACGAAAGCCGCCATCCTCCACACGTCCCAGCAGATTCCGGTGAGTCGCGCTGATGATTCGTACATCCACGGCGTGCGGCTCGCCACCAATCGGCACCACTAGCCGATCTTCCAGCACACGCAACAGACGGGTTTGCAATGCCACCGGCATGTCACCGATTTCATCAAGGAACAACGTCCCACCATCGGCCTGCTGCAACTTGCCGCGCATGCCCTCCTTGCGCGCCCCCGTGAAACTGCCGCCGCGATACCCGAACAATTCGCTTTCGATCAGGGTTTCCGGAATCGCCGCGCAATTCAGGGCCACGAATGGCTTGCCGGCACGCCGACTGGCCTGATGCACGGCTTTGGCGAACGCCTCTTTTCCCGAGCCGGTTTCACCGTTGATCAACAGCGGCACGTCGCGCTCGAACACCTTCAAGGCCCGGCGAAAATCGGCTTGCAGCGAAGCGTCGCCCAGACACAAGCCGCCTGGTGGCGGAGGCACTGCAGGTTGGCTGACAACCGCCGTAGCAGGCGCTGTCATCTGCGGTCGCGATTTCCCACGCAGCACGGCGAAGAAGCCGCGACCGTCTCGCGTTCTCAGCGGCCAGCAGGTTGCCGCGTCAGCCGATGCACGTGCCAGCAAGTCGCTCATAGCGCAATCAAACAACGCCTCGACGGGGCGACCGATCAGTTCGCAGCGCCCCAGGCTCAGCAAATTCAGCGCGCTCTGGTTCACCGCGCTGATGCAACCCTCGCCGTCGAATGCCAGCAAGCCTTCGCTGAACAGCCCGACGGAGCCCGCCTGCAAATGAAAGCGCAACAGCCATTGATCGTCGAAATGGCGCAGAAAGTAGCTGCTCTCAATCATTTTTGCCGACAGGTTGACCAGCGCCATGGTGTGAAACTGGCTCTGGCGGGTGACATCGTGACGCGCCGAAGACACGTCGAGGACCGCGAGCAGGTCGCCATGAGGGTCGAAGACAGGACTCGCCGAGCACGTCAGCCCGGTGTGCCGGCCGCGAAAATGTTCGTCGCGATGAATCGTCACGCACTGGCGCTCCACCAGACAGGTGCCAATACCGTTGGTGCCCTCGCGCGCCTCGCTCCAGTCAGCACCCAGCCACAGACCGGCGCGCTCGAAGATCCGCCGTTCGCCAGGCTCGGTGACGCAATTGAGGATGATCCCGCGCGCGTCGGTCAGCAGCACGGCATTACCGCCAGAGAGCTGCTGATGCAGGCTGTTCATTTCACCACCGGCGATGTTCAGGACCTGCTGCAGACGCTCGCGGCTCTCAAGCACGCGGGCGTGTTCGAGCACCGTTGGCGCCATGGCCTGCGCCGGATCGAGGTGGTAATCCTCAAGGCATCGCAACCAGGAGCGGGCGATGGAAGGGTCGGCGCCAGGGCCGTAACGATGGTGGGCTTTACCCTGCGCAACGGTCAGGACTTGTTGCGCATGTCGAGCGAAATGGCGGCTGTGCATTGTTATTGTTCTTCCTAGGTTGAGGCTCTCCCGGGGAGTCGCAGACCAGCATCCTCTTCGTGCCCGGCCATTGCAATGCTTGCGCCGGAACGCACCGCCAGACCGTTGCATATCCGGTACAAACTGTCACATGCGTTGTATCAAGGGCGGGGCAAGCCGGCCGGCCAGCGATCTGATTTCTTCAGTAAAACCCTTGTAAACCGGCGTCCGGACGGCGGTGGCCCGCGCTTTGCTCTACGCTTTGATCAAGCGCAGCAGCGCGTTATCCCCACACAATCACAAGAGCAAGGAGATATTCACCATGCGTTATGCCCATCCCGGTACTGAAGGCTCGCTCGTCACCTTCAAGACCCAGTACGGTAACTACATCGGTGGCGAATTCGTGCCTCCGGTCAAAGGCCAGTACTTCGAAAACACCTCGCCCATCACCGGCAAGCTGATCGCAACTTTCCCTCGCTCGACTGCCGAAGACATCGATAAAGCGCTGGACGCCGCCCACGCCGCGGCGGATGCCTGGGGCAAGACTTCCGTGCAGGAGCGCTCACTGACGTTGCTGAAAATCGCCGATCGCATCGAGCAGAACCTTGAGTTGCTGGCGATCACCGAAACCTGGGACAACGGCAAAGCAGTCCGCGAAACCCTCAATGCCGACATTCCGCTGGCCGTCGACCATTTCCGTTATTTCGCCGGCGTGTTGCGTGCGCAGGAAGGCACCGCCGCCGAGATCGACGGCAACACCGTCGCGTACCACATTCATGAGCCGCTGGGCGTGGTCGGCCAGATCATCCCGTGGAACTTTCCGCTGTTAATGGCCGCCTGGAAGCTTGCGCCGGCGCTGGCAGCCGGGAATTGCATCGTGCTCAAACCTGCGGAGCAAACGCCGCTGGGTATCAGCGTGTTGATGGAGTTGATTGGCGATCTGCTGCCCAAAGGCGTGCTGAACGTCGTTCAGGGTTACGGCCGCGAAGCCGGTGAAGCGCTGGCCAGCAGCAAGCGCATCGCCAAGATCGCCTTCACCGGGTCCACGCCGGTGGGCTCGCACATCATGAAGCTGGCGGCCGACAGCATTATCCCGTCTACCGTCGAGCTGGGCGGCAAGTCGCCGAACATCTATTTCGAAGACGTGATGAATGCCGAACCCGAGTTCATCGATAAAGCCGCAGAAGGCGTGGTACTGGCGTTTTTCAACCAGGGTGAAGTCTGCACATGCCCATCGCGTTGCCTGGTTCAGGAGTCGATTTATCCGCAATTCATGGAAGCGGTGATGAAGAAAGTCCTGAAAATCAAACGGGGCGACCCACTGGACACCGACACCATGGTGGGCGCTCAGGCGTCGCAACAGCAGTTCGACAAGATCCTTTCCTACCTGGACATTGCCCAAGGCGAAGGCGCCGAGCTGCTGACCGGCGGCAAGGTTGAAAAAATGGAAGGCTCGCTTGCGACCGGCTATTACATCCAGCCAACGCTGCTCAAAGGCAATAACCGCATGCGCGTGTTCCAGGAGGAGATCTTCGGCCCGGTGGTCAGCGTCACGACCTTCAAGGATGAAGCGGAAGCCATCGCAATCGCCAACGACACCGAGTTCGGCCTCGGTGCGGGCGTGTGGACGCGCGACATCAACCGTGCCTACCGCGTAGGCCGCGCCATCAAGGCCGGTCGCGTCTGGACCAACTGCTATCACCTGTACCCGGCCCATGCCGCGTTTGGGGGTTACAAGAAATCCGGCGTCGGCCGCGAGACCCACAAAGTAGCGCTCGAGCATTACCAACAGACCAAAAACCTGCTGGTGAGTTACGACACCAACCCGCTGGGTTTCTTCTGATAAAAAGCGGTTTCAGTGATCAGCCAACGGCCTCTTCGGAGGCCGTTTTCATTGCGCAAACACTCAGGTGCCGGCGCTGCACAGCCAGGGCGTCGTGACTTTGGATTGCGCTTTCTAAACCGCTTAGGCACAGTCGAAATCGTCTGTCCCCGTGCCAGGCGCGCCCTCCCCCTTTCATGCATTGCACAATGAAGCTGAGGCCCAACCATGCGGATCGTTCAAGCCACCCTGGAGCACCTGGACCTGTTGACACCGCTGTTCGTCAAATACCGCGAGTTTTACGGCGAGCTGCCTTTTCCTGACTCATCCCGCGCCTTTCTGGAAAAACGCCTGCGCCGCGAAGAGTCCGTGATCTATCTGGCCTTGCATGACGAAGACGACAGCAAGCTGCTGGGCTTTTGTCAGCTCTATCCCAGCTATTCGTCGCTGTCTCTGAAGCGCGTGTGGATCCTCAACGACATTTATGTCGCAGAAGACGCCCGTCGCCAGCTGGTGGCTGACCACCTGATTCAGAAAGCCAAGAAGATGGCCCGAGAAACCCAGGCCGTGCGCATGCGTGTTTCAACCAGCGCCAACAATGACGTGGCGCAGAAAGTGTACGAATCCATCGGCTTTCGTGAGGATACTCAGTTCAAGAACTATGTCCTGCCGATCAACTGAACAACGCACACTTCCCGTGCAGGAGCGCTTGTCCGCGATGACGTCGGATCAATCGATATTCGGCGCTGCAGGCCTGTAGCGTCCGCGGGCGAGCGCGCTCCTGCAGAGGTCTGTGCGTCATCACTACCAAATGTTTCAATCGCTGATCCGGCGCCAGCAATATCCTGTTTCTTCCCTCTATAATGCGGCCCAATTCCCTTCGACTCATCGTCCGCACGACCCGGAATCGGGTCTCACAACCAGGTGCCGTACATGGATTTCAACCCGCTTGACCTGATTCTCCACCTCGACGTCTACCTCGACATGCTGGTGACCAACTACGGTACCTGGGTCTACGCGATTCTGTTTCTGGTCATTTTCTGCGAAACCGGTCTGGTCGTGACCCCCTTCCTGCCGGGTGACTCATTGCTCTTTATCGCAGGCGCGGTGGCAGCGGGTGGCGCGATGGATCCGGTGCTGCTGGCGTGCCTGCTGATGGCCGCGGCGATACTCGGCGACAGCACCAACTACGTGATTGGCCGAACGTTGGGGGACCGCCTGTTCCGCAATCCGGATTCGAAAATATTCCGCCGCGATTACCTGACCAAAACCCATGAATTTTATGAGCGCCACGGCGGCAAAACCGTGACGCTGGCGCGCTTTCTGCCGATCATCCGCACCTTCGCGCCATTCGTGGCAGGCGTGGGCAAGATGCATTACCTGCGCTTTCTGAGCTTCAGCGTGCTGGGATCGGTGCTCTGGGTAGGCGGTCTGGTGGCTCTGGGCTTCTTCTTCGGCAACATCCCCTTCATCAAGAAAAACCTGACGCTGCTGGTGCTGGCAATCATCCTGATTTCGCTGCTGCCAATGATCATCGGGCTGGTCCGCAGCCGCATGGGCCGCTCCGCAGAAGCCCGCTGATCGATGTGGTCGCTGGGGAACTGGCTCAAGCGTCGCACGCTGGCGCGCAATCCCGTCGATCCTGCCGTGTGGGAGCGTGTGCGTCAGCGACTGCCGATCCTCGACGGCCTGAGCGCCGAAGAAGACCGCTACCTGCTCGACAGCTGCGTACTGTTTCTGCGAGCCAAACACCTCACCGCGCTCGAAGGCGTGAATCTGGATGACGAGTCGCGGCTTTTTCTTGCTGCGCAGGCGCAGTTGCCGCTGATGGCGCTGGGCAATCTGAACTGGTATCAGGGATTCCACGAGATCATTCTGTACGGCGATGACTTCGTCAGCCCGCAGCGGCACCGCGACGCCAGCGGCGTGGAGCACGAGTGGGACGGCGAGCACAGCGGCGAGGCCTGGTCGCAGGGGCCGGTCATTCTGGCGTGGCCGGGTGTGCTGTCGAGTGGTGGCTGGGAGGCCTACAACCTCGTCATTCACGAACTGGCGCACAAACTGGACATGCTCAATGGCGACGCCAACGGCCTTCCGCCGCTGCACGGCGACATGCGCATCAGTGACTGGGCCAGCACCATGCAGAGCGCATTCGACGATCTCAACCGGCAGCTGGACGCCGACCCGGACGCCGAAACGCTCATCGATCCTTACGCCGCCGAGAACCCCGCGGAATTCTTTGCCGTGATCAGCGAGTACTTCTTCAGTGCCCCGGATTTGCTGGTCGAAGCGTATCCGCAGGTGTATCAGCAGCTCAGAGCCTTCTACCGTCAGGACCCTCTTGCACGGCTTACGGCACTTCAAGCGCAAAACCCGGTCTATCAGGCTCACGACGACGCCCGGGGCTGATTGGCGTACATGGCAACCGCTGCCGAATATGCCTATAATCCGGCCCACTTTTTGGCGTTGGACGCCAGATTCTGAATGGTCAACCAAGGGGGCAAAGCCCAATGAGCTACAGCAAGATTCCGGCCGGTAAAGACCTGCCGAATGACATCTACGTCGCAATCGAGATCCCGGCCAATCACGCGCCGATCAAGTACGAAATCGACAAAGAAAGCGACTGCCTGTTCGTTGACCGTTTCATGGCCACGCCGATGTTTTACCCGGCCAACTACGGTTTCATCCCGAACACCCTGGCTGACGACGGCGACCCGCTCGACGTGCTGGTCGTAACGCCTTACCCGGTAGCGCCAGGCTCGGTCATCCGCGCCCGCCCGGTCGGCGTACTGAACATGACGGACGACGGCGGCGGCGACGCCAAAGTCATCGCTGTTCCACACGACAAACTGTCCCAGCTGTACGTTGACGTGAAGGAATACACCGACCTGCCACCGCTGCTGATCCAGCAGATCGAGCACTTCTTCGCGAACTACAAGGATCTCGAGAAGGGCAAGTGGGTCAAGATCGAAGGCTGGGCAGGCGCCGATGCCGCTCGCGAAGCGATCACCAAATCGGTCGCAGCCTACAAAGGCTGATTCGATTTGCCGTCTTCAGGGCACCCGTGACGGGTGTTCTGAAGGCTGCACCCTCCTGTTTTTTGTCTTTTAACGCAACGCCCTCTCGCTGCAAGGCGATTCATTCGCTGTCTTGCGTACAACAATTGCGCAATCCATCGCCTCAGTGATCTGATCACCACGCCCGCCGATTCGCCTGAATTATCCGATTTTCCCCCACGCGGATGTTTAAAGAGATCCACCTCCAGACAATCTGTTTATTCGGATAAAGCGCTTACCCGTTTTCGGCAACAATCGATCCTTCATAATCGCGCTGCGTCTCAATACCCAAGGCTCTATAACGCGAGTCATTAAAACACTCACAACTTTGCAGCCACTTCATTGCATTGCGGGCCCTGTTGATCGTAATCAAAACAGTGAAGGAAACAGCCTACATACCTGCTTGAGTCTTGTAATCCGGCCACTCAATCGCAAGGTTGATCGCCCACTCATTTGAACACTTCGTTCATTTAAACAAAGCGCGGGCGCCCGTAAACTTCGGGGCATGAATACATCAGGTGATCGACTACGCATCCTCTTGCGAGAGTGCCATCTCTCTGCAACAGACTTCGCCGCCAACCGCAAGGTAACGCCGCAACACGTGAACAACTGGTTCAAACGCGGCATTCCGATGGCGCGCATGGAAGAAGTGGCTGAACTGCTGAGCGTCAATGCGCGCTGGCTGCGCAGCGGCGAAGGCCCCAAACACCCCGGAGAGGCACGAGACAAACCCGGTATGGACGGCATTCATAAAGGACGAGCCGAGCGGCACGGCGCGCGCGATGAACTCGATATACCGTTCTATTCCGAATCTCGCGCGCAGGGCTCGGGGCGAACGGCCGTGAGCGAGATACCCAACCATAAGGCGCGCCTGTCACGGCGGATCATCGACGCCATGGACGTGGAGCTGCACAACGCAATCTGCATCGCCATGGTCGGCAACAGCATGGCCGACAAGATCCAGGACGGCTCGCTTATCGCGGTCGACCGAGGCCGGGTTCAGGTCATCGACGGAGAAATGTATGCGATCGAGCACGACGGCATGCTGCGGGTAAAATGCCTGTACCGCCTGCCGGGTGGCGCGTTGCGGCTGCGCAGTCACAACGCTGGCGAATACCCCGATGAAATTTTCACTGCCGAACAGATTCAGGAGCAGAACATCCAGATTCTGGGCTGGGTCTTCTGGTGGGCGACCCTCAACAACCGCCGCCACCCCGCAACACTGCCTTGATTCAAAGCGAAAAGGACAAATGGCGGCACACCAACGCTGGGCAGACGCGTCGAACATCAGTATCCTGCACGCCTTCGTTTCAACATCCACCGGCTATCCGCGGGTGGATGACGGGCCTGGTCCAGTATTCGTTACTGGCCTCGCCGACCTGACAAGCGCCTCCTCGCAGCGCGCACTTTTGCGGATGGGTGCGGTTAGCCAAAAACTAATCAAACCTGTCACCGAGAAGCCGGCCACAAGCCGGCTTTTTAATTGTCCGAAATAATCCTATCCCATCCAAGAATCTTCCTGATAGCTTAGCTATTCCGGGCGTTTCAGGCATTCCCCTGTCCGATGGTGTTTAACGCTGTTTGACCTCATCCGACGATGAAGTGGGGGGACAGGTGGGGGGATATAAGGGACGATAGAGGAAATCAAATGGGTAAGCTGAATCCGAAACAAGTCGAAAACCTGACCGAACCCGGCACTTATGAAGATGGTGATGGGCTACGGTTGGAAGTCAAACCTAGCGGAAGTAAATCCTGGACACTTCGTTTCCAACTGGCGGGCCGTCGTAGGGAGATGGGTCTGGGCTCATTCCCTGAGGTGAGTCTCAAGAAGGCCAGACAAGATGCCAGTGCTAAACGCACCCAATTGAGTGATGGCATAGACCCATTAGCCGCTCGCGACATAGAGCGCGCAGCTCAACGGGAAGCCCAGCGAGCAAGTGAAGCCAAGCAACTGAAGTTCGAGACACTTGCAACGGAATACCGCGATGCTCACGGAGCGGCGTGGTCGGAGAAGTGGCGTAAAGGTTGGCTGCGGAAGCTGGAGCTGTATGCGTTTAATCACATAGGCAAGCTGTCAGCCGAAGACATCGGTACTCCCGAAGTGCTCAAGGTCCTGCAACCCATCTGGGCTACCAAAACGCGAACCGCCGATGAGGTACGTGGGCAAATCGAGCAAGTTTTGGACGCCGCCAAGGCACGCAACCTGCGACAGGGGGAGAACCCTGCTCGCTGGCGCGGGCATTTAGACAATCTGTTGAGCCGCGCTGAAAAGAAGAAGGCCCGGAAGCGCGAGCACTTTGAAGCGATGCGTTGGCAGAATGTGCCAATGCTGATGACCAGGCTTAGCCAAAACAGAACCCCAGCTTCGCTCGCTGCTCAACTCCTTATCCTGACCGGTGCCCGTGCCCACATGGTGAGGTTCTCCCGCTGGGATGAGTTTGATTTGGACGCTGGCACTTGGTCATTACCCGACGAACGTATGAAAATGCGCGTGGCTTTTGTAATTCCGCTTGCAGAGGAGGTCGTGAAACTCGTACAGCGCATTCCACGAGACGAAGCAAGTCCTTTTCTATTCCCAGGCCAAGGCAAGACAGGAGCCATGCATGCAAACGCCATCCGTACACTTTTGCACGACATGGATTACAAACAGATCACCCGCCATGGCTTTCGATCTTCATTTCGGGACTGGGCAGGTGAATGCACACACTACCCACGTGAGATCTGTGAAATGGCGTTAGCACATGACGAGCGTAACCAAACTGAAGGGGCGTATTCCCGCTCCGACTTTTTCGACAAGCGACGTATGTTAATGAAAGATTGGGCATATTTCCTCACCCAGCCTCCCACGAAGAGTTGCGAACATGGATGAACCTAAAGAACTTGAAGCTGCTGATGGATCCATAGACCTTGAGCAGTTCTTGAAATCTATAGACCCTGAAAGTATATTTAACTTTACAAATAACGAGACCTTGCTTGAGTTAAAATCAAGCTTGACCCTCGACGAAATTATTGAAAACAGCCTGACTAGCCTTAAAGTCATACTAGAGATTTTACGCCCGGATGAGAACTTCGATGAAACGTTAGATAGTATTTTCCGTACTGTTTTGGATGAAAAGACACAACATGAAGAGCAAATGAATTTCAATTTTGAAATTATCTTTCCAGGTACGGATCTAGAGAGCAAAAACGTCGCTTTATTCTGTCTCGCCTGTGCCGCTTGCTTGCAGGCAAAACATAAAAATCTCTCCAACAACAGAGACGAAGCCTGGGCATTAATAACTTATGCCAATTTACTTATTGGTAGAGCGGAGGAAAGCTTTGAGCAAGAGCGCAAAGCTCTCGCAGCTCTATCACGCCAGAGCAAAGGTGGCGAGGCGACCAAGGAAAAGCATCTAATCATCCGGAACGAAGTGATCCGAATGCTGGGGGAGTTGGCTCCTCCTACAGGATGGAAAAATAAGAAACGAGCCGCTGAGGTGATCGCCGAAAAGCTAGAGATTTTCATTATGGAGAATAATTTGGGAGATATTGTCACTCTTCCATTAGCGACGGTCACAACGCTCTTGTACAGACTGGAAGAACTGGAAATCCAAGCGGCCTTTGAAGCTTCGTCAGCAAAGCACAAAATGAAAAAAACAAAGGACTCCGAAAGCTATTCAATCTCTAACATACAGGCCACATACAAAGCTAGCCGTAAACCGTAGTAGACACTGAACAACTTAGAGCCCCTTGATAAAACACCGGGAAGAGCCTAGATCTAGGCCTTCCTCGGCCTCCCTCGCTGGTCACTTTTAGGATCTGGCATAACCCCTTTGCCAAACGCTCTCCCGTTCCCGGAGATAACCGTCCTAATATAGTAATCCGTTTTTATGAGATAGGCTGCTGCTTTCTGTAAGTTCCGCCTCAATTCACAATCGTGGTGATTGATCATTCCTATACCGACACCAAACCCACGTAGTCTATAGTCTTCTTTGTTAGCATTACAGTTACGATATATCCCCCTACCCTCAGTAATTTTGTCACACCAATGCTGCCCAATTATCAAGGCAAGGGTCTCGTCCTCACGAACTCGTGAACCATCAAAGAAGAACAGCATATGGTAGTGATAACCTTTACTTAACGCGTATTCAAGCTTCCATACATAACCAACCATAGAAGCTAAGAACAACTTGTTTTTCAGATCATACAAAAGCTTATCTCTGTGCGCCTTTACCTTCTCACTAGTCACGCCACCTTCGGCTCTGTATCCATCACAGAACTTATTTCTGTAACTTAGGTCCACCCTTACAACTAGCAGTCGAGCGTGACGCTCGAACAGTGCATCAATATACGCCAACACCCCCTTTAGATTTTTATTAGAAGCGCGACTGTATTTGCTTATCTTATTTTTAAAACTCTGGGAGCGCACTCTCCGCCTTAGGCTTTCTACAAAACAGTTGAGCGCCTTAACTGATTGCTCGGCAGTTTCAGATCGCGACAACGATGAAGCCCGATCTAATTTAAACTTTTTTACTCTCCGAACAAAAGCATCCACATACGGATTCAATACATGGAACGGGAAACACTCGTGAATTCTGGCAAAATCCGTCTTAAGCGCCCCTAACATAAATTTACCTACGGCCGTAGGTACTACGGAAGGAGTTCTCGTCACAGGCCGTTTGCCAAGAGAAATTTTGGCTCCCTTATCATTCACTGAAAACAAAACATCTGTCGTATCTACGACCTTCCTGACTACCCTTTCGATTCGTTCAATATCAAAGAGTACATCACGCTCCTCGGTTATGATCGTGACCCCGTCCACCTCAATAATAGCGCCATCGACTAACGCGTTTTGAATCTCAGCCTTCAGCAAATTTTTAATTTCAACTCACCTCAACCCATAATTCAGATCAGTTTCTGAGCTCGCCGAAGTAAAATACTCCAACCTGTTATGCAGTGGATTACCAGATTAGAGTATTTGAACGACCTACCTCTACGGCTCATCGCGATACAATCACAACCCACAGCATCAATGCAATAATATAAACTCCAAAATTAAGAGCAGCAAAAAACCGGCGCATCCCCGCGTTCTAGAAAAAATATCCAAGGCCAACTAGGCCTTGGTTTAAGAAAGAATTTTAAAGTTAGTGATTTTTTTTGCCCTCAGAGACTAATATTCACTCGAGATTTTACTCAGCACAATCGAATGACATCCGGCTCTCGATCCAAATCGTGACTTTTGATTCAACCCAGCCAACAGCTGACGCACCCAGCTTAATTGGCTTTGGAAAGGAACTGTCATAGCGCGGCGATTTTGGATTGATACGGTCGTAGATGGTCGAGCGTCCCAGCCCAACTCGCTCCTGCACCTGTTTCAAACGTAATATTCGGGGGTGCGAATTGACTCTTGAGCTCACAATTGGCCTCCAAAGGCGTACTGAATCGAAGGCAGAAACTGTAAATCAGCGCGCCGGCAGAATCTCAGCAAGCGCTGCCTGTAAAAAAACTGAGCGCCCCTCGCGTGACCTTTACCGACAGAAAAATCTAGGCATTGCGCGTGCTTGGCAGCGCATTTCCTTTGCCGCCGTCGAACAAATCGCGATGCCAAATTTTAGTTCTTTTTCTTGGAAAAGTTAGTTCCTAGCCCCATGGGGCGGGGCCTGGCAGCGGGAAATCCTAGATGGCTCATGCCAGAAAAAATGCCGCACCCACACAAGACCTGACTACGTATTTGCATTCGTATAGCCCTCTGATTGCACCAGGTTTGACAGGCCATTTCTGTGACGATGATTGGCAGATGCGTTGACAAAAGACCGATAGGATTATCGAAGCCTTCGTTCAGCCGCCCGAAAATTCGGGAGCAGCGCTTTGCTCAACCTCGCTGTGGCACCAAATCCGACGTTGCTGAGCACACGACGAGGCGTGAAGACCCGCGCGTCATTGCGACGTAAAGATGCCGGGAATCCATGCTTTCAGGGGATGGGATCACGGCAACCTCGGCCTCTAAACCTTTGAGCAAAAGAGTGCTTCCAATTGCGCGGCGAGCTAACTGCCGACTTTCGTGGCGGTTGCGCTCCCGCTCGCGAACGGTGGCGGCGGAGAAGGTGCAATTCCCCCCGGCGGCCATCTGCAAAGCCCGCAGGCAGCCATAAAGAACGTCGGGGCGATACACCCGAGCGTTATCCTCGCGCATCATGGCACGCAGTGCGTCTGCGGCCAGTGGGTACGTAGGCGTAGCTGCGAAGGCCAGGAGTGCTGCCTCGGTGGGCGTCGGCGGCGTACGCGCGGTGCCCCTACGCAAGCTGTCCAATCTCGGCAAGAGGACGGAAACTCCGACCTGAGTCATCGTTTCAGCGGCAAAGTGGGCCAGCCGCGTGATGGCATCGGGGGCTTCTAAGATGAACGCGAGTCCAAAGTTGGTGAGGTCCGCAAGATCCACGGGCTCGACTGCGGTGGCCCCAGGAGTTTGGCTAGCCATCTGTCGACGTGCTCGGGGATTGCGACTGTCGCCAATGACCAGAACCTGGCCCTCTGGGGTAACCGAGTGCGTCAACGCCGCGTTGAGGCGTTGGCGTTCAGCGGTAGCGGGCTGCAGTTGAACCCATGTGACCTCGGGAGGCGCCCGCAGCAGGTCAACGCTGTCGCCTGCCTGCAGGATGCGCCGACAGTCCAACAGCCATTGGCCGAATTGCGGCGCCCCGGCGTTAATCCATCGCCAAGGTCGGTTGAGTTCGCCGATCGGAGGAAACTGCTGCAGCACATGAGCATTCCAATCGACTAACTGGTTGCCGCCAAAACCGAAGATGGCCTGCATAGGATCGCCAAGCACGCAAGTCGGCAACACGTTGGCCAACGCTGTCACCAAGGAGTGCTGCACCAGATTGCAGTCCTGGTACTCGTCAACGATAAGATGGGCGTATGTGGCTACCAACGTCTCAGTGAGGTGCTCGCCCTGCAGCAGATGGAGCGCTGCCAGACGAATAGCGGGATAATCGACACCAGGGTTTCTTAACTCCAAAGTAGCCGCCGGTAGGCCGCTGCGCGCCGGAAAAAAGCTCACCAACCGCATGGCAAATCCATCGAGCGTGGCGATGCGGTACGCCGATGATGGGACATTTACACGTTGCATCCGCTGACGCAACGTGGTGACCCCTGCGTTAGTGTGCGTGAGGATGAGTACCGGTTTGCGGCCCGCATGCTGTGTAAGGGTGTCGGCGATAATCTGTGTTTTGCCACAGCCTGCAGGTGCCGTAATGGCCCCCAAACGGACGGCCAGCAAGTCATACTCAGGCATGGGCCCACCCATACAGCCGATTTACCAGCGCAGCAAAGCCTGCTTCCACGGCGGGAAGATTGGGGCCGACAATATCCTTGGCCACGTCTTCGAACTTGGTGACTGACTTGAACCAGCCGTTCTTGCGATGGCGTGAGGTCAAGCCGAGGGCTTGGCGCACTTCCGCTGTGTATGGAGTGCCGGCAAGGCGCTGCGCGCGAATGCCGGCGAGCGTGATGGCCCCTTGCGAATGTGATTGGATGTGGGCTGCCACCAAATCCTCGTCGACCAGTTCAACTGCTCTCTGAAGCAGGGCGTCGATCGCGGGATCGGGCAAGCTGAGGAAAAGTTCGTCCTCCAGGGCCCGCCCCACTCGCCAGGTCATGGTTTCTCCTCCGGCAGTTTCATAGGCCTGGACGACGGCGTCAGTTGGAGGCTTGTCTGCGTCGACGAGAACTAGCACTCGGTATCCCAGACGCCGCAGCGCCAGACCCCGGACGAAGCACCGGTCGGGTTCGCCGCCGCCAACGTTCACGTAAGCCGTGCCAGCCGCCAGCATCGAAACGCCGTTGATGGAGGTCCAGAAGTGGTCCAGTCCGCGTATAAAGCCAACCTCGCTCGCCCCTTCGCACACGATGACGTTGCGCGCTAGGAATGCCTCTGGATCGGCGCGTACCGTGCTCTGCACGTCGTCATTCACGCCCACCTGCAGGGCATAGGTAGCCTCGTCGTTGCCTTTTCGGACGACGAAAATCTGGTTGCCGCTGAGCTCACGCACTGCAACCGGAGAGTGCGTGGTCATGAACACCTGCAACGGCGCAGGACTGTCCTTTGCTCCAAGGGAATTCAGCAGCCGAGTGAGCCGGTGAGGTTCAAGGCCGTACTCTACCTCATCGACAAGCACGATAGACGCACGCTGCGCGGCTTCGCGTTGCAGGCCGGCCACCAGCAGTCGGGATGAACCGGTACCCAGGGCACGCAAAGGCACCCCCGTAGCGTCATGCAAAGCTATCGCGCCATCGCCTATGGAAATCGCCTGGGCATCGAGCAGCGCCTGGACCGCTCCGCCAACAGGAACACCCAAGTTTGTCGCCGTTCGGTTCACGGTCTGCAACGTATTGCCCAGCTGCGCTCCGGCTTGATCGCCAAAGTTGAGCCTTGCTTCACGCGCGGCCCGGGCGAGTTCAGCCGTCAGCTCCGGGCGTTCGTCCGAAAGCCGATTGAGGACGGAATTGCGATTCCACGAAAGATTGGAACTGGCATAGGTACCCAGCCTGGCAGGTGCCAGAGCTACCCGCTCCTTCCAGGCGATATTACGCTCCAGGCCTAGCGCCTGCGCACGAGCCGAGACCAGCGTCCAGGCCGGCTCCAGGTCACTGTGCACTGCGAGTCGAAGGACCAAGACAGTCTCCATCCCTTGTTGTGGTTCTTCATCCACTACGCCTGTCGCTGGGTCGTAAGCGCGCAGATAATGCCCGTAAGCATCCAGGTCTTTTAATGCGTCGGGCAACGCCCCGAGCGTCAAGGTCATTTGAATGGGTTGAGTGACATCCAGTCGATAGAAGTCAGTGTCAACGAACGATACGTTTCTTCGAGCTCCCAGGCAGATGTCGATGGCATCCAGAATCGTACTTTTGCCGCTGTCCCCTGGACCAATCAGGCAATTCAAACCTGGCGATGGCAGCCAGGTCAGCGTGCGAATAGACCTAAAGTTCTGGATCTCAACCTTGCGAATTCGTACCACGCTCACCATCCTTTGATTTCATGTCCAATGCCGCCAGGGCGGCTCACGCGATACCCGTCCGAAGTTAGAGAGCACGGGAGAAGCTGGAAGGAATATGCGCCAAAGGAGACCCCGGCCACAATCTGATCGATAGCAATGCAAGCGTAGCATGGTGCGAATCACGTGTCGGAGGCAGCTAGGTCAACCTAGGAAGAAGTCCAACAAAACCAGAGATATCTCCTGTTCCTTCTGGTTCACCATCCGGTTTATGTATTTCAAGATCTACTCAATTAAATTTCAAACCTATATCACTCAAATGAACTTAACGACGATTGAGTCATTGAGCATCTACGCGTGAAATAGAGAGGAAATTAAAAGTGAATATCACCTGCCCTAACTGTAAATCCGACCATATAACAAGCAAAGATGTAGGGAGAAAAACAGGCGGATTTATCGGCGCCGTCAGTGGAGCCGCTGGAGGTGTGACTGGCGCTTTATCCGGCGCTGAAGCTGGCGCTGCTATGGGCGTCGTCGGAGGGCCTATTGGAGTTGCGCTAGGCGGTATTGCGGGGGCTATTTTTGGCGGACTGTTGGGTGGAGCAGCGGGCGGGGTGGCGGGAGCAAAGTTGGGCCAGGCCGTCGACGAGGAGGTGCTAGATAACTTCGAGTGCAAGGACTGCGGCTTCTGCTTTAACAACCGTCTTTAGGCCCACATCCAACGCTAGAGCCCGGCATCGATTAGCAAATCCGAAGGGTTGCAACCCAAAGATTCGGCGATCCTTACGATGTTCAGGAACGTGACGTTCCTTTCTCCTCGTTCAATCTTCCCCATATGGGACCGATCAATCCCCGCAAGATCGGCCAGGGTTTCTTGAGAAACGGACAAGACCTTACGTCGAGCACGCACCGCTCCCCCGAACCGGGCCAAGTTAGCATCTTCGTCGCGCGCACCTGAGACTCTTGTCATGGCGACGATGGTGTAGCTATGATGCCTATACGGCCACGGTATTTACGACCCATTTCGAGCCGTCATAAGGAGTTATGTGAAAAAGGTACTTTCATTTATCGTTCTAGGATTACTCGCAGCGAATGGGGCAAACGCCTCAAGCCATGTTGGCCAATGCGTACTCCCTAAAACCAAAACCCTTCCCAATGGCAACCTGTCGTTTGTACATGCCATCGACATCTCCGATCAGCCGTCACCTCAGGCAGCTATCAAACCGCTTGTTTCAATGGAGGCTTATCAAATCAGCGCTGAAGAGAAAGGCTTTATTAAGCTCGTTACGGTTCCGGACTATTCGCTCACCGACCCACAGGTCAACGCCGGAAAAATCGTAGGATGGGGAAAGATCCGTGACTTCGACTTCCAGGCACAACGTAATTGCAACTAACACGCTCGCTCCCCGCTTTTATCAGACTTCTTTTGGGTCAAACCAATCTCGGAGAAATGATGAGACCTATATTTGGTCCTTTGCTATTGAGCACGCTAATGTCCATATCGGCTTGCTCAAAAGCGGACAAACTACCACTCGAAATATCTGTAGGCGAAATGCAAGGCGTCCCTACAATAGTGGTTACCTCAGTCGCCGACAAAGTAAAACTGCTGGGATACACGATAAACAGAGGCAATTGCACCGGGAGATCTGTTTATCAAATGCCGGTAGACATTCTGTTCGGCGGCGAGTTGAAAATATTTGCTAACGGAGGCTGTAACATTCGAGAAGTTACTCTAAGCACAGATACTGGCGAGATTACATATTCGAATTGAATAGATAAATACAACCCGCATCAGCGCGAACAAAGCGTATTAGACGGTGCGGTAAATTCCTCACAAAAGGCCAGACTAAATGTCTGGCCTTTTTTATGTCTGCAAGGAGAAAACAATGTCGCACTTAATTGAGAGCATGGCATACGCCGGAGCTACTCCATGGCACGGCCTTGGAAACAGATTATCCGAAAAACAACCTATTGAGGTCTGGCAGAAAGAGGCGGGTATGGACTGGTCAATCCAAGATAGCCCTGTTCACTTCAAATCCCAGAGCATCGGTTCTCTAGGCGAGATTCATTCTTTTCCTGAACAGAAGGTTCTGTATCGTTCCGATACCAAGTCTCCATTGTCAGTCGTTTCCCAGCGCTATCAAGTTGTCCAACCGCGCGAAGTTCTAGAGTTTTACAGGGACTTAACTGAGAAATCGGGTTATGAGTTGGAAACCGCTGGAGTACTTAAAGGAGGACGGAAGCTTTGGGCGCTGGCCAGAACTGGCGAGTCAGCTACGCTAAGGGGAAATGATCAAGTCGTTAGTTACCTGCTCTTAGCGACATCTTGCGACGGAACACTTGCAACCACTGCAACTCCCACCGCGATCCGCGTGGTTTGTAATAACACTTTGTCCATTGCATTGGACAAGACAAATAGCGCCATAAAAGTTCCGCACAGCACTCACTTTGACTCAACACTTGTCAAAAAACGCCTAGGGATTTCGGTATCTAAATGGGATGAATTTATGTACAGGATTCGTCATCTTTCAGAGCGAAAGGTTCACTGGAATGAGGCGCTAGGCTTTTTCATGAATGTTCTATGTGACGCTGCTCCAGATAGGCCGCTGCCTGGAGTAATCCCTAATGAACGAGCACTTCGAAGAGCACAAAGCCTATACGAAGGCGAAGGGCGTGGCTCGTCAATGCTATCTACAAATGGAACCGCCTGGGGGTTGCTTAACGCTGTAACAGAATATGTTGACCACGAAAGAAAAGCTAGAAGCACCGAATACCGAATAGACTCGGCGTGGTTCGGCCAGGGTGCTTTAATCAAGCAGCGAGCGCTATCAGCAGCATTACAACTTGTTAGCTAACCACATTAAAACCCAATAGGGCGTTCGACAGGACCGAGCATAAGCCCACCCGGCCTGTCGAGACTCCCCGAACATTAATTCGAAAAGAAACCTAATTAGTTCCATCATACTCACATCCTGCACTCTAACGAGTGCCCAGACTTTTTTTTGCAGGACGAAAAAAAGAAATTAGATAGCAGCAACCCCATAGTTGCACCTCTATTTAAAACCTCAACTGTGCCACACCCAACACCAGCCAGACCGAACTAAAACCAACGTTAAATCAATAGGTTAGTAGCTTAGCTCTCTAATCCTCGCATTAATTCGCATGTTACCGACAATCATCATTTCAGCCGCAATACTTGTGAACAGATACGACAAGCTGGTTTTTTACACTCACTAATTTAGCGAAGAAGCATTACCAGAAAATTAATCTTCTTGCAGAAAATCGCGTGACAACGCTGCTCTGTATCAACCAGGGGGGGACTAATACAGAGCCACGTCTCAAATGTGAACTATGACCGTTAGCAGTAAAAATACTGAACGGGCAACCCTAGACTAAGCTTAGTTTAGCCGGAAACAGAAGAAACGAGCTCCCGGCGACGCTGAAGATAGTCCAGTTTAGGCGGGTGAGCAGTCGGCATCATCAAGCTAATTCCGTCGTAGCGTGAAAGCTGTTCACGGAGCGCCTCATCATCTCCAACTTTATCGTAGTCAATTCTTATGGCGAAGCTGTCGTCTATTAGTAGATATCCTTTCTCAAAAGCCTTATCAACCAGCAGTGAAAGGCATACCCCGTTTGCTGGGTCCAAGCGTATGCTTTGATCTTCGCTCCACGGAACAATGTGCGACGCGATGAGAAACTCTTTTTTCCGAATACCTGTTACGGCACAGCTGAAACCGTAATTGGCTTTAACTTCATTCGCAAATGCTCTTTGAGCACTTCCTCTTGTTTTTACTGTGGCATGAGCGTCGGGGACACCATAGTTTTCCTGAGCGATTTGCTCCGTGAACGCTTCGACTTCCTCCGCCGAGACTTCAAGTGTCTCGGCAGTTGCATCCCCTTGTGCGTCTGCTTGAAGACGCGCTTCGAGCATTTCTAAAATAGCATTTGTTGAAAGAGCGAGCTGCTCGTCCGGCGCAGCCAACTGCAACCATGCGTCGTGGTTGCGAGAAGGATCGAAAAACACACCTGATCCAGGGTTTTTTAGGTACACCGCGAGGTCGCCTGCCGTCTCGGCATCCAGAGACTCGATCACTGACAAGGGACTCGTTGAAAGACGCAGCTGCGCCAAAGCATCATTTACTTCAGCTGTAGGGGCAGTACCACTGCTCTGCACGCTTGACCATGCAAGCGCCGAGTTCCGCGAAGTTTTAGCGGTAAGGTCTCTGATACTCTTCGGAACAAGCCCCATGTCTGCCCAAGCATATTGACTGCTCGGAGCATTTAGGTAGGCACGAAGCTGCAGAGTGTTCGGGTCATCACGCAGCTTGATTGCGATCAGGTAGGGCTGGCCAGCGCCACGACTTTTGAGCAACTCAAATTCGTTTTCAGCATCATCGATATCGATGTGAGCAGGATTACCTGGAATTGTATGTGCGGAGACCGCTGTGGGTGCAGGAGCCATTTTCCAAACCTGCGGAGCACCTACACTCGTTTCCCATTTGAGATGCGGTCGGTCTGAAGAGAGCAACACCAAAGCACCCTTGGCTGTTCCTGTTGGCCACTTATACGTGAGGCTAGCAGACCCTCCGTCGCCGATATCGGGGAAGAAGTGAGTGACTGCGTCGATAAACGCCTTCCGTCTCGACAGCTGAATATAATCTTTCGTATAGGTCTTGTTTCCGTCCTGACGACCTAAGCGCCCGTATGTCGCCCGATGCGCGGATGGCCCGTAGAAGATCACTAATACCCATTCAACTGGCAACGCTGACATTCAAATCCTCCCGATGATGATCGCCTCCGGCGACCTATGAGCCTCAACCTCTCGCTTGCTTTGAGCTGCTAGCGAACGGTGAGTGGTGAACCGTATGATCTCAGCATCTGGGAAAAGCTCGTGGACTGATTCCGTGTCTCGATTAGACATGACCCAATGCACCCCTTTGCGAGACAGATCTGCGCAAATATCCGCAAGCTCGATGAGATCTGCGGCCTCAAAGGTCTTCGCGGTGTATTTATTGAATTTTGCAGTCGGCTCCTTCTCCGTACCAGGCCGCGAGAATATAGGTAAGTACGGTGGATCGAGATAAACGAAGTCCCCTTTTGAGGCCGTGCTCAGCACATCCCGAAAATCGGCTGAAACGATATCGGTACGCGCAAGCACCGCTCGGGCGGCTTCCATCGTAGCTTCGTCGAAGCCCTTGAAGGAGCGGTCGCCCCAAGGCACATTCATCGCACCAGTGCGCGAGTTTTCTCGCCAGAGGTGGTTCCAAGAAACGCCATTCAGATAAAAGAACCGCGCAGCCTTTTCGATCAGAGAATCGGGAAGCGAGGACCTCACTTCGTAGTAGAATTCCTTGCAGTCATTTTTCTTGTACCAGTCCAGAAGAGGAAGCAGCTCAGCCTGGTAGTCTCGCATCGCGATCCAAGCCGCTACTAAATGCTGGTTGAGATCTGCGAGATGGGAGCGACCAGTGACCCGCCCCGCACAAGCTAGGAATACCGCCCCCCCGCCAAGAAATGGCTCGTAGTAGTTTTTGATGGTGGTGGGGACATGTGGAAGGATGCGAGGGAGCAAACGTGATTTTCCACCCACCCAACGTACGAACGGCTTGATGGGTGACTGGCCAGGACTGACAAAAGGCAATTCCGCCTGCCCAATTTTTAAAGCATAATTATCCATTTGATCTCTTTCTTTCAGCCGTTGAATCGGCTAGGGGCATTTTAACAGGATGTACGACGTAGGTAACGCCTCACCGCCCGATACGTCTCACCTTCGGAGCACTTATGTCTGAAATTCAGCTTGTTTGGCCGAACAAAGACCTAGCACTGCGCGCTTCAGGCGGGAGTAGCTACGAGTGGGTGCAACCCACCGACGCTCGACTAAGCGAATCTTTTGACATTCAGGCCCTCACGAGTCATCCGATCGGCTCTCAGACAAACGTTCTAGCCATCGGCGACGGGCTCGATGTCCTGGAGGCATTGAGCCAAAACACCTCAGTCCTCGACGGAGGCATCCGGCTCGTCTACATAGATCCACCCTTCAACACTCAGGTGGATTTTCGACAGTACCGCGACACCATGAATAGGTCGATGTGGCTTAGCATGATGCGCGACCGACTCATCGCAATTCGCCCATTGCTTGCCGACGACGCGAGTATTTGGGTGCATCTGGATGACAGCGAAGTGCATCGTGCCCGAGCAGTTATGGACGAAGTCTTCGGTGAAACAGCATTCGTGACATCTGTTGTATGGCAGAAAAAGACCACCCGAGACTCACGAGCAGCGTTCTCATCCAATCACGACACCATTCTTGTGTACGCCCCGAGCGGGCCGAAGAAATGGAAGACCACCAGAAATTTGCTTGTGAAGGACAACGCCCACCTCCTTAACAAGGACGACGACCCACGAGGGCCATGGGGAGATGCTCCGTTCACAGCTCCCGGCTTTAGGAGCGCCCAGCAATACGAAATCATTGCACCATCCGGACGAGCCCTACGTCCGCCGCGAGGCCGCTCATGGTACGCCACGGAGCCCACGTACCGAGACCTGATAGCGGACGATCGGATCTGGTTCCCGAAAGGCGGTGACGGATCACCACGGCTCAAACTTTTTGCAAGTCAGTTGCGAGGCCTTGTCCCATTCACAGTTTGGGGGACATCAGATACCGGTACAAATGACGATGCGAAGCGCCATCTTCTGTCAATGTTCCCTGACAAAGAGGTGTTCGACACGCCCAAGCCTGAACTGCTGCTCGAACGCATAATCCACATTGCCTCTAACCCAGGGGAGCTGGTGGTAGACATTTTCGGAGGCAGTGGGACGACGGCAGCTGTTGCTCACAAAATGGGGCGGCGATGGGTAGTCGCGGAGCGCAATGCACAGACGGTCTTGGACTTCATGGTTCCTCGACTGACGCACGTAGTTAATGGAACAGATCCAGGAGGTGTAACTGACACAACCTCCTGGAGCGGCGGCGGAAGCTTTGAGATGATCCACGTCGCGCCACGGTTTGGCAGATTAAAGGGGCTTGAGAGGCCCGAATATATAAAGCCATGGCTGGATCAGCTACTCCCGCCGCGTACGCTTTCGACGGCGTCTTGAGTAAACATCCCCCTTGATGCCTGAGAGTGCATAGCACCAGGCTTAGCACCAAGGATGGTCTGACCACAACGGCGATCATTAGAACGTTCGCATGTCTCGCAGAAGCCGAGCGGGGGGACAAATGGGGGGACAGCGAAAACAATTTCCGTCAATCACCAGTAAAACCTGGCATAAACTCAATAATAAAGCCGGCCACAAGCCGGCTTTTTAATTGTCCAAAATAATCCTGCCCCATCCGAACATTCTGCCGATGCTTATCTCTCTCGGACGTCGCAGGCTGATGTCGGCGCACGCCATTCTGACGCCAACCCCCTGACCAGCCCCTCATCCCACTGTCATTTCTACACCGCCAAACAACCGTCAAAATCCCACCACCCAAATTTCAAAACTCATCAAAAATCCGAGTTTTGTTGACGCTTCTCCGACATATGGTCGCAATTTTTTCTCCTCACTGGGTCATATCAGCAAGGTCGCTGATGGGAAATTGGCATCTACTGTGTATCCAGCCAGTCTTCGGAGATAACTGCATGATTTTCAATGTAAAGGATTTTGGCGCCGTGGGTGATGGCGTGACTGATGACACCGCCGCCATCCAGAGTGCTATTGATGCAGCGGCCGCCGCCGGCGGGGGTCAGGTTTATGTGCCTACTGGTACTTACATTGTTTCAGGTGGTGAGGAGCCTTCCGATGGCTGCTTGATGCTCAAAAGCAATGTGTACATGAACGGCGACGGGATGGGGCAGACCAATATTAAGGTCGCCGACGGTTCTGACACGAAGATCACCGGGATCATCCGCTCGGCCTATGGTGAGGAAACCCATGATTTCGGTTTGAGCAATCTGACGCTGGACGGCAACCGGGACCATACCACCGGCAAGATCGACGGCTGGTTCAACGGCTATATACCGGGTCAGGAAGGTTATGACTCGAACGTCACGCTGGATGGCGTCGAGATCAAGGACTGTTCGGGGTACGGTTTTGATCCGCACGAGCAGACCGTCAATATGGTGATCAAGAACAGTGTTTCCCACGGCAACGGCCTGGATGGCTTCGTGGCGGATTTCCTCAGCGACAGCACCTTCGAAAACAACATTGCCTACGACAATGATCGTCATGGCTTCAATGTGGTGACCAGCTCGCACGATTTCACGCTTACCAATAACGTTGCCTATGGCAATGGCGGTGGCGGAATTGTGGTGCAGCGCGGCAGTGAGAACATTCCTTCGCCGGACAACATCACGATCACGGGTGGTGAGGTGTATGGAAATGGCGCCGAGGGCGTGCTGATCAAGCTGTCCAGCGAGGTCTCGCTGACCGGCGTGAATATCCACGACAATAGCAGTGCCGGCATTCGTATTTATGGCAGTAACCACGTCGACGTCAGCGATAACGTGCTGAGCAATAACTCACTGGGGGCGCCGGTTCCGGAAATCATCATTCAGTCTTACGACGATACGCAGGGCGTATCGGGCAAGTATTACACCGGCAGCGACAACACCATTCAGGGCAATACCATCAGCGGCAGTGATCTTTCGACCTACGGCGTTGCCGAGCGTAATGAAGACGGGACTGATCGCAACGCAATCATCGGCAACATCATCAGCCACACCAGTAAAGGCGACACGCTGGTGTATGGCGATGGCAGCTATGCCAGCGACACGGTGCCAGTTACCACCATTCAAGGTACGGATGGCAATGACACATTGCTGGGCAGCGCCGGTAACGAGATCATTTATGGCGGTGCGGGTAACGATGTCATCAATGGCGGCGCTGGCGACGACACGCTGGTGGGCGGCGCTGGAACGGACACGCTGACTGGCGGCGCGGGTGCCGACATCTTCCGCTTCGCGAATCAGTCTGACAGCTATCGCGATGCGACCAAGAGCTTCGATGACCTGATCACCGACTTCGATGTCACACAAGACAAGATCGATCTTGCCGGCCTGGGCTTCACCGGGTTGGGCAACGGTCGCGGCGGCACCTTGCAGATCAGCTACAGCGCCAGCAACGATCGCACCTATATCAAGGACTACGATGCCGACGCCAACGGCAATCGATTCGAGCTGGTTCTTGCCGGCAACCTCACCGGCACGCTGACCGCGGATAACTTCATTTTCAATCGCGTCGTCACTGGCACGGCGGGCAACGATACCTTGTCGGGTACCGACTCGGCGGAAACACTGCTCGGCCTGGCTGGCAACGACAGCCTGAACGGCGGCGCAGGTGACGACAAACTCGACGGCGGCGCGGGCATGGACACGCTGACCGGAGGCGCCGGGGCCGATACCTTTGTATTCTCCAGCCGCATGGACAGTTACCGGAATTACAACGCCGGGGGTGCGAACCTTGGCGATGTCATCACCGATTTCGATGTCAGCGCAGACAAGATCGACCTGTCGGCACTGGGCTTCACCGGTCTGGCCGACGGCAAGAACGACACTGTTTACCTGGTGCTCAACGCTGACGGGACGAAAACTTACGTCAAGTCTCTGTCGGCCGATGCCAACGGCAACCGCTTCGAGGTTGCGCTGGAAGGCAACTACCTCGACAAACTGACCAGCGCCAATTTCGTCTTCGCGACGACGCCAACGGTCAACCATGCCCCGGTGGTGGCATCGCCGCTGCTGGACCAGAACGCGACTGAAAACACGCCTTTCAGCTATGTCGTGCCGGCCACCAGTTTTACCGACCCGGACAACGACAGCCTTAGCTACACCGCCACTCTGGCGGACGGCAGCCCGCTGCCGCAATGGCTGACGTTCGACGCAGCAACGCGCACGTTCAGTGGCACGCCGAGTGACACCGCGTCAGGCACCTACGCTGTTCTTGTCACCGCAACCGATGGCAGCAACGCGACGGTCAGCGACAGTTTCACGCTCGCCGTGCAGGACGTCACCGGGACGCCGGGCGTCATCAATGGCACGCCGAACAACGACAGGCTCATCGGCACAGTCGCCAATGAGCAGTTGTTCGGCGGTGCCGGCAACGACACCCTCGATGGCGGCGCTGGCAACGACGTGCTGATCGGTGGCGCCGGCTCTGACAAACTCACCGGCGGCGCGGGGGCGGACGTGTTCCGTTTCACTTCCAAACTGGACAGCTATCGCACCGCGACCACGAGCAGTAGCGACCAGATCCTGGACTTCGATGTGTCGGCCGACAAAATCGACGTGTCTGCGTTGGGCTATACCGGCCTGGGCAATGGCCTCGATGGCACGTTGCAGGTGACGTACAACGCCACCACCAACCGCACCTACCTCAAAGACAACGTGGCGGACGCCAATGGCAACCGGTTCGAGGTCTCGCTGGCGGGCAATCTGGTCAACAGCCTCACCACCAGCCACTTTGTATTTGCCGATCACAGCACGCCGGGCAACGTCGCGCCGGTAGTGGTCATTCCATTGCTGGATCAGAACGCCACCGAAAGTTCGCCGTTCAGTTACACCGTCACCGACAACAGTTTCGCCGACGGCAATCGAGATGTTCTGACCTTCACGGCGACGCTGGCGGACGGCACCCCGCTGCCGGCCTGGTTGAGCTTCGATGCGGCCAGCATGACCTTCAGCGGCACGCCGTCGGATACTGCAGCAGGTAATTACAGTGTCTTGATCAAGGCCACTGATCCATCCGGCGCTTCGGTCAGCGACAGCTTTGCCCTGGCGGTAGCCGATGCCCCGGCCAATACCGTGACCGGCACCGACAACGCCGAGACGTTGAATGGAACAGCCGGCGCTGACCTGATCTTGGGCTTGGGCGGTAACGACACGATCAGAGGCGGCGCCGGCTCGGACATCCTCGACGGTGGCGCCGGGCGCGATTCACTGTATGGCGGCGAAGGCGCTGACACGTTCCGCTACTTGAATGTGCTCGACAGCTACCGCGACTACGACGCAGGCGGCGCAACGGCTACCGACACCCTCTACGACTTCACTCAGGGTGTGGACAAGATTGATGTCTCGGCGCTGGGTTTCCTTGGCCTGGGTGACGGCAGCAACCATACGCTTTACCTCAGCCTGAACGCTGCGGGCGACAAAACCTACATCAAGTCCAGCGAAGCTGACGCCGACGGCAACCGATTCGAGATTGCCCTGAGCGGCAACTACATGGACAGCCTGACGGCCGACGACTTCGTGTTCGGCGAGCGGGCGCAGCAGGACATTCTTTATCTTCCGACGCTGGGTCAGTCCAATGCGCGGCTGCTGCGGATGACTGAAGACGACGATCAATCCGGCACCTCGATGCTGGTTAATGACCTGAGCAAGTACACCACCTACGACGTGCGCAGCCAGTTCACCGACGCCGACGGAGCCGGTATCGATATCGCGGTGGGTGGTAGCACGGTGAACGGCATGTCGACGTTGGGCGCAGAGGAGCTGAAGCTGTGCTGGTGGCTCACCGACACGAACCAGCCTGGCCCTGCCCTGCTGCGCGCAGTTGCACTGCTGCAGGACCAGCTGACGGAACTCAAGTCCATCGACAACGTGACGATGGGCATCATTTGGGGCCAGGGCGAGGAAGCGGCGCAGGAAATCGCCCGCTCGACTGACAAAGAAGCGGCGGCGGCCGCCTACAAGGCTGCGACGCTGTCGGTCTTCGACTATCTGCATGACCAGTTCGGCAACTTCAATGTGTACATGATGGAGACCGGCCACTACGACGAAGACGCGGCGCGCGTGCGCGGCTACTCCGAGGAGAAGATCGCGGACATCGTGGCCGGCGTTGGCTATGTCCGGGCGGTCCAGGAATCGATTGCCGCCACACGCGACGACGTCAAGCTGGCAGTCGATTACACCGACCTGCCACTGCGCCATGAGGTCGATCCGTTGGTCTACCCGGATGACGTCTGGCACCTGCACGAGGAGTCGGCAGAGATCGTCGGTCAACGCCTGGCCGATTACATCGCCGGGGATCTCGGCTTCCAGGGGGATGCAACCGACAACAACAGCGTGCAAGCGATCTACGACGGCGCCCACAACGAAGGCGGCAAGATTTTCGGCACCGACCAGGACGACACCCTGGTTGGCAGCAGCGGCGATGACACACTGGACGGCGACCTCGGCGCCGACATGATGATGGGGGGCGACGGCAACGACATCTACGTGGTCGACAACAGGTTCGACAGCGTTGTCGAGAGCAATACCGCCCTTTCGCAAGTCGACACTGTGCAGGCGTCGGTCAGCTGGACCTTGGGGGACAATCTCGAGAATCTGATGCTCACCGGCGTGTCCGCCATCGACGGCACCGGCAATGCGCTGCGTAACTTCATGTCAGGCAACGCGGCCGACAACGTCCTCAACGGTGCGGGCGGCGCTGACAACATGACCGGCGGCAATGGCAACGACACCTACTATGTCGACGACGTCGGCGATGCGGTCATCGAAACCAACAGCGATCCGCTGCTGGGCGGTATCGACAGCGTTCACAGCTCGCTCGCCGCGTACACCTTGGGCAGCAATGTGGAAAACCTGTACATCGACGCGAGTGGCGCCGCCAACGGCACGGGCAACGCCCTGGACAACACGCTGTTCGCAGGTGCTGGCAATAACGTCCTGGATGGGCGCGACGGCAATGACACCGTGTCGTTCGAGCGGGCGCTGGCCGGTATCACCGCAACCCTGTCGACCTCGGCGCAACAGAACACCGTCGGCGCGGGTCTCGATACGTTGAAAAACTTCGAGAACCTCACCGGCAGTGCGTACGACGACAGCCTGACCGGCAACAGCGGCGCGAACGTGCTCAACGGTGGCGCAGGCAACGATACGTTGGTCGGCGGCTCCGGTAACGACCGCCTGATCGGTGGCCAAGGTACTGACAACCTGATTGGCGGCACCGGCGCGGATACTTACGTATTCGGGGCGTTGTCGGACATGGGCGTCGGAACTTTGCGCGACGTGATCGGTGGTTTCAAATCCGCCGAGGGCGACAAACTGGACTTCACTGGCCTGGATGCCAACCCGCTGACCGCACAGATCGACGCGTTCAGTTTCATCGGCAGCAATGCTTTCGACGCGACCAACGCGACCGGGCAATTGCGCTTCGCTGATGGCGTGCTGTACGGAAGTATCAATGCCGATGCGACGCCGGAGTTCGAAATCCAGCTGACCGGGGTCAAGGAACTGCACGCCAGCGACTTCACCGCCTGATCGATACCCGCGTTTCCCGGCAACACAAAGGCCCTCTGACTGAGGGCCTTTGCTTTTTCGGTTCGGCGCGTTTTGCTGGAACAGGGGTTGAACGAGGAAGACTTGACGACAGAGCCGTGTACCGACTGAAGCGTCGCTAAGGCTGTGGTCAGAACAGGCTCTGCACCTGCTCAAGCACGGCGCGGTTCATTTGCCCGGTGTGCGTGTGCAAGCTGACGTAGCTTTGCAGCATGTCGAGCTTGGTGTTCAGCAAGTCACGGCGGGCCTGGAATACGCGTTGCTGGGCATCGAGGATGTCCACGGTCGAGCGCACCCCGCCTTGAAAGCCTTTTTCCGTCGACGTCAGCGCTCGCTGGTTGGACTCGACTGCGCGCTGCATGGCCTTGCTTTTGGTGAACCCGGCGACCACACCCAGATAATCGGTCTCGATATCCTCTGACAGCTGCTGGCGCTGGACGTCGTAATCGGACTGCGCGCCCGCCAGTTGCGCCTGGGCTTTTTCGACCGATGCGCGCACCGCACCGCCGCGATACAGCGGAATGTCCAGCTGCACGCCGACGTAATAGCTGTCCTGCCGCGGGTCGAGCTCCTGGTACTGGCGCGTCTCGCGTCGGGTCATCTGAGTGGTCAGCGACAGCGTAGGGTAGTGGCCGGCGCGCTGGCTGTCGACCTGCGCTTCAGCCACCTTCACGGCCGCCAGCCGGGCCGCCAGTTCCGGGCTGGCGTCACGGGCAATCGCGGTCCAGAACGGCAGGTCCCGTTCCGGGGGAAGAGGGCTTTGGGCAGCGAGCGTTTCGCCCATGGGTTGAATGTCGTCGACGGCAACGCGGGTGCGCCCAGCCAGTGCTCTCAGGGCAGCCACGCGGCGGGCACGGGCCTCCGCTTCCTGGGCTTGCACCAGGTCGAATCGCGCCTGCGCTTCGTCGATGTCAGTAATAGCGCCCTGCCCCGACTCATAAAGCTTCTTGCTTTGGGTCACCAGTCCGCTGATGGCAGCTTTCTGCTGAGTGATCAGCTTGATTTCATTCTCGGCCCTGGCCACCTCGAAATATGCCTTGGCAACGCGATCGTAGAGACTCTGGCCTGCGACATCGAACTGCTGGACACCCAGTTGTCCCCGGGCCTTGCCTTCTTGATAGGCGGCCCAGCGTCCCTTGTCGTAGAGCGGTTGTTGCGCCGCCAGCGTCACGTTGTTGGACTGGTAGTCGTTACTGTTCACGTAGCTGCTGTCGGTGCCGCCATCGGTACGCCCGCCGTAGCCATACCGCGACGATAACGAGACCTGCGGGTAAAGACCGCCACGGCCGATTGCCTCTTCATGTTGCGAGGCGTCGTAAGCGTGCCCGGCTGACTGGATGGTGGGGTCGTTCAGCCGCGAAGCATCGAAGGCGGCGATAAGGCTGAGGCCGGGGTCAGCGGCCCACACCGGGCTCAACGCCACCCAACCGGTACAGACACCCCACAAGAAGCGCGCACTGGACGCCCTATAGAAACGACGTGCAATCACGCTTATTCCTCCTTGAAAGCAGCGAGCAGGCGTTCGCGCAGGGGTTTCATCAGGTAGTTCATGAGGGTCCGCTCACCCGTGACCACGGTGACGTCGGCCAACATGCCGGGACGTACCAGCAAGCCTGCGTTTTGCAGTGAGGCCACAGTCTCTGCCGGGATCTCGACCTTGGCCGAAAAGTACGGGCGGTGGGTCTGTTCATCGATCAGTTGGTCCGCCGAAACGGTGCTGACCGTGCCGACGACCGTAGGTGTATCGACCCGTTGCAACGCGGTGAAATGCACGTGCACAGGCAGCCCCGGGCGCAGCTTGTTGGCCATCAGCGGCTCGAAACGCGCGGTGATCGCCATCGGCGCATCCAGTGGCACCACCTGCATCAGGCTCTGGCCCGCCTGGGTGACGCCGCCGACCGTGTGAATGGTCATGTCCATGACCTGCCCGGAGACGGGCGCACGAATCGCTCCGTTTTCCACCTGAAACTGCAATGCGCGAATCTGGTCGGCCAAGCCTGCGGCCTCTGCGGA
>Ga0160435_1000133_pt1 | contig 42129 bp, 44 predicted proteins | sample HID1973K_E0MG_FD_108213 | JGI IMG/M metagenome (GOLD analysis project Ga0160435, IMG submission 108213) | Enriched mosquito-associated microbial communities from UW Madison campus, WI, USA - HID1973K_E0 MG | ecosystem: Host-associated > Arthropoda: Insects > Digestive system > Unclassified ...
GACGATGGTGCTCCACAGGCGCTCGCGCCAGCCCCGGCGGGGGCGAGCGCCGGTCGTCGGCGCGAGGGCGACTCCGGCCAGCAGGAGGACGTATGCCGCCAGTGGCACGTAGACGACCGAGGCTGTCCAGGACACCGCGCCGGTGAGCAGCCCGGCTCCCTGCAGCGCGGCGACCACCGCCGCCGCCGCGACCGACACGACGAGTGCCGGCGGAGCGAAGAACCGCAGCGAGTTGCGACGGCCGTAGCGTCGCACGAGCTCGCCGCGCCACGTGCCGGTCGCTCGGAACTGCCGCACCAGGCGTGCCCAGCTCTCGCGAGGCCAGTAGGTGACGGCCAGTGCCGGGTCGAACCAGACGCGGTACCCGGCGCGGCGGATCCGCAGGTTCAGCTCCCAGTCCTCGCCGCGGCGGATGGATTCGTCGAACCCGCCGACCTCGTCGACCACGTCGCGGCGCATCACGCCGAGGTAGGCGGACTCCGCCTCGCCGGGCGTGCTCGCGCCGTGGTACGCCCCGCCGCCCAGTCCGATGGGGGAGTTGTACGCGAACGCGACGGCGCGCTGGAACGGCGTCCGCCCTTCGGCGCGCATCACGCCCCCCACATTGGCGGCGCGAACGCGAGCCAGCGTCTCGAGAGCGCGCGCGGTGTACCCGGGAGCGAGCTCGGAATGAGCGTCGACGCGCACGATCGTCGGACGGGACCCGGCGGCGATCGCGAGATTCAGACCGATCGGGATGTCCGCGCCGGGGTTCTCGACGAGGCGGATGCGATCGTCCGCCGCGGCCAGACGGGCGGCGAGCTCGTTCGTGCCGTCGGTCGAGGGCCCGAGTGCGAGGACGATCTCCGCAGGTCCGTCGACCTCCTGCGCGAGGACGGTCTGCACGGCGCGCTCGAGATAGTCGCGCTCGTTGAGCACGGGCATGACGAACGTGACGCCCGCTCCGGCGGGAGGGACGGCAGCGTCACGGGTCATGCCGTCGATGATCCCGGATCGGGCACCAGCGCGTCGAACTGCGCGAGGACCTCGGCGGTGTACTCGGCCACGTCGAGGCGCGTGGGCGGCACCTCGCCGTCGAGGAAGGCCTGCAGCCCGGTGGTCAGTGCCGCGTCGTCGCGTGCCACGATGCGCATGGCGTCTCCGGGGAGGGCCCCCTCCGCGGAGCCGAACGCGGTCGACACGATGGGCAGCTGCAGCTGCGCGGCCTCGATCAGGACCATGGGCTGGCCCTCGTAATCGCTCGACAGGACGAAGCAGTCGCTCGCACGCATGATCGAGATCGGGTCCTCCTGCGGGCCCGTGAGGAAGACGCTGTCGCCGAGCCCCGCCGCCTGCACCTGGTCGCGGAGCGCGCCCGCAAGGGGCCCGCCGCCGACGACGAACAGCTGCGTGTCGGGTGCGGACGCGTGCAGCCGCGCGAAGGAGCGGATGAGTCGCGCGTGGTTCTTCTCCGTCGACAGGCGTCCGACGGTGACGAAGCGACGCATCCCCGGCCGCCGGAGTGCCTGGCGCCACGGCTCATCGAGGTCGATCTCGGCCGACGCGATCGGTGTCGGGGCTCCGACGGCATCCGGGAGGTTCCGCAGCGTTCGGAACCGCTCGGCGGGGGCGTACGCCGCCAGCTCGGCGCGATTGAGGGCGGTGAGCGAGGGCGAGACCGACACGAGCTGGTCGTAGGCGCGGTACATCGCGAACACGCGGCCGAGCGAGTGGCGGAACGGCTGTCGTCCGGCGACGGTGCGCTCGCGATCGGCGGCCATCTCGTTGTGCAGCCAGATCGCCCGCACGGCACGGGGCGAGTGGAGCATGAGGTGCGCCCAGAAGGGGCTGTAGCCGCTGAAATCCGCGACCCAGTCGAATTTTGCCGAGCCGAAGATGCGCGTCCACTCGTCGTGCCAGAGCGTCCGGTGCCCGAGGCGGCGGTGCGCCCGCAGCGGGTCGGTGCTGACATCGGCGACGCGCCGCAGCACCTGGCGGACCTTCAGCCCGTTCATGCCCCCGACACGGAAGACCTGACGGATGCCGGGGTGCAGACGCTGTTGGTTGCGCCGCGTCGTCTCGCCGCGGGGGAACGCCATCAGCGCCGTGATGTCGTACCGCTCCGGGTCGAGCGAGTTCAGCAGGTTCACGGCGGAGGTCGTGATCCCGTTCATGCGGATGCCGCCGAGGTAGAAGAGGAGCCGCGTGCGGCCGTCTCGCACGGGGCGGCGCACGCGCCGACCCTCGGTGCGACCCCGGAAGACGATGTCGATCACGCGATCGGTGGCGTGTCCGTCTTCGTAGGGCGTGAAGCGCTCGGCCCACTCGGCGAGACGCTCGTGGGGGGCGGCGCCCTCGATCAGAAGAGCGCTCAGGGCGCGCCCGAGTGCGGCCGGATCGGTGTCGACGGGTCCGGGGAGTTCGTCCAGCGGCAGGTACGTGCCGCGCTCGGCAGCATAGGCGTCGCCGTCGGGAACGAGGAAGCCGATGGGACGGCCCGTCGCCAGATAGTCGAAGAAGATCGACGAGTAGTCGGTGACCAGGGCGTCGGCGAGCCCGAGCAGGACGTTCGTGGGAAGCGTGTTCGGCACGAGGATCCGCCGCAGCGCCGGGATCCGCCGGGCGAGTTCGTGGACGACCTGGTGCGTCTTCACGAGGACGACGGTGTGGTCGCCGAGCTCGCGCTGCAGTGTCGCGGCCTGGTCGGCGAGGTGGGCGAGGTCGGCGTCGGGCGACTGGAAGGAGGACCCGCGCCACGTCGGCGCGAACACGACGAGACGCCGGCCGGCGAGGTCGAGCGACACGTCGGCGCCGAGCTCGGCGCGCAGGCGGGTGCGCTCGGCATCCGTCACGCGCTGGCGGTCGACGCGGGGGTAGCCCTCCTCGATGATCGCGCCGCGGTAGATGTTGCGCAGCTGGTAGGCGTCCTCGTACATGACCTCGGTCATGAACGGGTTCGCCGCGAGCAGGTAGTCGGCGGCGAGGAAGTTCCGGAGGGTGTTGGCCGACTCGAGCGCGCCGCCGGGCATGTCGAAGCCCATGAGCTTCAGCGGGGTGCCGTGCCAGGTGTTCACGTACACCTGCCCGGTGCGCTTGCCGAAGGAGGGCGGGAAGGTGGCGTTGTTGATCAGGAAGCCCGCCGTGGACAGCGCCCGCCAGTAGGCGGCGCCGCCGCGGCGGACGACGCGCACGTTCCGGGCGCCGCGGAACTCCGCCTTCAGGGATGCCGCGGCGTGGGGATCGCTGATCGCCCACACGTGCTGCAGGTCGGCGAAGTCCGGGTCGGCCAGGAGCGCCCGGAAGATCGCCTCCGGATTGCACAGTGCGCCGTTGCCCGCGAAGGACTCGTAGACGACGGTGCGGGGACGCAGCGGGAGCATCCGCGCCGCGGCGATCTGCTCGGCGGCGACGATCCTGCGCGCCCGGACGACGAGCGAGCGCGCGGCGGCAGGCAGACGGAGGGGCATGACGGTGTGGTGCTCTCGTTCGGAGACGTTCAGGGCGTGATCTCGCCGGCGCGACGTCGCGCGCGGGCTGCGACGGCGCGGTGGACGCGGCGGGCAACCTGATGGATTCTAGCTTCGACCGCCTGATAGAACACCCAGGCCACGAGGATGCTGAGCGGGATGCCGATGAGCCCGACGAGCGGCCACTGGTCGGAGCCGAGCGCGAATGCGAGGGTCGCGAGGATCGGCACGTGCACGAGGTAGAGGCTGAACGAGATCTTGCCGAGCCACTGCAGGACGCGGGTCGAGAAGAAGCGGATCGCGGGGGCCCACGCGAGGCTCACGACCACGATGCCGGCGGCGCCGGGAGCGGCGAGGGCCCACAGCACATGGCTCCACACGGTGCCGCTCGGGATGATCGGCCGCGCGAGCCAGCTGGCGATGAGCATGAGGACGCTCGCCGAGGCGAACAGCGGCATGAACCAGCGCGCACGGGGACGCTCGACCCACGCGAGGAGATCGGGCATCCGCGCCGCCATGATCGTCCCCATCAGGAAGATCGGGAAGTAGAGCAGCTCGCTCTGCTCGAAGACCCGACCGGCGAGACTCAGCGCACAGCACACGAGGACCGCGGTGAGCGCCCAGCGGCGCACGAGCAGGGCGAGCGCCGTCGCGAACGGCAGCAGGATCGAGTACAGGAGCTCCCAGTGGAGCGACCAGAGCGGATTGTTGAGCGAGTACTGCCGCGGCACCAGCGAGGCCTGCGAGAGGAACATCTGCCAGGTGACGGTGTCGGCGTGCGTCTCGGCCATCCAGGAGCCGGATGGCATCGACGAGCGGTCGCGCGGCAGGAAGATGAGGAGCGCGCTCAGCGCGAGCGCCGCGATCACCGGTCCGTAGAGGCGGACGACGCGCGCGGAGAGGAAACCCATCCACGAGAAGCCGGGACGGAAGACCGGGAGGACGACGACCAGTCCGGACAGGACGAAGAAGACGAGGACGGCCTCGTTCCCCGCGGTGAGGAGCTTGACCGGCGACTGCGAGATGATCGCCCAGCTGAGCGACCCCTCGAGGAGGGGACGCGCGATGAGCAGCCAGTGGTGCAGCAGGACGATCGTCGCGGCGAGACCTCGGAGCCCGTCGAGGCTCGGGATCCGGCCGTCGACCCGAGGCGAGGGACTGGTCATCGGATCCAGGGTATCGAGTCCTTCGCTGGACGCGCGCCGGACGCGCTAGAGCCGGGTGACGAGGCGATCGATGGCTGCCAGCGGGATCGCGAGCCAGTCGGGCCTGTTCCGGGTCTCGTAGATCGCCTCGTAGACGGCCTTGTCGAGCTCGAACGCGTCGAGGAGCGGGCCGGTCGCCGGCCGACCGCTGCGCCCCTCGTACCCGCCGAGGAAGGCCTGTCGCGCTTCGGACGCCCACTCCTCCGGGGCGGGGGTGCCCGCGCGCTGAAGGGATCCGGCGACGTAGTCGAAGGAGCGCAGCATGCCCGCGACGTCTCGCAGCACCGAGTCGGGCTGACGGCGCTCGGCGATCGGACGCATCGGCTCGCCCTCGAAGTCCAGGAGCACCCAGCCCCGGCCGGGGGCCTGGAGGACCTGACCGAGGTGGTAATCGCCGTGGATGCGCTGGAGCGGCTGCCAGAGCGTCCGGAGGGCCTGCGCGTACACCGCCGCGATGGCATCCCGGTGCCGCGCGAGGGCGGGGACCTCCGCGATCGCGATGCCGAGGCGCCGGTCCCACGCCTCCGCCACCGCCGCGCGTGCGCGATCGTCGGCCGGGGCGGTGGGGAGGAGCTCCGCGAGTCGGACGTGGACATCGGCGGTCGCGGCGCCCAGGGCGTGCGCAGCTCCCGTGAACGAGGTGCCGTCGGCGGCAGCGCGCAGCGCCACCCGCCAGGCGTCGTCGACGCCGGGGAGGAACTCCTGCGCGAACGCCAGCGATCCCGTCACCAGACGGTCGTCGCCGGCGGGGTCCGCCCACGTGGCGTCGAGCTGCCCGACGGCGCGCGGGACGTGACGGGAGCCGGCCGCGGCCAGCGCCGTCTGCAGTTCGATGTCGGGATTGATGCCGGCGTGGAGCTGCCGGAAGAGCTTGCAGATGACCGGGGCCGGGCTGTCGGGATCGAAGACCACAGACGTGTTGGACTGTTCTCCGCCGAGGACCCGCGCCGAGCGGGACTCCGCGTGCCCGGCCGTGTCGAGGGCGTGCCAGAGAGCAGAGGTGAAGGCCGCGTCGGTCGGACCGTCGATGAGGACGACACCCTCCGCTGTGGTGCCCACGACGCCCGGTGACGCGGTGGCACCGCCCGCGCGCTGGACGAGCGGCACCTGGTACACGACGGTCGGTTCCACGGCGTCGTCGGCGACGACGAGGATCCGCACCCGTGCCGCAGGATCCGGTGAAGGAAGGTCGCGCGCCGCGAGGAGGCGCAGAAGAGGGGAGCGGCCCTTCGATGTGTACCAGCGCTGGCGCGGCATCCACTCGACGAGGCACGCCAGCGTGCTGTCCATGACGCGAGCGTATTGGCGGGTGGCAGCGCTGTCGAGCGCGCCGCGCGGAGAAGAGGCACGCGGCGCCGGCAGGATATGCGTGAAAGCGCACGCATGTAAGCCCCCTGACAGAAGGCCTGGTGCCCGCAGGCTGGATGCATGGCTGAACCGCGCTCACGAGCATCCGCTCATGTCGGGCAATTGGTGCGCGCGCTCCGCGATCAGCAGACGATCAGCCGCAAGACGCTCGCAGAGCGTGCCGATCTCGACGTGTCGCATCTGGCCCGGATCGAGAACGGACAGGGGAACCCCACGCTCTACGTGCTGATCCAGCTCGCGACCGCCCTCGACGTCCGGCCGGAGGAGTTCGTCGCGGGACTCGGCGCCGCCGACCTGCCCGCCGACCTGACGCCGTACTCGGAGGCGGACTTCCGCCGCGAACTCCGCCGTCGCGAGTCCGTCGGCTGAAGGGCGCCCCCACTCAGTCGGCGTCGTCGCCGCCCGCGGTGGCCGCGGGAGGCTCGCCGGGCTCGTCCTGCGGCGGCGGCGCCGTGAAGGCGACGGTCTCGCGCCTCGGGATGTCGCCGAAGAGCGGCAGGTCGAACGGGGTCGTCTCGGCGAGCGTCTCGGTGGGGCCGCCCGGCTCCCACGGTTCGGCGGGGAGGCCGCCCCACTCGGTCGGCTCCTCCGGTCGCTGTTGGAACAGTCCCATGCAGACATCATCCTCTCCTTCGATGCGTCGGACCAGCGTCCGGTCACATGACGAAGCGCCAGGCGTACTCGACGCCGGTGGTCGGGCGATACCAGCACACGGTCACGACGACGGCATCCAGGTCGGCGTCGCACAGGCACAGGTCCACCGTCTCGCCCGGCAGGAGTCGGCCCCACTGCTCGGTCGTGCCGTCGGAGCGGAACACGCGGACGACCTCGGCCGCCTCGTCGCCGTCGTTGACGATGAGCGGATGCGTCTCGCTCAGACGATCGACGCGCCACGGGACGCGGTACGAGAGGGGCGGAGCGGGTTCCCGGACGTGCAGCATGCGATCACGGTAGGCACGGCGTCCGACGCCGCAGGGCCGCCGACGCCAGGAACGCGGGTCCGGGGTGGACAACGGCGGCGGGAGCCTCCCTGGGGAGGAGTCGGCGCGAGAGGAGGTCGCGCGTCGCGCGAACCGGGTTCGCGGAGCGGCTGAGCGACACTCTCAGGCGCCGCGCTCCACCGCGGTCAGGATCGCGTAGGCGACCTGTCGGCCGGTGACGTCGGAGTGGGTCGAGATGAAGGCGTCCGCGTTGAGCGACGACACGCGTCCCGGCTCGAAGGCGTAGGCGCCGCCGACCTCCCGCAGCGTGGCCGCGGGCAGCGACGCCGGTGTCTTCCGAGCGCCGTTACGGCCGATGCCGCCGTACGGATCGTTCTCGTCGCCGATCGCCGCTCCGATCTGCCGGGCGAGTCGTGACGCGATCGCATAGGCCAGTCCCACGGCGGTGTCGTTCCGCGTGAAGGTGACGACGATCGGCCCCTTCACCTTCTCGGGCACGCGCGCGAACAGACCATCCGTCCCGGCGCCGTCCCAGTTGCGTGCCAAGCCGAAGTGGCTGAAGGCCGCCTGGAGGAGGGTGAGGGATGCCACAGGCGCCGCCGTGGCATCCACCGCCGCGGTCACGGCGCGTCCTCCGAACGAGTGCCCGACGAGGTGGATCCGCGCCTCGGGGCGTGTCTCATGCAGATCCTGCAGAAGTCGGGCGATCCCCTTCCTGCCGACGACACCGGCCCGCTCCTTCATCGTGTAGTACGTGGCGATGTTGAGCGCCCCGCGCGCCGCGTCGATGAGCGAGGAGAAGAATCCCGCTCCGCCGCCGTCCGCGTCGGCGGCGGACGGCGTGAGGTCGAGGACCGCTGCGCCGCCCACGAGCGCGGGTGCGGCATCCTCCCCGCCGCCGCGGACGGCCTCGAGCACCTCGGCGGGCGACGCGCTGCGGAAGACCCGCAGGGCGCCGGCATCCTCACCGCGGGAGGAGCGGGGGAGCGTCGTGCGCAGAACCTCGATGAACTCCGTTCCGGCGTCAGGGTCGGTGTCGAGGCGGGGCACGAGGGCCAGGAGCTTCCGCCGCGCCGTGACGCTCTGCACTTTCGTCTCGATCTCGTCGCGCAAGGCGTCCGCCGACGTGTCAGCCCCCGCTCCCGCGCCCGAGTTCTCCTCCGGCGCCCACTGGATCGAGGGCCAGATCACCCCGACCACGGCGAACTGCCGGGCTCGCGAGCCTCTCACCTTCCCCCGCACGGCGACGAGCGACGCGACGAGCCGTTCGTACAGTGCGCGCGCGTCGCCGGGCGTGTTGTTCCACCCGTGGCAGAGCACGAGGATGTCGGTGGCCGCATGCGTCGCGACGAGCGCGGTCGCCGCGTCGACGTCCTCAGGCTCGCGGAACGCCCCTCTGGCATCGATGCGCACGTCGGCGTAGGGAAGCTTCATCGCGTTCTCCTTCGCGGTTGGTCACACGGACTGGATCGCCCGCATGGCGTCGATCAGGCCCGCCCCCTGGAAGGTCCGCTCGCGACCCAGGTCGCCGGCGGATTCCATGAGGATGCGCTTGACGTCGTCGGGCCGTCCGACGAACTCCTTGTGCACAGAGAGGAACGAGGCGGCCACCCCTGATACATGCGGCGCGGACATGGAGGTGCCGGAGTCCTCGACGTAACCGGCATCATTCACGTGCTCTCGGGCGCGCGCCAGCATCGCCCCGGCGCCGGCGCTCACGACGCGCTCGCCCGGCGCCACGAGGTCGGGCTTCAGCCGGCCGTCGCCGGTCGGCCCCTTCGACGAGAAGTAGGACACCCCCGTCTGATACGGCTTCAACGAGGTCGATCCGACCGTGATCGCCCGCGCCGCGTTGCCGGGGTCGTTGATCGTCATGCCGAAACCGAGCCGCATCTCCCGTCCCGCGGTGTCGCGGGCCGCCCCGTACCCGGTGTTGCCTGCGGAGGCGACGACGCAGACCCCCATCGCCACGAGCCGGTCCACTTCGCGGCAGACGGGCGAGAGGCCGGTGCCGAACCACGACGGGTCGAAGGGATAGCCGAGGGAGAGATTCACGCCGTGGACGTTGAGCTCCCGGCCGCCGCGGTTGAGGTCCTGCACGTACTCCAGGGCCTCCAGAAGCGACGCGACGTCGCCGGTGCGGTCGTCGCGGAGCACCTGCAGTGACAGGATCTTCGCCCGCGGCGCCATCCCGCTGATCCGGTCGAGCGCGACCCGCTCCACGCCGGCGCCGCCGTCGGGGGTGCGGTACCAGGTGGCGGCGACGACGGGCTTTCGCGGTGTCGACGATCGGCCACCCGCGATGATCCCGGCCACATGGGTGCCGTGGCCGTTCCCGTCGTCGAGCGGATCGCCGCCTCCCGACAGGAAGCTGCGGTGGGCCAGCCGATCGGGCAGCTCGAGGGTGTCGTAGGTCTGGAAGTGCGGATGCCGGGCGTGCACGCCGGTGTCGAGCACCGCCCAGACGATGCCCGCACCCGTCGCCTCGAACGATCGCACCGCGGCGTCCGCTTTGACCGTGAGCGCTGTCCGATGGATCGTGGCGCGCACCTCGAAGTTGGGCCAGATGCGCGAGATGAACCGGCGCGGCGCGCTGCGCTGCGCGTGGCGCGACGACGCGCTGCCGGTGTCGGCGGCCGCTCCGTCCCGCTGGACGAGCTCGAGGATCTCGCGGCGGGTGAGCGCGGCGAGCACATAGGAGCGGGTCTCCCACGCCGGGGCCTCCGGCGCGGTGAGGGTGATCAGCACCCGCAACTGGGCGAGCGCTTCGCTCGTGGCGAGGCTGCCGTCGCTGCGCACCTCGACCACGATGCCGATCCTCTCGTCGTCGTCAGCGGCCGCCATCCGCTCGGCGAGGGGACGCGTGATGACCGAGTCGGTCACGAGCGACACCGTCGACGGCATGCCGGGCAGTGGGAAGGCGGGCGGGGGTCCCGGCGGTGGAGCGGTCTCGATTCCGTCCATCGCGGGCACAGGGCTCGCGCCTGCGAACTCGCGCGGCAAGGTCGGCCGCTCGTCCCGTCCCGACGCCGTCACGATCCGCTCCTGCCCGCACAGTGGTCTCGCGGGGAGGCTACCGCCGCCAGGGGGGGCGCTGTCACGGGGTCAGTCGTCGCCCAGGTCTTCCGGCTCGTCGCGCTGCGCTCGGGCGTCGAGGGCCGAACGCCGGCCGGAGGTCGCCTTCCCCACCGCGCCGGTGACGCTCCGACCCGCTCCGGCGACCGCTCCGCCGGCGCGTCGGACCACGCGGACCATGGAGTGTTCGACACGTTCCGCGCCGGGCTTGGGCTCGAGTTCCACGGGATAGCGCTCGGGGGCTGTTCCGAAGGCGCGACGGGAGTTCGCGAGCACCCGGCGTCCGAGCAGATGATTCCCCGCCCCTCCCACCGCGGCGCCGATCCCGAACGGCAGCGCCTTGCCGAGGATCGACGCACCGCCCTTGGCGGCGAACTGGTGGACGAACGCGGTCTTGAGGCGGTCGACCAGCGGCCCCATGGCCGCACGCGGAAGCGACTTGGTGATGAGCTCGCCCCAGTACTTGTCTCGGGGCGCGCCCTTCCCGGACGCCTGTCGAGCCCACTGCGAGACGAGGTCGACGCCTTCCGACCCCAGCATGAGCGTCAGCACGAGCGCGCGGGCACGGTCGGGGTTGTCGATCCGGATGCCGTGGAGCTCCGCCAGGGATTGCGCGAACAGCGCGGTCGCATCGAGGAAGCCGACCGTCTCCACCCCGCTGAGAGCGAGGGTCATGCCGGTGCCGATGCCCGGGACGACGGCGGTGGCACCGACTGCCGCCCCGCCCGTCGTCACGGCGGCGAGGTAGCGCCGCTCGAGCATCCGCACGATCTGGGCGTTGTCGGCAGCCGGGTGGCGGAGTCGGATGCTGCGCAGATGCGCGACGACCGCAGGCCGCTGCACGGCCAGCACGCGGTCGAGCATGCGGATGACGCGCGGATGCTCCGTGGAGCCCTCGGGCGGCAGCCCGCCCGCCCACGGTGCGTCGTCGGGCAGGGAGTGGATGCGGTGGACCTCGGTCATGTCACGCACGATCCTAGGAGTGGTCGCTGGCAGTGCGCTGACCGCGTTCTCCCGTCCCTCCGGGGAGAGGGTCAGACGAACTGGTTGGCGCGCTCGAGGTCCTCGGCGAAGTCGATCTCGACCGCGTAGAGGTCGGAGATGTCCAGCGGCGCGATGCGCAGGCCGTTCTCGGCGATCGCCTTCTCGAGGCCGCGCTCGAAGTAGTCCTGGTCGTCGACCTGCCCGAGGTGTGCGATGAGTGTGCGCTTGTCGTCGGCGGAGATGAAGTTGATGCCGACGGCCTCGCCGATGCCGCCCACGACCACCTTTGAGAGTTCGTCGATGAACCCGTCGTCGGTCACCGTGTACTTGACCTCTTCGTCGCTCACCTTGGCGGTGTTCACCGTGACGAAGGACTGACCGCTTTCGATCAGCGCGATCGCGCGGCCGAGCACCCGCGGGTCGAAGACGACGTCTCCGTTCATCCAGAGGACGCCGCCCTTGCCGGTGGCCTTGAGGGCGCGCAGCAGGCTCTTGGAGGTGTTCGTCTGGTCGTACCGGTCGTTGTAGACGTAGTCGACCTCGGGGAACGCCTCGACGATGGTCTCGGCGCGGTAGCCGACCACCGACATGATCCGCGCGTCGGTGCCGAAGGCGGCGCGGATGTTGTCGTGCTGCTGCTGCATGATCGTGCGTCCGTCGCCGAGCTCGGTCAGCGGCTTGGGCAGGCTGCGCCCGAGTCGCGAGCCCATGCCGGCCGCGAGGATGACGATCTGAAGAGTCACGATGATGCTCCTGAAGGTGTTCACTGTCTATTCGACAAAGAGACACGCCTTCGTGCCGCGACCGATGCTATCGAACCCGCCTGGGAACCCGCAGAATGCTTGCGGCCTGTTGTGCTTTCGTGATAATCCGCACACGGCCGGGGAACTGTTGCCCGGGGTGTCGCACCCGGCGGACTCCCTGTCGGGAGTTGCTAGGTTGGTCGGGTGACAGCCTCTCTCCCGCCGTCGCAGGAAGATCCGATCGATATCGCGGACGCTTCTTCGGCCTCCCCACCGCTTCCGGAGATCTCTGCGGCCGATGCGGCGGGGTCGGCTCCCGCTGAGAAGCCCGCACCCGCGCCACGGGCCCCGCGCAAGACGCCGACGCGAACCTCCGCGAAGCGTCCGAGTACGACCGTCAAGAAGCCGGCCGCACCCCGGCCGCGGAAGGGCCCGACGGCGGCGCCTGCCGCTGCGCCCGACCGCGCCGTGCTCCCTCCCAAGCCCAGCGTGTCCGCCGCAGAGGTCGCCGCTCAGTTCGTCGACGATGCGCCGCCTCCGCCGGCCGAGGTAGACGCGGCGCCTGAGGTGTCCGTGCCGATCGAGACGCCGGAGGACCCGGTGGACGCCGGGGGCGACATCCGGGGGCCGGACGCTGTCGATCAACCTCTCGCACCGGCGCCTCGCCCGCCCCGGCCCGCGCCGCGGAAGAAGAGGTCTCCCGCGCGGAAGCCCGCCGCGTCCGCGCAGGCGGTCTCCGAACCCGAGGTCGTCGAGCCCGAGGTGGTCGAGCCCGAGGTAGTCGAGCCCGAGCCCGAGGTCGTCGAGCCCGTGGTCGTCGAGCCCGTGGTCGTCGAGCCCGTGGTCGGCGAGCCCGAGCCCGAGCCCGAGGTCGTCGTGCCCGAGGTCGTCGAGCCCGAGCCGGAGGTCGTCGAGCCCGAGGTGTCCGCTCCCGAGGTGTCCGCTCCCGAAGTGATCGCGGCGTCGGATGCGCCGACTGCGGTCCTCGTACCGGATGTCGAGATCGTCGAGACCGCTCCCGATCCGGATCCGGTGATCGCTCCGGAGCCGGCATCCGAGGACGTCGCCGTCGACGCGATCGCCGTCGATGCCGGGAGCTCCGTCCTCTCGGGAGTGGGCGCGGACGCCGATGCTCCGGCGGTGCGCCTGCGCGGCGTGGCGAAGTCGTTCGGGGAGACCCGCGCGGTCGACGCGATCGATCTCTCGATCCCGGCGGGGACCTTCTACGGGATCGTCGGCCCGAACGGCGCCGGCAAGACGACGACGCTGTCGATGATCGCCGGTCTCCTCCGGCCCGATCGCGGCACGATCGAGGTCGCCGGTGTCGACCTTGCCGGCGACCCCGCCCGCGCCAAGCGCATGATGGGCATCCTTCCGGACCGCCTCCGCACGTTCGACCGCCTCACCGGGCGTCAGCTGCTGCACTACTACGGCGTGCTCCGCGGTCTCGCGCCCGCCGTCGTCGAGAGCCGCGCCGCGGATCTCGCCCGTGCGTTCGACCTCAGCGCTGCGCTCGGGCGCACGGTCGCGGACTACTCGGCCGGCATGACCAAGAAGGTGATGCTCGCGGGCGCGATGATCCACTCGCCGCGCGTCCTGGTCCTCGACGAGCCGTTCGAGGCGGTCGACCCGGTCTCGAGCGCCATCATCCTCGACATCCTCAAGGCGTACGTCGCGCACGGTGGCACCGTGGTGCTGTCCTCGCACGGCATGGACCTCGTGGAACGCGTCTGCGAGGGAGTCGCCGTCGTCGTCGCGGGCCAGGTGCTCGCCGAGGGCAGCGTCGACGAGGTGCGCGGCGAGCTGACCCTCGAGCAGCGGTTCATCGAGCTCGCCGGCGGACTCAGCGACGTGGAGGGCCTGGAGTGGCTGCACACGTTCTCCGGCTGAGGTTCGATCTCCTCATCGGCTCGCTGCGCGGCGACTCCCGTCACGTGGCGCGCGCTGCCGCCGTCCTGATCGCCCTGGTCGCCGGGCTGGCGGCCGTCGTCTGGGGACTCGTCCGCCTCGACGACGCCCTGGACGAGGTCGCCCTCACCGTCACGATCGTCGGGGGAGCGGCGGTGACGATCGGATTCTTCGTGACGCCCCTGATCGGCGGCCCGGACGACCCGCTCGACCCGCGACGGTTCGCGGTGTTCGCGCCCTCGCCCGCACGCCTCGCGGGCTCGGTGCTGCTCGCGAGCGTCATCAGCGTCCCCGTCCTCGCCCTCGTGGTGGCGGGCATCGCCCTGGCGATGCTCTGGTCCGCCCACGGCGTCGAGGCGCCGGTCACCGTCGTGTCGGTGGTCCTCGGCATCCTCACCTGCGTGCTGTTCGCCAAGGTGTCGGCGGCGCTGGCCGCGCGACTCCTGCGTCACCGCCGCTCGCGCGAGCTCACGGGGCTGTTCCTTGTGGCGCTCCTGGTCGTGGTGGTGCCGGTGGTGGTCTTCCTCGCCTCGCTGCAGTGGCGCGGGCGAGTGCCCACCCAGCTCGCCGAGGCCGTCGACATCCTCGCCCTGACGCCCTTCGGCGCCGCCTGGGCGATCCCGTGGCGCTCGCTCGAGGGCGGGGCGGGCGGCCCTGTGCTCGTCGCCGTCGTCACGGTGCTCGCGCTGGCCGGCATCTGGTGGCTCGTGGTCCGCTGGCTCCTCACCACGACCGAGCGTCCGCTCAGCTCCCGCGCCCAGCGGGGCCTCGGCTGGTTCGCCGTGACGCCGGGCACGCCCGCCGGGGCCGTGGCGGCGCGGAGCCTCATCTACTGGCTGCGCGACCCCCGCTACATCGTCAACTTCATCATCGTGCCCGTGTCGGCGATCCTGACGATGGTCCCGCTCGTCGTCGTCGGCGTTCCGCTCCCGATCGCGGCGCTCCTTCCCGCCCCGATCATGGCGCTCTTCTTCGGATGGCTCGCGCACAACGACCTCGCCTACGACTCGACGGCGCTGTGGATGCACATCGCGTCCGCGATGCGCGGCGCCGCCGACCGGCTGGGTCGACTCGTGCCCGTCACCCTGATCGCCGTTCCCCTGCTTGCTATCGCGATCCCGGTCACCGTGGGACTCCACGGCCGGTGGGCGCTCCTGCCGGCGATGGTCGGGATCTGCGCGAGCCTGTTCCTGTGCGGGCTCGGCCTCTCGTCGCTCTCGTCGGTGCTCGCGCCCTACCCCGCCTCGCGGCCCGGCGACGGGCCGTTCCAGCAGCCGCAGCGCACCGGCGGCGCACTCTCGCAGGCCGGGGTCCTGGGCGGCGCCCTCGCCCTCAGCGCGCCCGTCCTCTGGTGGGGATGGATCGCGCTCACGGGCGACGACGAGGCGGCGTGGACGGCATTCTGGGGCGGGCTGGCGATCGGAGCAGCGGTGCTGGCGATCGGCATCCTGCTCGGCGGCTGGTTCTTCGAGCGCCGAGGCGGCCGTCTCATGGAGTTCGCGGAATCCGCGTGAGCGGTCCGCCGGCGACCCGGCGCGGCTAGACTCGCTGACCATGAGCACGCCACTGGACAGTCCCGACCAAGGGGGCCTGGCCACCCTCGATCGTGAGCTCGAGGAGCTCATCCGCGAGGAGAACGTCGAGCCCGGTGATCATGAGCGGTTCTCGCACTACGTCAAGAAGGAGAAGATCCTCGAGTCGGCGCTCACCGGCAAGCCGGTGCGGGCCCTGTGCGGCAAGAAGTGGACGCCGGGGCGCGACCCCGAGAAGTTCCCCGTGTGCCCGACGTGCAAGGAGATCTACGAGTCGCTGATGGGCTGAGGCCCGCCGTCACTCCGCGTCGCGGAAGACCGTCGGAAGCGCCGGGTCGGAGCGGCTGAGCGCGAGCGCGCGCACCGGAAGCTCCTCGCGCACCGAGAGGTGGTGGGAACGCGCGGCGTCGACGCCCGCGGGTCCGAGATGGGCGGCGTCGGTCTCGCCGTGGTCGACGAGCAGGACCTGCAGCGGCCGCGCGTCGGGGTGGTCGCCGGCCGTCGCGACGGGCTCGAACCCGTCCGACACCGTGATCAGCTCGGTCGTCGCCGTCCCGCGCTCCAGCTGCCGGAAGGCGGCCTTGCGCCCGCCGCGCGATCCCTTGTCGGTGGACGTCTTGGCGACGGCGACCCACGAGTCGTCGGATGCCTGACGCGCGACGAGCTTGTAGACCATGCCCGCCGTCGGAGCGCCCGACCCCGTCACCACAGAGGTGCCGACGCCGTAGGCGTCTACGGGCGAGGCCGCCAGCGCAGCGATGGCGAACTCGTCGAGGTCGCTCGTGACCGTGATCTTCGTCTCGGTCGCGCCGAGTTCGTCGAGCTGCGCCCGCACCTCCGCGGCCACCGTGGGGAGGTCGCCTGAGTCGATGCGGACACCGCCGAGCCCCGTACCTGCGACGCGGATCGCGGTCGCGACGCCCTCGCGGATGTCGTACGTGTCGATGAGGAGCGTCGTGCCGACGCCGTGAGCCTCGATCTGACTGCGGAACGCCTGCTCCTCGGTGTCGTGGAGGAGGGTCCAGGAATGCGCGGCCGTCCCCATCGTGGGAAGTCCCCACCGCCGCCCCGCCTCGAGATTGCTCGTCGCCCCGAAACCGGCGATGTACGCCGCGCGCGCCGCTGCGACGGCGGACTGCTCCGCGGCGCGCCGCGACCCCATCTCGGCGAGAGGGCGGTCCCCGGCGGCGATGCTCATGCGCGCCGCGGCGTTGGCGACGGCCGAATCGTGGTTGAGCACGCTCAGCGCGAGCGTCTCGAGCACGACGGCTTCCGCGAAGGATCCTTCCACGGTGAGGATCGGCGATCCCGGGAAGTACAACTCGCCCTCGGCGTAGCCCGTCACCGAGCCCGAGAAGCGGAACGACTCCAGGAAGGAGAGGGTCTCGGCGCTCACGACCCGCTCGTCCCGGAGGAAGCGCAGCTCGTCGTCACCGAAGCGGAAGTCCGCGAGCGCCTCGAGGAACCGGCCCGTCCCCGCGACGACGCCGAACCGCCGCGCGCCCGGGAGCCTCCGGGCGAACAGCTCGAAGACGCAGTGACGAGCCGCGGTGCCGTCGCGCAGCGCGGCGTCGAGCATCGTCAGCTCGTACCGGTCGGTGAGGAGGGCGGTGCTCGGGGAGAAGCTCGACGCGGCGCTCATGCGGTCACTCTATCGACGCGCCGTCGGCATCCGGACCGCACGAGCCCGGTAGGCTGGGTGATCGTGAATGACGCGCCGATCGGGATCTTCGATTCAGGCGTCGGCGGACTCACGGTGGCCCGCGCGGTCTCGCAGCTGCTGCCTCGCGAGTCGGTGCTCTACATCGGCGACACGGCGCACTCGCCCTATGGGCCGAAGCCGATCGCCGACGTCCGTCGCTACGCGCTCGAGGTGCTCGACACGCTCGTGGACCAGGGCGTGAAGATGCTCGTCATCGCGTGCAACACGGCATCCGCCGCCATGCTGCGCGATGCGCGCGAGCGCTACGACGTGCCGGTGGTCGAGGTGATCGGCCCCGCTGTCCGCACGGCGATCTCCACGACGCGCAATGGACGCGTCGGCGTGATCGGCACCGACGGCACGATCGGGTCCGGCGTCTACCAGGACATGCTCGGCGTCAACGAGCGACTGAGCGTCTTCGCGCAGTCGTGCCCGCGCTTCGTCGAGTTCGTCGAGGCGGGCGTCACGGGTTCGCCCGACGTCCTCGCCGTCGCCGAGGACTACCTCGCCCCGCTGCGTCACGCCGGCGTCGACACGCTCGTGCTCGGATGCACGCACTACCCGTTCCTCGAGGGTGCGATCAGCTACGTCATGGGTCCCGACGTCTCTCTGGTCTCGAGCGACACCGAGACGGCGAAGGACGTCTACCGCCAGCTGGTCTCGCGCGATCTGCTCGCCGGTCCGGATGCCGTCGCCACGCACGTCTACGAGGCCACCGGCGATTCCGCCGACGAGTTCCTGAGCCTTGCTCACCGGCTGATGGGGCGCGGCGTCTCGAGCGTCCGTCTCGTCCAGACCGGAGCCATCGACCTTCCGAAGGGGACCCCATGACCGACATCGTCCGCGCCGACGGGCGCGCCACCGACCAGCTGCGACCTGTCGTCATCGAGCGCGGCTGGAGCGCCCACGCCGAGGGGTCCGCGCTGATCTCCTTCGGGGGCACGAAGGTTCTCTGCACCGCCTCGTTCACCGGCGGCGTCCCGCGCTGGCTGACCGGCAAGGGCAAAGGCTGGGTCACCGCCGAGTACGCCATGCTCCCGCGCGCGACGAACTCGCGCAACGACCGCGAGTCGGTGAAGGGCCGGATCGGCGGTCGGACGCACGAGATCTCGCGCCTGATCGGACGGTCGCTCCGCGCGGTCGTCGACACGAAGGCGCTCGGCGAGAACACGATCGTCATCGACTGCGATGTGCTGCAGGCTGACGGGGGAACGCGCACGGCCGCCATCACGGGCGCCTACGTCGCCCTCGCCGACGCGATCGAGTGGGGACGCGCCAAGGGCCTCGTCGCGAAGAAGGCGCAGGTGCTCACCGATTCCGTGGCCGCCGTCTCTGTCGGGATCATCGACGGCACGCCGATGCTCGACCTCGCCTACGTCGAGGACGTCCGGGCCGAGACCGACATGAACCTGGTCGTCACCGGCCGCGGCCTCTTCGTGGAGGTCCAGGGCACCGCGGAGGGCGCGCCGTTCGACAAGCGCGAGCTCGACGCGCTCCTCGAGATCGGCGTCGCCGGGACCGCGTCGCTGCGCGACCTGCAGGCGGCGGCGCTCGAGGCCGGCGACCCCGCGGAGGCGTGATGGGTGCGCGGATCGTCCTGGCGACGCACAACCCGCACAAGGTCGAGGAGTTCGGCCACATCGTCACCGCGACCCGTCCCGATCTCACCGTCGTCGGCTTCGACGGCCCGGAGCCGGTCGAGGACGGCGTGACGTTCGCCGAGAACGCGTTGATCAAAGCCCGTGCCGCGGCGGCCCACACCGGGCTGCCGGCCCTCGCGGACGACTCGGGGATCTGCGTCGACGCGCTCGGCGGCGCCCCCGGCGCGTTCTCCGCGTACTGGGCCGGTCACCGGAAGGATGCCGCCGCGAATCTCGAGCTCCTTCTCGACCAGCTCTCCGACATCGCCGATCCGCGCCGTACCGCTCACTTCACCTCGGTCATCGCGCTCGTGACGCCGGATGGCCGTGAGCACGTCGTGGAAGGCATCTGGCCGGGACGGCTGGCGACCGCGGCGTCGGGCGCCGGCGGCTTCGGCTACGACCCGGTGTTCATCCCCGACGGCCAGGATGGTCCCGAGCGGACGGCGGGGGAGCTGACGCCCGCCGAGAAGAACGCGCAGTCCCACCGCGCGCGGGCATTCGCCGCGCTGGTGCCGCTGCTGCGCGACCTGTAAACCGTTCTCATTCCCGACTAGGACGAATCAGCCGGCCGGGCATCGCGTCCGCCGTACGCTCGGAGCATGCACGATCACGCGCACGGGTCCGGCATCCGCGGGGCGAGCAACCGCCGGTTGCTGACGATCTCGCTGTGCCTGACGGGCGTCGTCTTCGCGGTGCAGGTGGTCGGCGCGATCCTCACCGGATCGCTCGCGTTGCTGGCGGACTCCGCCCACATGCTGACGGATGCGTCGGGGCTCGTCATCGCGCTGATCGCCGGGGCGGTCGCGGCGCGGCCCGCGAACGACCGTCGCACCTACGGCTATCAGCGCGCCGAGGTCTTCGGTGCGCTCGTGAACGCCGTCATCCTCATCGTGCTGGCGACGGCGATCGCGGTGGAGGGGGTGCGCCGCCTCGCGGAGCCGGGTGATGGCGACGTCGCGGGCGGCCCGATGCTGGTCGTCGCGGTGATCGGCCTCGTCGCCAACGGCGTGGCGCTGTGGCTCCTCTCCCGCGCCCAGAAGCGCAGCATCAACGTCCGCGGGGCGTACCTCGAGGTCTTGGGCGACCTCCTCGGATCGGCCGCCGTCATCGTGGCGGCGCTCGTCATCGTGACGACCGGCTGGCTGCCCGCCGACGCGATCGCCTCGCTCCTCATCGCCGCGATGATCGTGCCGCGGGCGATCTCCTTGCTGCGGGAGGTCGTCTCCGTCCTCGCCGAATCGGTGCCGGAGGGAACGCAGGTGCGGGAGATCCGCGCCCACCTGCTGAGCAAGCCCGGCGTCACAGCCGTCCACGACGTGCATGTCTGGCAGCTGACTCGCGGCGCGCCGGTGTTCACGGCGCACGTCGTGGTGGCTCCCGAAGTGCTGTCGGAGGGGAGGGCCGCCGAGCTCCTGTCGAGCCTTCAGACCTGCCTGTCCGACCACTTCGATGTGGAGCACTCGACATTCCAGTTCGAGCCGGCGGGGCATGTCGAGCGCCACGCGCACTGACACGCGGCTTCAGCGTGCGACGTCGCCCGGAGCGATATCGGGTCGGAGGCCTCGCCACCGCGCATGACGGAGGGTGCCGCCCGGGGTGAACTCCGCGAACTCGACCTCGCCGACGATCTCGGGGCGCACCCACAGTGCGTCCGACGCGTCCGCGGCCGGAACGCCGACGAACGGGTTCGCATCCGTCCGCAGCGGGGAGAGCAGCCCCTCGAGTCGCGCAAGAGTCGCCTCGCTGAAACCGGAGCCCACGCGCCCGACGTAGCGCAGACCCTCGTCGGAGGGGATGCCGAGCAGGAGCGAGCCGATCTGTCCGGTCCGGCCGCCTTTCCCCGGGCGGATGCCGCCGATGACGACCTCCTGCGTGTCGGTGAGCTTGACCTTGAGCCATTCCTCGCTCCGGACGCCGCGACGGTAGCGCGACCGCGGGTCTTTGACGACGATGCCCTCGAGGGAGAGCTCGCGCGCCGTCGCGAGAGCGGCGTCGACGTCGTGCGAGACGGGTGGCGCGACGATCGTGTCGATCGCGCCGGCGGCGACCTGTTCGAGAAGCGCGCGTCTGTCGGCGAGGGGGAGCGCCGTGGCATCCGTGCCCCCGTGCGCCAGGAGGTCGAAAAGGAAGTAGGCCACCGGGATGCGCGTCGCCTCCCGCGCGATCTCGGCCGTCTTCGTGAGGTGCATGCGGTTCTGCAGGCGGCTGAAGCTCGGCCGGCCGGCGCTGTCGAGCGCGACGATCTCGCCGTCGACCGTGCAGGGCTCGGAACCGAGGCCGGCGTCCCGGTCGGTGAGCTCCGGGTAGCGCTCGGTGATGTCGGTGCCGCTGCGCGCGCGCAGCCGCAGTCGCTTTCCGTCCCAGGTCCCGATGGCCCGGACCCCGTCCCACTTGAACTCCGCCCACGCGTCGTCGCCGCCCCGGCTCCAGCGGCGGGCTGACGCCGCGGCCTGTCCCGGCGTGGCGATGGTCGCGAGCATCGGAGCATCGACGGCCGGCGCCGACGCATCGGTGCGCTGCGGCGCGGATCGGCGCGGCCGGCTCGAGGCGGCGGTGCCCGGCTCCTTCATCCGGTGCAGGAGCCACTGCGACTTCTCGCCGTCGCCTGACGTGCGGATGAGGGCGAGCCGCACCGACCCGAGGGGGCCGCCGGGCGCGCCCGTCAGCGTGAAGATCACCTCGTCGTCGCGCCACTTCTCGAGCTCGTAGGTGCCGGTGTCCCAGATCGTCATCGTCCCCGCGCCGTACTCACCGCGCGGGATCTCGCCGTGGAACGCGAGGTACTCGAGCGGGTGCGGCTCGGTCATGACCGCGAGGTGATTGGTGTCGGTCGTCGCGGGGACGCCGCGTGGGACCGCCCAGCTGACGAGCACCCCGTTGCGCTCCAGGCGCAGGTCGTGGTGGAGGCGAGTGGCGTGGTGCTCCTGGATCACGAAGCGCGCCGCGTCGCCGCTCGCCCCAGGGCGCGGACCGGCGTCCGGCATCGGCTCGGGCGTGCGATCGGCGGAACGCTTCGCGAGGTAGGGCGCGAGGGTGGTGCCGGATCGCGCGGGCGGCTCGAGGGCGGCGAGGGGGTCGGGGGCCCCGGCCAGGACGGAGGCCGCGCGCTCGAGGACCTCGTCGAATCGCAGGTGGCGGAGCGCGGGATCGTCGAGCTCGTCCCAGCTGCGGGGCGCAGCGGCCGTCGGCTCGTCGCGCCCGCGCAGCGAGTAGGGCGAGATCGTCGTCTTCGAGCCGTTGTTCTGGCTCCAGTCGAGGAACACGCGTCCCGGCCGGGCGCTCTTGCTCATCTGGCTGACGACGAGGTCGGGGTGATCGGCCTCGAGAGCGCGCGCGAGCTCCTTCGCGAACGCCGAGATCTCGTCGGAGGAGCGCTCACCCTCCAGACGGGCGTAGAGGTGGAGACCCTTGCTGCCGCTCGTCACCGGCACGGGGTCCATCCCGAGGTCGCGGAGCACGAGACGGCACCAGCGCGCGACCTCGGCGCACTCCGCCAGTCCGACGCCCGGCCCGGGGTCGAGGTCGAGCACGAGGCGGTCGGGTGCGCGGCGCTCCCCGCTCGCGTCGAATCGCCACTGCGGCACGTGCAGTTCGAGGCTCGCCACCTGCGCGAGATAGACGAGCGCCGCCGTCTCTTCGACGAGGGGGTAGTCCTTCGCGCCGGAGGAGTGCTCGATCGGATGCCGGGGGAGCCATGCGGGGGCCCCCTGCTCGAGGGCCTTCGCGAAGAACGGGGCCTGGTCGACCCCCTCCGGCCACCGCTTGCGCGTCACGGGGCGGCCGACGAGGAGCGGCAGCAGGAGCGGCGCTACCCGCGCGTAGTAGTCGATGACCTCGCCCTTGGTGGTCCCCGTCGCCGGGTACAGCACCTTGTCGAGATTGCTGACCCGCAGCCGCCGTCCGTCCACGTCGACGGTCTGCGCTGCGGATGCCATGGCGCAAGGCTAATGTGCAACCCCTGGCATCCGGCACCGCGGGCGGTGTCTACTGGGGGCATGAGATCCATCTGGAAGGGCGCACTGACGTTCGGGCTCGTGAACGTGCCGGTGAAGGTGTACTCCGCGACCGAGGACCATGATGTGCCCCTGCACCAGGTGCATGCCGCCGACGGCGGACGCATCCGGTACCAGCGGATCTGCGAGATCGACGGCGAGGTCGTGCCGTTCGCCGACATCGACAAGGCCTACGACGACGGGGAGCGGACCGTCGTGCTCACGAAGGACGACATCGCGTCGCTTCCCGCCGAGCGCAGCCGTGAGATCGACGTCGTGGAGTTCGTCCCGTCCGACCAGATCGACCTCCTGACCCTCGACCGGGCCTACTACCTCGAGCCGGATTCGAAGTCGCCGAAGGCGTACGTGCTCCTGCGGAAGACTCTCGAGCAGACCGACCGCACCGCGATCGTGCGGTTCTCACTGCGGCAGAAGACGCGGCTCGCGGCGCTGCGCGTCCGCGGCGACATCCTGGTGCTCCAGACGCTCCTGTGGGCCGACGAGGTGCGCGAGGCGGCGTTCCCGAGCCTCGACGAGCCGGTGAGGATCTCGGCCAAGGAGCTCGAGCTGTCGGCATCCCTCGTCGAGAGCTTCTCGAGCGATTTCGATCCGGCCGAGTTCACCGACGAGTACCAGCAGGAGCTGCGGACCCTCATCGATGCGAAGCTCGAGCAGGGCGACGCGCTCGACACCTCCGAGACCTTCGGCGCGGCGGACGAGGCGGAGAAGGGCGGCGAGGTGATCGACCTCATGGCCGCGCTGCGGGCGAGCGTCGAGCGCAGTCGCGCGGCGCGGAGTGCGGGCGACGGCGATGACGCGGCGACGAGCGCCTCGTCGAAGGCGAAGACGGCGAAGACCTCGACCACGAAGAAGTCGTCATCCGACAAGAAGCCGGCGAAGAAGACGTCGAAGGCCTCCTGAGCGCGGGCGCCCCGGCGTCGCGGTTCAGGTGCGCGGCGCGTCGGCGTCGCCGTGACCGCCGAGGTCGGGCTCGCGGTCGAAGACCTCCGGATCGAGGACGAGTTCCTCGGCCTCCTCGGCGTCGACCACCACGTCACCGCCCGCGGCGGCCTCCTTGCGGACCTTGCGCCGCTCGCTGAAGTAGTGCCAGAGCGTGACGAGGGCGGTGCCGCCGACCGCGACGAGGAGGATGACGTCGATGTACTCGGTCACGAGGTGCGCGACCCACGGGATGTAGCCGACCAGGAAGCCGACCATCGTGAGACCGAAGCCCCAGATCATCGCTCCGATGAAGTTGTACAGGCTGTAGCGCTTCCACGGCATGTGCCCGACGCCGGCGGCGACGGGCGCGAAGGTGCGGACGATGGGGACGAAGCGCGCGAGGATCACGGTCAGGCCGCCGTAGCGCTCGAAGAAGGCGTTCGTGCGCTCCACGTTCTTCCGACTGAAGAGGCCGGACTCCTTGCGCTCGAACACGGCGGGTCCGCCCTTGTGGCCGATGAGATAGCCGACCTCGCCGCCCACGAACGCGGCGAGGGCGATCAGCAGCGAGACGACCCAGATGTTGACGCCGAAGATCTCGTTCGTGTGGGTGAGGAGGCCGGCGATGATGAGGAGCGTGTCGCCCGGCAACAGGAAGCCGACGAGGAGGCCGGTCTCGGCGAACACGATGAAGCAGACGACCAGCAGGGCCCAGGGCCCGGCCGCCTCGATGATCGTGGTCGGGTCGAGCCAGGGGATGAGGGCGATGGAGTGCACAGGGAGTCCCGTCGGTCGTTCGTCGGTCGGCGGCCTATCCGCGGCGCTGTGATCAGACGATCGAACCCAGGACCGACGGCCGTGCGGAAGGTGGGACTTGAACCCACACGCCTTTCAGCACAGGAACCTAAATCCTGCGTGTCTGCCAATTCCACCACTCCCGCAGGGTGCTCAGTCTACCGAGGCGGCCTCGGCGCCCGTGACGCCTGCGATCTGCGAATCCGCCGAGGATGCCGGTGCCGCAGGAGCGTCATGCTCACCGCAGCCGCGGGTCATGGGTGGGGTCCGCGTAGGCGGCCGGGCACCCCTGCGCCCGCGCGTCCGGACGCAGTTCGACGTGCCACGGCTCGTTGCCGTAGATCTGGCACAGGCCGTATCGGGCGCCGTGCTGAGCGACCCAGTCCAGCGCGGCCCAGGGGCCGAGGTCGACCGCGTCGCCGGTGACGTGGGCGGAGGTCTCGGGGGTGGCGACCCAGCGGGCCGCCTCCTCTCGTGACCCGTAGCGCGTGACCGCCTCGGCGAGGAGCTGCTGCTGCAGCCGCGCGGAGCGCCAGCCGCTGTTGACGACGAAGCGGACGCCGGCGGCCTCGGCATCCGTCGCGGCGGTGCGGAGCGCCGTCAGGAGCTCGGGACGGATGCCCGTGACCGCGGGGACGTCGTCGAAGACCGAGACGTCGCCACGGTCGATGACCCCGTCCGCGGCGTCGATCGCGCCGCCGCCGTCGACCAGGTCTTCGACGCCCGCGTCCGCGAAGGCACGGAGACCCACCGTCCCCGCCAGCGCCGCGATCGCGACGATCACGAGCGAGACGAGGAGCGTCGCAGTGCGGGGACCCGTGCGCCGGGAGCGGCGGTGGGAGGGGAAGACGACGAGGGGTTGAGCATGCATGCGATCCATCGAACGCGGGGACGCGTTGCGAGGTCGTATGCGGTTTTCGATATGTGCGCGATATGCGCGCGTGCGTAGCATCGGCGTATGCGCGTGCTGATCGTCGAGGACGAGCCCTACCTGGCCGAGGCCGTCCGCGACGGGCTGAGACTCGAGGCGATCGCGGCGGACATCGCCGGCGACGGCGACACCGCGATCGAGATGCTCGGGGTGAACGCCTACGACCTGGCGGTGCTCGACCGCGACATCCCCGGACCCTCCGGTGACGAGGTCGCCCGCTGGATCGTCGCGTCGGGAAGCGGGATGCCGATCCTCATGCTGACGGCGGCGGACCGGCTGGACGACAAGGCGACGGGGTTCGAGCTCGGCGCCGACGACTACCTGACGAAGCCGTTCGCGCTGCGTGAGCTCGTGCTGCGTCTGCGCGCGCTCGACCGGCGACGGACGCCGACGCGTCCGCCGGTCCGCGAGATCGCGGGTCTGCGCGTGGATCCCTTCCGTCGAGAGGTGTACCGGGACGGGCGCTACGTTGCGCTGACGCGAAAGCAGTTCGCGGTGCTCGAGGTGCTCGTGGAGGCCGGCGGGGGCGTCGTGAGCGCGGAGGAGCTCCTCGAGCGGGCGTGGGACGAGAACGCCGACCCGTTCACCAACGCGGTGCGGATCACGGTCTCGGCTCTCCGCAAGCGCCTCGGGGAGCCCGGGCTCATCACCACCGTGCCGGGCGTCGGCTACCGCATCAGCGACGCCGAGGCGGACGCCGATCATGCCGGGTGACCGGCCGGCGACGGATGCCGCCGTCCCGCCGGCGCCGCGGCCGCGCGCAAGGATCAGCGCGCGCGTCCGCCTGACGATCAGCTACGCCGGCTTCCTGCTGATCGCGGGGGTCCTCCTCCTCACGGTCGTGTGGCTTTTCCTGCTGCGCTATGTGCCCGACGGCCCGATCGATGCCTCGGCGGGCTTCGTTCCCAACCGGTCCGACCTGCTGCGCGCGTTCGCCCCCGCTGCCACCGGCGCCCTCGCGTTCCTGCTCCTCCTCGGTCTCGTGGGCGGCTGGTTCCTCGCCGGCTACATGCTCGCCCCGCTCGCGCGCATCGCCCGGGCGGCCCGGCTCGCGGGCGACGGCTCGCTGTCGCATCGCGTCGGCCTCACGGGACGCGACGACGAGTTCGGCGAGCTCGCCGAGGCGTTCGACGAGATGCTGTCACGGCTCGAGGACCACGTGGGCCGCCAGCAGCGGTTCGCGGCGAACGCGTCGCACGAGCTTCGCACTCCGCTCGCGATCAGCCAGACCCTGCTCGACGTCGCCCAGCGCGACCCGGAGCGCGACGTCGACGTCTTGATCGACCGGCTCCGCCACGTGAACGGCCGTGCCATCCAGCTGGCGGATGCGCTGCTCCTTCTCAGCAGATCGAACAGCGACGGCGTGGGAGCGGACGCGGTGGACCTGGCCCTCGTCGCCGAGGAGGCCGCGGAGGAGCTGCTCCCGCTCGCCGAACGTCGCGGGGTGGCGCTCGAGGTCACCGGCGTCGCGGCGCCCGCGCGCGGATCGGCGGCGCTGATCGGCCAGATGGCCGTGAACCTCGTGCACAACGCGATCGTGCACAACGCGACGCGCGACGGCATCGTCCGCGTGACGACGGCCGTCCTCGACGGCGAGGCCCTGCTGCGCGTGGAGAACACCGGACGGGGCCTCACCGGCGCCGAAGCCGCGACGCTGGCGGAGCCCTTCCAGCGCGGAGGCGGTCGTGTGCGCGACGACGATCACGCCGGTGCCGGGCTCGGGCTCGCGATCGTGCAGCACATCGTCGATGCCCACGGCGGCTGGTTCCGTCTGTCGCCGCGGCGGGGCGGGGGTGCGGTGGTCGACGTGCGCCTCCCGGGCGCGTGACGCCCGGCGTGCCGCGTCAGTCGCGCGTCGCGTCCGCCGCGATCGTCGTGGGCGCGGCGGCGAACCGGCCATGTCGCGGCGAGCCGCCGATCAGCCAGTAGGCGACGCCGACGCACAGCCCGCCGCCGACGAGGTTCCCGAGACCCACCCACAGAACGTTGGCGGCGAAGAGCGGCCACGTGGCATCCGCGTAGCCGCCGAAGAGTCCGATGCCGTAGGTCGTCATGTTCGCGACGACGTGCTCGAAGCCGGAGCTGATGAACGCGAGGATCGCTGCGAAGATGAGGACGATCTTCGCGAGGTCGGATGTCACGCGGGAGGCCATCCAGATCGCGAGGCAGACGAGCAGGTTGCAGAGGATGCCGCGGACGAAGAGCTCCAGAGGTGCCTCGTGGGCCTTCGCCGTCAGCATGTCCTGCAGCATCGCGCCCGCCGGGGCGTTGCTGTGCAGCACGCCCGAGGCGACGATGAGTGCTGCGAAGACGAGGGCGCCCACGAGATTGGCCGCGACGGTCGCGAGAAGGGTGCCGGCGGCGGGCCAGGGCCGGACCGCGCGCATGAGGACGCCCTGGGGGAGCACCATCATCGCCGAGGTGGCGAGGTCGCCGCCGGCGAAGACGACGAGAGTCAGTGCGACGCCGAAGACGAGTCCGCTCACGAGCTTGCCGAGCCCCGTCCCCGCCTCGATGAGCGGCCCGGCGGTGGCGACCATGAGGACGACTCCGATGCCGATATAGGCGCCGGCGAGCATGCCCGACACGAGGAAGCGGCCGGGGGAGCGCACCGCCTCGGTCTTGTGGATCGCGGCATCCGCCTGCGCCTCGAGTGCTTCGGGGATGCTGAGCATCGCACCCGCTCCTTCCGCGGAACGACGTCCGCCGAGGCGAATCTAGCGGGATCGCGCGCGTGCGGGTCGTCGTTCGGGCTGTGGAAAACTCCGGCACGCAGGTGCCTGCGGCGGGCAGGATGCCAGCCATGCCCCTCTCGCTCGACGCCGCGGACGCCGTCACGCAGGCGGTCGCCGAACGGGTGAGGGATCGCCTCCGCGCCGAGCAGACCGATCCGGCACGGCATCCCGAGCGGGCTGCGCAGATCGCCGCCGCGGAGGTGCGCAGCCACAACGACTATGCGCACGCCCGAGGATGGGCGTACGTCGAGGACGAGGGTGGTCTCATCCGCGACGTCCTCGCCGCCGTCTCGGGGTACGGCCCGCTGCAGGCGCTCCTGGACGACCCGGGCGTCGAGGAGATCTGGATCAACGCTCCGGATCGGATCTACTGCGCGCGGGGCGGCCGGTCGGAGCGCGTGCCGCTCGTCCTCACCGCGACGGCCGTCCGAGACCTCGTGGAGCGGATGCTCCATGCCACGGGGCGTCGGGTCGACCTGTCGCATCCGTTCGTCGACGCATCGCTTCCCGACGGGTCGCGCCTGCATGTCGTGATCCCCGACATCACCCGTGCGCACTGGTCGGTCAACATCCGGAAGTTCGTTCCGCACCGCCGCACCCTCGCTGACCTCGTCTCGGCCGGCGCCCTTCCATCCGCCGTGGCCGACCTCCTCGAAACGTCCATGGCGGCCGGGCGGAGCGTCCTCGTCTCGGGGGCCACGCACGCCGGCAAGACGACGCTGCTGTCGGCCCTCATTTCGTCCTGCCCGCCCGATCAGCGCGTCATCACGGTCGAGGAGACGTTCGAACTCGCCGTGTCGTCGGCCGATGTCGTGGCGCTCCAGGGGCGTCAGCCGAGTCTCGAGGGAACCGGCGAGGTGACCCTGCGACGTCTCGTGAAGGAGGCGCTCCGCATGCGACCGGACCGGCTCGTGATCGGCGAGGTGCGCGACGCCGAGGCGCTCGACCTCCTCCTGGCGCTCAACACCGGCGTCCCGGGCGCGGCGACCCTCCACGCGAACTCCGCGGCCGAGGCGATCCGCAAACTGGCTTCGCTGCCGCTCCTGGCAGGGCGGAACATCGATGCCGACTTCGTCCTGCCCGCCATCGCCTCGTCGGTCGATCTGGTCGTCCACTGCCGTCGCCGGCCCGACGGACATCGGCTCGTCTCGGAGGTCGCCGAGCTGACCGGCGAGGTCTCCGCCGGGACCGTGACGACGCGTCCGCTCTACCGGGAGCACGTCCGGTGATCGTCGTCTTCGGTGCGATGCTCGCCGCCGGCATCCTGCTGTCGCTCTCGCCGTGGCTCTGGGCCGCCGGTCTCCCCGTCGACACGCCCGAGGTCGACGGGCGGCTGCGGCGCGCGCTGGATGCCGCGGGCTTCGCGCACACGCCCGCCGCGCGCGTGCCCGTTGCCGCCACCGGAACGGCTCTCCTGGCTGCGGCTGTGGCGTGGCTCGCGACGGGACTGCCGGTGCTCGTCGTACTCGCGACGATCGCCGGAGCGATGGTGCCGACGACCTGGCTGCGGTCGCGCGCGCGCCGCCTGCGCCGAGCCCGGCGCGCGCTGTGGCCCGACGTGTGCGAGCTGCTCGTGGCATCCGTCCGCGCGGGGATGCCGTTGCCGGAGGCCGTCGCCGGCTTGAGCGTGGCCGGTCCGCCGGCTCTGCGCGCCGCGTTCGCGCAGTTCGGAGCCGACCTCTCCGCATCCGGCCACTTCGACTCCGCCGCTCTCCGGGTGAAGGCGGCGCTCGGCGACCCCGTGGGCGACCGGATCGTGGAGACGCTGCGCATGGCGCGCCAGGTCGGCGGGACGGAGCTCACGGCCGTTCTTCGCTCCCTGGCCGGGTCCGTGCGTGCCGACGCCGCTCTGCGCGGCGAGGTCGAGGCGCGGCAGTCGTGGATCCGCGGGGCGGCGGTGCTGGGCGTCGTCGCTCCCTGGGTGGTGCTCGCGCTCCTGGCCACCCGGCCGGAGGGTGCCGCGGCCTACGGGTCGCCGGAGGGGATCGCCCTCGTCGTCGGAGGCGCGGGGGTGTCGGTCGTCGCCTACCGCCTGATGATGCGGCTCGGGCGGCTTCCCGAGCCGCAGAGGTGGTTCGGATGAGCGCCCTCACCGAGCTCTCGCTCGCAGTGGTCCTGGGCGCGGCCTTCGCGGCCGGTCTGCTCGCTGTCGTCTCCCGTGTCCCGCGATGGGGCGCGCTGTCGCTCAGCCGCCGGATCGCTCCCTACGTCCGCGACATCGGGGATCCCCGAGGCCTCACCCCGGCCGTCGCCGTCGCGCGGGCGGGCGGGTGGAGGGCCGGCGTCGCCCGCATCCTCGGGCGCGGATCGGCGTCGCTCGACCGGCGCCTCGCGCAGGCGGGTTCGACGCTGACGGCGGTGACGTTCCGCGCGCGCCAGCTGGGCTGGACCGTGACGGGAGTCCTCACCGGCGCGGGGTTGGCCGTCGTGTCGACGGTCGTCGGCGCAGGCAACGGTGGAGCGGTCGTGCTGGCACCGCTCCTCGGCGCCGCGTGCGCGGTCGTCTACGACGCCCGGCTCGGCCGCGCGGCCGCGCGACGGCGCGCGCGCATCGAGGACGAGCTTCCCACCGTGCTCGAGTTCCTCTCGCTCTGCCTGGCGGCCGGCGAAGGACTGCGCGACGCTCTGCGGCGCGTGGGAGAGGTGGGCACGGGCGAGCTGACCCTCGAGCTGCGGCGCGCCGTCCTCGACAGCGGAACCGGATCGAGCCTGGCCGAATCGCTGCTCTCGGTCGCGCAGCGCCTCGACGTGCCGGCGCTGTCGCGGGCCGTCGACCACATCGTCGCAGCCATCGACCGCGGCGCACCGCTCGCGCAGGTGCTGCAGGATCAGGCGGTCGACGCGCGCGAGGATGCGAAGCGCGCCCTCATCGAGTTGGCCGGCCGCAAGGAGATCACCATGCTCCTGCCGCTGGTGTTCCTGCTGCTCCCGCTGTCCGTGCTGTTCGCCGTGTTCCCCGGGATCGTGATGCTGCGTCTCGGGGTCGGATGAGAGGGCGCCGCCGGAAACGGGGCGTCCGTGAGAGGAAGATCATGTGGAGGAACGCTGTGAAGCGCTTCGGAGTGGAGTGGCGAGCCCTGGCGCACGAGGATCGGGGCGATGTCCCGGGCTGGGTGCTCGTCACCCTCATGACAGCAGGGCTCGTCGTGGCGATCTGGGCCCTGGCCGGACCGGCGCTCGCTCAGCTCTTCGAGCAGGCGATCAGTCGCGTCGCCGGCTTCTAGTCGCACATGCGCGAGTTCCTGCGCGATGACAGCGGGTCGAGCGCGGTCGAGTTCGTCCTGGTCGGGATCCTGCTGACCGCGCTGACGCTCGGTGTGCTGCAGTTGGCGCTCGTCGTCTATTTGCGGAACCTCACGCACGACGCCGCGGTCGAAGGCGCCTATCACGCAGCGCTGGCCGACGTCGCGGTCTCGGCGGGCGCCGACCGCGCCGTCTCGGTGATCGAGCGGACCGTCGGCGAGGGGTTCGTCGCGTCGGCAGATGCGCGGATCGACGGATCAGGCTCTTCCGAGGCAGTGGTGGTGACCGTCGTCGCGACGCTGCCGATCCTGGGCATCTGGGGTGTCCCCGAGGGGTGGGAGGTGACTGCGCATGCGCCGCGAGAGCGTCTGGAGGGATGAGCAGGGCTCGGCGGCGCTCGAATTCCTTCTCGTCGGGCTCGTGATGCTGGTGCCGATCGTCTATCTCATCGTCGCGCTCGGGCAGATCCAGTCCGGTGCGCTGGCGGCGGAGGCAGCCGCTCGTCACGTGACGCGGAGCATCTCCTCGGCGGTCGACGAGACGGATGCCGCCGAGAGGTCCGCACGCGTGCTTTCGGCCGTGGCATCCGAGTACGGTCTCGCGGAGCGCGACATCGCCATCGATGTCACGTGCGCGCCCTCGCCCGACCGGTGCCCCGCAGCCGGCGTCCTGGTGCGGGTGACGGTCCGCGTGACGGTCGCGCTTCCGCTGGTTCCCGACGTCTGGGGTCTCCACGATCGGGCACGTGTTCCCGTCGAGGCGACGAGCGTGCAGAAGATGTCCCGGGTCTGGGGCGCCGGATGAGGCTGCTGCGGGGCTGCGCTCACGAACAGGGCGACGACGAGGGAACTGCGCTGCTGCTCACCATGGGCTACGCGATCCTGGCGCTCGCCCTCGTGCTGGTGTGCGTCGACGCGACGAGCCTGTATGTCGCGCAGAAGCGCGCCGACGCCGTGGCGGATGCCGCCGCGCTCGCGGGCGCCGACGGCTTCACGCTCGACGTGCGCGACGGCGAGGCCGTCGCGCGACTCACCGATGAGGGGGTCCGGGAGCAGGCCGTCGCGGTCGTCACCGAGTTCGGCGACGCGCGGCTGATGCGAGCGGACACCCCCGACGGATCATCGGCGCGCGTCACCGTGCGCGTGCAGTGGCACCCACCCGTGCTCAGCGTCTTCGTCCCGGGCGGCGTGACGATCGATGCCACAGCCACCACGCGGACAGCGCTCGCCTGAACGCGACGTCAGCGGCGGGGCACGAACCGCGGCACCCAGCGCGCGAACGCGATCGCCCCGAGCAGGCCTACCGCACCCATGAGGCCCGTCGCGATCGACAGTGAGAGCGCGGCGGCGACGGCCGACACGAGCAGCGGGGCGACGGCGCCACCGGCATCCGTCAGCGTCCGCCACGAGCCGAGGAAGGCGGCCGGATCGGATTGCGGGGCGGCATCGGCGCCCAGGGTCAGCAGGATGCCGCTCGACAGGCCGTTGCCGACTCCCAGCACGGCGGCGAAGAGGGCGAACCACATCGCCGCCTGATCGCCGTCGTGCGTGAAAGACAGCGCGATGAATCCGAGCCCCATGAGAAGCATCGCCGGGAGGGCGGCCCAGAGCCTGCCGAAGCGGTCCATGACCTGACCGCTCGCATAGAAGAGGGCGAAGTCGATGGCGCCGGAGACGCCGACGACGAGCGCGATCGTCTGCGCGTCGAGGCCGATCGACACACCCCACAGCGGCAGGACGACCTGGCGCGCGGAGCGGACCGCCGAGAGCGACGCGGCGGCGACTCCGAGGCGCGCGAGCACGCCGCGGTGCCGCCACATCGTGCGGATGACGCCCGTGCCCGGCTCGCGGCGCGCGGGACGGACCGGCACGGCGCCGGTCACCGCCTCGCCGGTGTCCTCCATGTCACGTCCCGCGCGGGGTGCGGAGACGGCGGCTTCGACCTCGGGATCGGGGCCGAGGAGCACGAGCAGCACGGCGGCGACGAGGCACCCGCCGAAGAACCACACGCTCGCGCGCGGGTCGCCGAACAGCCCGATGAGCGCGGCGGCGACGAAGGGTCCCACGAACATTCCGAGGCGGAAGGTTCCGCCCAGGAGCGACAGCGATCGCGCACGGAAGGCGAGCGGCACGCGGGTCGTCATGAACGAGTGTCGCGCGAGCCCGAACGCCGCCGCGCTCATCCCGATGACGAAGACCGATGCCGCGAGCACCCCGAGGCTCGGCGCCCAGACGAGCCCCGCCGTCGCGACGAGCGCCACCGCGCCGCCGATCGCCATGGTGAGCCGTTCGCCGATGCGGGCGACGGCCCAGCCGGCGGGGAGGTTGCCGCACAGCTGGCCCACGACGAGGGCGGAGGCCACGAGCGCCGCGGTCGGCACGTCGGCGCCGAGAGCGGAGGCGAGGACCGGCAGGAGCGGGATCACGGCGCCCTCGCCGAGCGCGAAGAGGATCGTCGGACCGTAGATCATCGGGGCGAGACGCCACAGGATCCGCCCGATGGGCTCCTCGCCGCGGGCGGAGGAGGCGTCGGGGGTCACCCTTCCACGTTAGTCTGGGGGAGCCATGCTCGAACTCGATCTGACCGCCGACATCCAGGCCCTGCGCTCCACCTTCGCCGACATCCAGGCGGTGGTCGACGTCGACGGTCTCCGCAGCGAGATCGAGCGCCTCTCCGAGGAGGCCGGTGCGCCCGACCTCTGGGACGACCCCGAGAAGGCGCAGAAGGTGACGAGTGCGCTCAGCCACCGGCAGTCCGAGCTCAAGCGCGTCACCGACATCGGTCAGCGGCTCGACGACCTCGAGGTGCTGATCGAGCTCGCCAACGAGATGGAGGACGAGGATTCGGCCGCCGAGGCGCGCACCGAGCTCGCGAGCCTCCAGGACGCCATCGGCCAGCTCGAGGTGCAGACGCTGCTCGACGGCGAGTACGACGCGCGCTCCGCCGTGGTGACGATCCGCTCGGGTGCGGGAGGCGACGACGCCACCGACTTCGCCGACATGCTGCTGCGCATGTACCTGCGCTGGGCCGAGCGTCACAAGTACCCCGTGAAGGTCATGGACACCTCGTACGCCGAAGGTGCCGGCATCAAGTCGGCCACGTTCGAGGTCGACGCACCGTACGCCTACGGCACGCTCTCGGTCGAGGCCGGCACGCACCGACTCGCCCGCATCAGCCCGTTCGGCTCGGCCGACAAGCGCCAGACGAGCTTCGCCGCCGTCGAGGTCATCCCCGTCATGGAGGAGGCCCAGGAGGTCGAGGTTCCCGAGGGCGACATCCGCGTCGACGTCTTCCGCTCCTCCGGCCCCGGCGGCCAGTCGGTCAACACGACCGACTCCGCGGTTCGGATCACGCACATCCCGACGGGGATCGTCGTCTCGATGCAGAACGAGAAGAGCCAGATCCAGAACCGCGCCGCGGCGATGCGCGTCCTCCAGACCCGCCTGATGCTCCTTCAGAAAGAAGAGGAAGCGGCCAAGAAGAAGGAACTGGCCGGTGTCATCACTGCCAGCTGGGGCGACCAGATGCGCTCGTACTTCCTGTACGGCCAGCAGCTGGTGAAGGACCTCCGCACCGGTTACGAGGTCGGAAACCCCGCCTCGGTCTTCGACGGCGACCTCGACGGCCTCATCGCTGCCGGCATCCGCTGGCGCAAGCGCAAAGACGACGACTGACCCGACCCTGCTGCATCCGTCTCCGCGTATTCCTGCGAATACACCCATGACGGCGCGATCCGCGCGCCGCAGGGAAGGAGCACGACATGCGATCCAGGATCTTGGTCGGCCTCGCCATCGCGGGGCTCGCGGCGGTCACCGTCGCCGCGCCGGCGAGCGCTGCCACCGCGGAGGATGCCACCCTCTCGGTGCTGCACGGCATCCCCGACACACCGGTGGACGTCTACGTCAACGGCGACCTGACACTCGATGATTTCCAGCCCGGCGACCTCGCCGGCCCCCTGGAGCTGCCCGCAGGCGACTACGACGTCGCCCTCACCGCGACGGATGCCGCCGACGACTCGGATCCGGTCCTCGGGCCGATCACCCTCACGCTCGAGGCGGGCATGTCGTACACGGCCGTCGCGCACCTCGATGAGGCGGGTGAGGCGACCGCGAAGCTGTTCACCAACGACACGTCCGAGACCGCGGCAGGTGAGGGGCGGCTGACCGTCCGGCATGTGGCCGCCGCGCCGGCCGTTGACATCCTGGCGGGCGGCGACGCGGTGGTCGAAGGCCTCGCGAACCCCGACGAGGCGACGCTGGACCTCGCGGCGGGCACGGTCTCGGCCGCGGTCGCGCTGGCCGGTACGACCGATCCGGTCCTCGGGCCGACGGATGTCGAGATCGCCGACGGGACGCTCACGATCGTCTACGCGTGGGGGAGCGCCGAGGACGACAACCTCGCCCTCGCCGTCCAGACGATCGACGGTCTCCACTCCGACCCCGACGGCGTGAACACCGGTTCGGCCGGTCTCGCGGCCGAGGATCGCGGATCCTGGGCCCCGATCGGCGCCGTCGTCGGCGGCATCCTGCTGCTCGGTCTCGTCTCGGCACTCGCGGTCCGCCGCGTCGCCGCGCAGCGCTCCTGATGCGGCGCGGCACGTGGGGGACGAGCGCCGTCGGCGCCGTCGCGCTCGTGTCGCTGCTGAGCGCGTGCTCCCCTTCGGCGCCCGTCCCCCGGGCGACCGGAGGGGAGCACGCCGCGTCGTCCGCACCGGCACCGACCGCGGTGGCGGGCGTGCCGGTGCGGCGAGCGACCCCGCCAGCGATCGCCGATCCCGACCCGACGCCTATCCGGCTCGACATTCCGTCGATCGACGCCTCGCTGCCGATCAGGCCCGTCGGAGTCCAGCGCGACGGGTCGATGGAGATCCCTCGGGACCCGGCCGTCGCGGGCTGGTACCGGTACGGACCGGCGCCGGGCGCCGCGGAGGGATCCGCCGTCCTCGCGGCGCACGTCGACTCGCGAGTGCTCGGCATCGGGCCGCTGGCGAGGCTGCGGGAGATGGGGCCGGGACAGCGGATCCGCGTCCGCGACGACGCGGGACACGCCACTACGTTCACCATCGCCTCGGTCGAGTACATCCCGCGGGCCACGCTGCCGGTCGACACGCTCTTCGCCCGCGCCGGAAAGCCGACACTCGTGATCATCACGTGCGGAGGCTCGTTCGACGAGGCGACGAGGTCGTACAGTGACAATGTGGTCGCGGTCGCCCACCCGGAGGGGTGAGATCGTGACCATCGTCGAACCGAGGATCCGAGCCCACCCGGGGATCCGAGAGGAGCGCGTCATCGACGACGCAGAGGAGAAGCATCTCAGCGAGGTGTTCGCGCACGCCGACGAGGCGGTGCTCAAGCAGGTCTACGACCGCTGGTCTCGGCTCGTCTACACGATCGCCCTGCGCGCGCTCGGCGACGTGTCGGAGGCCGAGGACGTCACGCAGTGGACGTTCGTCTCGGCGTGGCGCTCTCGGTCGACGTTCGACCCCGCGAAGGCATCGCTGCCGACGTGGCTCGTCGCGATCGCGCGGCGACGGATCGCGGACGCGCACCGCTCCCGGGCGCGGGAGCATCGCGTCCTCGATGCATTGAAGGGCTCTGCGGAACCGGCCGTGCAGGAGGCGCCCGATCTCGCGGATGCCGTGATGGTCGCGCACGAGATCGCTCAGCTCGAGCCGGATGCGCAGATCGTCGTGCGGCTCGCCTTCTACGACGATCTGACGCACGCGCAGATCGCGGAACGGCTGGGGATGCCGCTGGGTACCGTGAAGAGTCATGTGAGACGGAGCCTGCAACGGATGAGGACGAGATTGGAGGGCACCCATGTCGCACAGTGATCCCGACGACCTGGCGATGGTCGCCCTCGGCGAGCTCGCCCTGGATGCCGAGCAGGCGCAGCACCTGCGCGAGTGCGCCGTGTGCGCGGACGAACTGGCCGCACTGGAGCGGACCGTCGGCGTGGTCCGGGGCGTGGCCGCCGACAGCCTCGAGACGCCTTCTCCGCACGTCTGGGATGCCGTGGCGCGCGAGGTGCGGACCGCCGACGCGCCGCCGTCCGCACCGTCCGCACCCCATCTCGCCCGCCGGCGACGCGTGCGCTCGCGCCGCATCCTCTTCGGCGCGGGCCTCGTGGGCGCCGCAGCGGCCGTGCTGGCCGTGGTGCTGCTCGTGCTGCCGCGTCCCGTCGACATCGCGACAGCCGTCCTGGATGCCTTCCCCGACCATCCCGGGGCGACGGGAACCGCGGCGCTGGAGAGGGAGCCGAACGGTTCGGAGCGCGTCGTGGTCGAGCTCGACGCGGACGTCGCGCCCGAAGGTCATCGGGAGGTGTGGCTCCTCACCGAGGACGGGTCGGCGCTCGTCAGCCTCGGCGTGCTCGACGGCGGCAGCGGCACGTTCGAGGTCCCCGCGGACATCGACACGTCCGTCTACCGTGTCGTCGACATCTCCCAGGAACCCGACGACGGGGATGTCACCCACTCCGGCGACTCGATCGTGCGCGGGAGCCTGCAGCGTTCCTGAACCGTTGCGGGTGTCGCATCCGGCATCCGCAACGGCCGCGCTTAGGCTCGACGGGTCATGATCCGGTTCGAGCACGTCACCAAGAAGTATCGCGGGACGAACAAGCCGGCGCTGAACGACGTCGGCTTCGAGGTCCAGCGCGGAGAGTTCGTGTTCCTCGTCGGCGCCTCCGGCTCCGGCAAGTCATCGTGCCTGCGGCTCATCCTGCGCGAAGACAGCCCGAGCGAGGGACGCGTCGTCGTCCTCGGCCGCGATCTCCGGACGCTGTCGACCCGCAAGGTGCCCTACTTCCGCCGCCACATCGGGTCGGTGTTCCAGGACTTCCGCCTGCTGCCCGGGAAGACGGTGTTCCAGAACGTCGCCTTCACGCTGCAGGTGATCGGATCCTCGCGAGCGTTCATCCAGCAGGCCGTCCCGGAGGTGCTGGCGCTCGTCGGCCTCGAGGGCAAGGACAAGCGGCTGCCGCACGAGCTGTCGGGCGGTGAGCAGCAGCGCGTGGCGATCGCCCGCGCGCTCGTCAACCGACCCCAGATCCTCCTCGCCGACGAGCCGACCGGAAACCTCGACCCGGCGACGTCGGTCGACATCATGCAGCTGCTCGCCCGGATCAACGCGGGCGGAACCACCGTCGTCATGGCCACGCACGAGGCGGGCTTCGTCAACGAGATGCAGCGACGGGTGATCGAGTTGCGTGGCGGCGTCATGGTGCGCGACGACCGCCATGGCGGATACGGCGACACGTCCGCCATCCCGAGCCTCGCGCCCCAGGAGGCGAAGGGCGCCGCGGCGACGGCCGCCCTCACCGCCGTGCTCCAGCTGCAGCGCGAGATCGCCGCGCAACCCCCCGTCCCGCCGCCTCCGTTGTCGGGCACGCAGCCGCCGGGGGAGCCCGCGACATGGGCGGAGGAGCCGACCGTCACCACCGCGCCGGCGGCCGAACCGGAGCCCTCCACGCGGCCCATCCAGATCGCCGCCCCCGAGGTCGACCTCAAGGAGCTCGGTCTCGGCGGCCTCGGTGCGGCCGACCGCCTGGGGCTCGCCGACGAGGACGACGACGAAGTGGGGCCGACCTCGTGAGAATCGGACTCATCATCGGCGAGGCCCTCACCGGTCTGCGTCGGAACGCCTCGATGGTCGTCTCGGTGATCCTCGTGACTTTCGTCTCGCTCACCTTCGTCGGTGCCGCGATGCTCATGCAGCTGCAGATCGTCAAGATGCACGACTACTGGGTCGACCGGGCGCAGGTCGCGGTGTTCCTGTGCAGCTCGATCTCCGCGGGCGCGAACTGCACCGACGGCGTCGCCAGCGACGACCAGGTCCTCGCGGTGCAGGAGAAGCTCGACAGCCCCGCCCTGCAGTCGGTGGTCCGCGACTACCGGTTCGAGTCGCGCGAGGACGCGTATCAGGCTGTCCTGGACCTGTACGGCGAGGACTACGCCGAGTTCGTGACCGAGGACCAGATGAACGAGGCATTCCGGATCAACCTCGTCGATCCCACGCGCGCCGACGTCATCGAAGAGGCCTTCCGCAGCATGGACGGCGTCGACGGGGTGCAGAACCAGATGCAGTATCTGGATCCGCTGTTCTCCGCGCTGACCGTCGCCACCTATATCGCCATCGGGATCGCCGTCCTCATGCTGATCGCCGCCGTGCTCCTGATCGCCACCACGATCCGTCTCTCCGCGTACGCACGGCGCAGGGAGCTCGGGATCATGCGACTCGTCGGTGCGTCGAACAGGTTCATCCAGACGCCGTTCATCCTCGAGGGGATGTTCGCCGCGCTGATCGGCTCGGTGCTGGCGAGCGTCGCCATCGTGGCCGGCATCCAGTTCGGCGTGAACGGATACCTCCGCGATCGGGTCGACTTCATCACCTCCTGGGTCGGGATGAGGGACGTCGCCGTCGTCATTCCCGCCCTCATCGCCATCGGACTCGTCCTGGCTGCGGCCTCGGCCGGGTTCGCGATCCGCCGCTGGCTTCGCGCCTGAGGTAGTCTGGACGGCTGTCCCTCGCCACGATCGCCGGGGCAGCCACGTCCGGGCGTCGGACGTCGGAGAATCGAGGAGTCGCCATGCCCAGGGAACGCGGGGAGAAGGTCATCGCGACCAACCGTCGCGCGCGCCACGAGTACGCCATCGAGAAGACGTACGAGGCGGGACTGGTGCTCACCGGGACCGAGGTCAAGTCGCTGCGTCAGGGGCGCGCCAACCTCAGCGACGGGTACGCGTTCATCGACGGCGGGCAGGCGTACCTGGATGCCGTGAACATCCCCGAGTACTCGCAGGGCCACTGGACCAACCATTCGGCCAAGCGCACGCGGAAGCTCCTGCTGCACAAGGACGAGATCGTGAAGCTCTCCCACGCCATCAGTGCGGGCGGCTACACCCTCGTGCCGCTGAGGCTCTACTTCAGCGACGGTCGCGCGAAGGTCGAGATCGCCGTCGCCAAGGGCAAGCGCGAGTTCGAGAAGCGACAGACCATCCGCGAGCGCGAGGACAAGCGCGAGGCCGAACGGGCCATGCGCACGCGGAACCGGATGGGCGACTGACCGTACCGGCGGCTCAGCCTGCCCGGAAGCGTGCCTCGACGGCGGCGCTGACGACGATGTCGTCGGGCTGGAAGTCGACGGCCGAGGAGCCGGCGGCATCCATCGCCATCGCCGACTTCGCATACATGCGGGGCGACCCCGCCGCCTCCTGGCCTCCGGTGAGAAGACCGAGGTCGGCGATCTCGAGCGGGGTGACGGACGACAGGCCGAGCGCGCCGGCGTAGGCGGTCGCGCGCTCGACGGCGACGGCGACGGCCGCCGTGGCCACGTCGCGCTCGACGCGGCTGCGCGTCTCGGGGGAGAGGAGCCAGTCGACGGCGCCGATCTGGATGCCGTCGACGTCGGCGAGTGCGTTCAGCCAGTCCGAGAGCACCACGAAGTCGGTGAAGGTGGCGGTGAGCTCGACCGAGGCGTGGTGGACGAGATCGAGCTGCACGCCCTCGCTGCTCCAGGGGCGCTCCGACCAGACCGACACGCGGTGACTGGCCCACTCGACGATCGTGCCCTTCTGGTGCCGTGAGGCGAGATCCTCGCGCACCGGTGTGGCGAGCGCGGCGATGCGCTCCACAACCGCCCCGCGGTCGGGACCGTCGACCGTTGCGGAGACGTGCGCGACGGCGCGCTCGGGCGCCACGCGGGACTCGTTCTCGCCGCGGACCGTGATCGTCACTTCGCTCATGCCGCGACTCTACGTGGAATGGTGGGCCCTCGGCATGTGTTGTAGGCTGTAATGCTCGGGTGCACGCATCCGGGATGACAACTCCACAGTGTGACAGTGGCCTCTGCCTCACGGCGCTCCGGGGATGATCGGTTTCGACATCGCCTGCGTTGCTGCGGGAAGCGGGCCGAGGATGCAGGGTTATCTCGTAAACGATCTCTGCGAACCAATAACTGCCGAAAAGAAGCAGTCCGACTTCGCCCTCGCTGCCTGAGCAGCGAGCCCGAGTCCGTCAGTGCGTGACTGATCCCGTCACGTTCCCTGGCGTCATCTAAGGGATCTTGCTGCGCGACGGCGTCCGGACGTCGCGTGGGACTTCTCCCGGACTGGGCTCGTCAACTCGGGTGTCTGTGACCAAGGGTTGGGGCCGAGCAGAACGACTTTCATAGACTGCGCCCGGAGAAGACGCCGCTTTTCAGCGATGGACGGGGGTTCGATTCCCCCCATCTCCACGATGCCGCTGTCACAGGAGGAAGGCCTCGAGGCTCGCGTGATCGCGCGGATCTCGGGGCCTTCGTTTCGTTCGCGGCGACGTCGGTGCTTCAGGGCGCGGGGCTGTCATGCGAGACAATCGACTCATGTCCGTGAGCCTTCGTCAGAAGCCGACGGCGACGGTCGCGAGGATCGTGCTCGTCGTCGTCGGCAGCATCGCCGCCGTCGTCATCGGGGCCGGTCTTCTTTCGACGGCCGCTTACGCTCTGCTCACCTCGCTTCAGGCCTTCTCCGTGGACGCAGCGTCGCTGAGAGACGGATCGAGGTCTGGGCGGGCCGGGAGCTGGGTGTCGAGGTGGAGGTGTCCTGTCCCGTGCAGGGTGCGCTGTACGACCACGACGACATCGCAGACTGCCGCGCGACCAGCGAGGCGGGTGAGGCATGGACGATCGAGGTCGTCATGGAGAGCGCCGACACTCAGACGTGGCGGTTGTCAGACTGAACGCGCCGCGCGCTCGTGACGTGGCGGGGCGCTGGATCCTGGGTCAGTCGCGCGTCCAGATCCGCTCGATCGGGATGTCGCGCTGGGCGATGCGCGAGGCCGCCCGGTGGCCGGACATCAGTGCTGCGGTCACCGTCGCCGGGTCGTCGGTCCAGGTCGCCTCGCCTGCGAGGTGGAGGACGCCGCCGATAGGCGTCGCCAGGGCGTCGTGGTCGCCCGTGGTCGA
>Ga0160435_1000136_pt1 | contig 41403 bp, 34 predicted proteins | sample HID1973K_E0MG_FD_108213 | JGI IMG/M metagenome (GOLD analysis project Ga0160435, IMG submission 108213) | Enriched mosquito-associated microbial communities from UW Madison campus, WI, USA - HID1973K_E0 MG | ecosystem: Host-associated > Arthropoda: Insects > Digestive system > Unclassified ...
CTCACCGGCCACACCCCCATCGACACCGCGACCGCACTGCGGCTCGCGGGCACCGCATCCGGGTGGGACCGGGTCCTCACCCACCCGATCACCGGCACCGTCCTCGCTGTCGACCGCTACCGACCCTCCGACCAACTGAAACGGGCACTCCGGGTCCGAGATGAGCACTGCCGGTTCCCCGGATGCCGGATCCCCACCCGACGCTGCGACATCGACCACACCACCGCCCGAGAACACGACGGTCCGACGGAGATCAGCAACCTCGCCCACCTCTGCCGGCGGCACCACACCCTCAAACACCACTCCGCCTGGCGAGTCAGACAAACACCCGACGGGGTCCTGCATTGGACCAGCCCCACCGGAAGACACCACCCCGACACACCCGCACGCACGCTCGTCTTCGTCAGTGACGCCGACGCCGTCACGCGACTCGAACCCCGAGTCCGGGGGAGCGGTGAATCCGATGCGCCGTTCTGACCCCGGCACGCCGGCAGGCGTCAGACGGCGGCGACGAACACACCCTCACGGAGCACAGGCGCGGATGCCACGGCATCCAGTTCCGCGGCGCGCAGCACCTCGTCGCGGGCGCCGCGCTCGAGGAGCTCTTGGCCGGAGCCCGACGCCGTCAGCAGGTGGCGCACGGCGCCGCGCAGGCCGCGGAACGACTCGCACGCGGCCGCAGCCTCGGGCGACGTGTGATCCACACCGAGCGCACCGAGCGCATCGATGACCGCCCCGGCGCCGAGCTGATCCTCGACGGAGAATCTCAGCGCCGCGCCCGAGTCGCGAGATGTGAGCTCTCCGGCTGCGATGACGGCGATGCTCGTGCGCACGCCGCGGCGCACCTGCTCGGCGAGCGCCGCCTCTGCGGCCGCACGGGCGTTGCGGAGGCTCCCGAGGAGCACGGTGGCCCGACCCTCGGCGGCCCGGGTCGCGACGGCGGCGCCGTTCACCGACAGGGCGTGAGCCTCGGCATCCAGCGCGACCGACTCGCCGCCGGCGACGCGGTCGGCGACCGCCGTCGAGAAGCGCAGCACGTCGACCACCACCACGACGTCGGACGGAGCGAGCCGCTCGAGGCCGGCCACGCCCCACTCGAAGCGCACCTGATAACGGGACTGGTCGAACGCGGGGATCACGCTTCCAGGCTAGGCGTCCGCTCGCGCGTCACGCGCGGTGCGACACTGGAGCATGCGGATTCTGCTGAAGCTGGTCCTCGATTGCGACGCCGACGCCGCCTGGCGCGCTCTGCACTCCCCCCGCGCTGTGGCGGAGTTGTACGGTCCACTGCTGGAGCTCGAACCGATGGCCGCAGGCGGGCTCCCCACGTCACTCGACGCCGGCGCCTACGTGCCGGTCCGCCTCTCTCTTGCCGGCGCGATCCCGCTCGGCGCCCAACTGATCCACGTCGGCGACCGCCGTGTCGACGCGCCCGGCGGGCCGGTGCGGATCCTCCGCGACAGCGGCATCCCGCTCACCGGACCCCTCGCATCGCTCGACGTCTGGGACCACCAGATGGCGGTCTCACCGGCGCCGGGCGACCCCGCGCGAACCCTCTGGCGCGAGCGGCTCGTGATCGGAGGGCCGACGGCCGCGGTGCTCTGGCCGGTCCTGTGGACGACGTGGCAGTGGCGCGGACTCCGCCTCCGGCAGCTCGCCCCGACTTGGGCGCACGACCCGCAGCCTGCCGACCCCGCGGCACCTGCCGACCCCGCGGCACCCGCCGACCCCGCGGCACCCGCCGCCCCGGGCGCATCGGCGGCGCCCGCCGCATCGGACCACCACGCATAACTCCTTCGATCCGCTGCCGGACCGGCCGGATGGGGCTGCTTCACGCCCCCGGCACGGCGGATCGAAGGAGTTGCGCGGCGGATCGAAGGAGTCACGCAGGCCGGATCACTCCGCCAGCACCTCGACGGGCGTCGCTCGGGTCGCGAGCCGGGTCGGGACGACGGCGGCGATCAGCGTGAGCACCGCGGTCGCGGCCACGACGATCAGCGTCGGCACGACCGGGACCGCAGGCAGGACGAAGGTCGGCGCCTGCCAGAGCGGCGGCATCGGCACCGACCCGAGCACCGACTGCGCGGCGATCCAGCCGTACACGGTGCCCAGCACGAGACCGAACACGAGCGCCGTCACGGTGATGTGCGTCGCCTCGAGCAGGACCATCCGCCGCACCTGGCCCGCCGTGAGGCCGAGCGCACGCAGCAGCCCCAGCTCGCGCCGCCGCTGGACGACACCGATCGTCAACAGGTTCACGAGGCCGACGGCGGCGATCACCGCGCTCACGGCGACGAGAGCCATCATCACACCGGCGAACGAGTCCACCATCTGCGCGAAGTACACGTCGGGCTCACCCCCGCTCGAGGCGGCGATGAGCGCCTTGGCGGACTCGGCGGCGACGGCGAACATCGTCACCAGCGCGACGCCCATCACGACTCCGATGGCCATGCGGCTCGAGCGCTCCGGATAGCGCAGCGCATTCTCGGCCGCGAGGCGCGCCGTGGCGGAGCGTCCGAACAGCCGTCCGGTGAGACGCAGGAGCGGCGGCATGACGACCGCTGCGGCGAGGGTCAGCGCGGTGAACGAGAAGAGGCCGCCGAAGAACGCCACGACGACGCCGAGCGGACTCAGCATCCCCAGCAGCAGGCCGCCGACGAGGAGCGCGACCCCGACCGCGCCGAGCACGATCGTCAGGGCGTTCCGTCCGCGATGCTGCGCGACGTCCTCGTGGGTCTGCTCCACCGACCCGCCGAGCGCCTGCAACGGCGTCACGGTGAGCACACGACGCGACCCCGCCCAGGCGGCGGCCCAGGTCGTGAGCGTCACCGCGACGGCCGGAAGGAGGAGGCTCGGCTGGATCACGGCGTAGTCCACATCGGCACCGATCAGTCGGTCGAGGAGCGGAAGCGCGGCCGCGACGACGACAACGCCGCCGACGAGGCCCGCGAGGGCGCCGATCGCGCCGACGATGAAGCCCTGGGTCGCGATCTCCGAGCGCTGGGAGCGCGCGGACGCGCCGATCAGCCGCATGAGGGCGATCCGCCGGGTGCGTCCGGCGACGATCGTCGCGAAGGTGTTGGCCGTGACGATCGCCGCGACGTAGATCGCGACGGCGAGCAGGAGCATGCCCAGGATGCCGACGACGATCGCGAGCGTCTCCGACGTGCCGTACGTCGGGGTCGAGAGCATCGCCACGCCGATGTACCCCGTGGCGCTGATCAGTGCGACGCCGAAGGCGGTCGAGATGGCCGCGACGAGCACCGTCGCGCCCATCCCCCGCTCGCGCAGCCAGGCCCCGCGTCCGGCGGTTCGGGCGGGAGCGGCGGTCCGCGGCATCCGCTCGGCGACGGCGGTCACGCCGCCACCTCCGCGGCCAGCATGTGCGCCGACACCTGCTCGGCGGACTGCTTCGGCTTGTCGGCCACGATCCGGCCGTCGCCGAGGAACACGACGCGGTCCGCGTACGCCGCCGCCACCGGATCGTGCGTCACCATCGCGATCGACTGGCCGTGCTCGCGACTGGCCGCGGCCAGCAGCGCCAGCACTTCGCGGCTCGAGCGCGAGTCGAGGTTGCCCGTCGGCTCGTCGGCGAAGACGAGGTCGGGCGCGGTCGCCAGAGCCCGCGCGATGGCGACCCGCTGCTGCTGGCCGCCCGAGAGCTGGTGGGGGCGGTGACGCAGTCGCGCCGAGAGCCCGAGCGTCTCGATGAGCCCGTCGATGCGTGCCTTCTCGAGGGCGGACGGCCGCCGACCGTCGAGGTCGAACGGCAGCATGATGTTGCCGAGCGCGTCGAGGGTCGGCACGAGGTTGAACGCTTGGAAGACGAACCCGACGCGCCGGCGTCGGAGGATCGTCAGCTCGAGGTCGGACAGTCCGGTGATCTCGGTGTCGCCGATCCACGCCCGTCCTGAGGACGGCGCGTCGAGGCCCGCCATGATGTGCATGAGCGTCGACTTGCCCGAGCCCGACGGGCCCATGATGGCGGTGAACTCGCCACGGCGGATGCCGACGGTGACGGCGTCGAGGGCGCGGACGGCGCTCTCGCCCGTGCCGAAGGTCTTGGTGAGGTGCTGCACCCGGGCGGCCAGGCCCAGGTCGGTCGTTGTGATCTCCATGCCTCCGACGCTACGGACGGGCGCCGGCCCGGTCGTCGGCCCGCGGTCGCGACCGCGTACATCGGAAGGATGATCCGGCCGAGCCCTCCGCCACGCGGCCGCGCCCGCGCCCCCCCCCGCCCCCCCCGCCTTCGCGGAGGCTCGGACCGTCAGGCGAGGCCGTGCTCGAAGGCGAAGACGACGAGCTGCACCCGGTCGCGGAGCCCGAGCTTGGTGAGGATGCGGCTGATGTGCGTCTTGACCGTAGCCTCGGAGAGGAATTCCCGCGCGGCGATCTCGCCGTTGGACAGGCCCCGCGCGGCGAGCGCGAAGATCTCCCGCTCGCGCTCGGTCAGGGCGGCGAAAGCGGGCGGCGGCGCCTGCTTCGCCTCGGCGAAGTGCGCGAACAGCTCGCGGGTGGCAGCCGCCGCGATCACCGACGAGCCGGCGTGGACCGTGCGGATGGCCGCGAGGAGGAACTCGGGGTCGGCGTCCTTCAACAGGAAGCCGCTCGCACCCTGCCGGATCGCGCGCGCGGCGGCCTCGTCGAGATCGAAGGTCGTCAGCATCACCACGCGCGGCGGGTCATCGCCGAACACCGGATCGTGCAGCAGCTCGGCCGTGGCGGCGAGGCCGTCCATCACCGGCATCCGGATGTCCATCAGCACGACATCGGGGCGCTGCGCACGGACGACCGCGAGCGCCTCGGCGCCGTCGCCCGCCTCACCGACCACCTCGAGGTCGGCCTGCGAGTCGATGACCATGCGGATGCCGGCCCGGAACAGCGCCTGGTCGTCGACGAGGACGACCCGGATGGGTGCGCTCATCGCGGACCACCCGCCGCCGCGCCGACGAGGGGGACGGTGGCGGTCACGACGAACTCGCCCTCCGCCACGCCGGCGTCGAACGTGCCGCCGACCAGCTGGGCACGCTCGCGCATGCCGATGAGCCCGTGCCCGCGGCCGTCGCCGACGGCAGGGGACGAATCGGGGGCGGGGTTGCGGACCGTCAGCTGCACACGGTCAGGATGCCACGCGAGACCGACGTCGACGGGTCCTCCCCCGCCGTGCCGCAGCGCGTTGGTGAGCGCCTCCTGGAGGATCCGGTACACCGCGAGCTGCGCCGCGGCGGGCGGTTCGTGCAGCGGCGCGGGATCGATGTCGACGCGCAGGTCGACGCCGGCCGCCCGCACCTGGGCGTACAGCTGCTCGAGGTCGGCGATCGTCGGCTGCGGGCCGTCGGCCTGATTGTGGCGGAGCTGGGTGAGCAGCATCCGGACGTCCGACAGCGCCGAGCGGGCGGTCGAGGAGATGGCTCCGAGCGCGTCGGTCGCCGCCTGCGGGTCGGCGGCGGCCGCATAACGGGCGCCGTCGGCCTGAGCGATGACGACCGCCAGCGAGTGCGCGACGACGTCGTGCATGTCGCGCGCGATCCGGTTGCGCTCGGCCTCGACGGCGGTCTCCTCCTCGGCGCGTTCCTGCGCCTGGCGGTTGGCACGCGCCCGCAGCGCGGTGCGGACGAGCGCCCCCACCGTCCACGAGAGCAGGAGAGCGAGGGCAGCGCTGAAGAAGACCGTGACCCCGACGATCAGGTTCGCCTCGATGGCGCCCATGAGACTCCACCCGCCCGCGATGAGCGGCGGGAGGATCAGGTAGAGGGTGATGGCGAAGCCGCCGACCATGGCCGACGCGAAGCCGAGCCAGAACAGCAGCCGACTTCCGTACGCGGCGGTCACGTAGAGCACGCCGAAGATCGCGACGTTCCCCGGCAGCGGCGGAAGCCCGAAGGCCATCTGCACGAGGGCGAGGAGCCACACGAGCGCCAGGGCGAGAGGCGGCGACCAGCGACGGATGCCGAGCGCGATGGAGAAGCCCGCCGTGAGGATCACCGCGACCAGAAGGCTCGCCCGCGTGTCGACGCCGGTCCAGAAGCCGTACGGGACGACTGTGAACAGCACCGAGCCCGCGAAGAACACGACGGCGACGACGACGTCGACGGTCAGCTGGTATCTCAGGAGCGGGCGAAGCACCCCTCGACGCTACGCGAGCGCGCGCGGCGCGGCATCCGTCGCGGGATGTATCCCGCCGGAGCCGGCTCGTCGCCCGCTCACCCCCGCGCCGGCGTGAGCGGGCGACCCTCGAAGAAGGTCTGCAGGACGATCGTCGTCCGGGTGCTGACGGATGCCGCGGCGCGGATGTCGCGGATGAGCTCCTCGAGGGCGCGGGGCGTGGCGACCCGGACGAACAGCATGTAGGCGGCGACTCCGGCCACCGAGTGGCAGGCTTCGATCTCATCGAGATGGGCGAGGAGCTCGGGGGCGTTGTCGGGCTGTGCGGGGTCGAGCGGCGTGATCTCGATGAAGGCGGCGAGGGGCTTACCGACCGCCTCGGGATCGATCGACGCGCGGTAGCCGGTGATCGTCCCGTCCGCTTCGAGCCGCTTCAGTCGCGCCTGCACCGCCGAGACGGAGAGTCCGACCGCGGCGGAGAGCTGGGAGAGGGTCGCGCGCCCGTCGCGCGAGAGCGCCCGGACGATGCCGGCGTCGACGTCGGAGAGTGCCATGCGACCGACGCTACAGGAAAATTTCCGGCAGTCTATTTATCACGGCGGAACTTCTCTCGTAGACTCGGGTGACCGCCGCATGGCGCACCCGTCCTCGAGCCCGATCGGAGGTTCATCATGTCCCTGACCGCACACTCTTCGAAGTCCGTCATCGGAGAACCCGAGGTCGTCGAAGACAACCGAGCAATTGCACAGCAGCCGGCATGGCTCGCGCTGAAGGAAGCGGCCACCGCCCTCCAGTCGCTGCAGGAGCAGGACGGCTCCGTCAGCGGCGACGTCGCCCCGGCGCGCGAGCACGTCGAGGTGATCGTCGCCGCCATCCGTGCGCTCGCCCCGATGTTCCCCCACGACGCCGAGTACCTCGCCGCCAGCATCCGCGACTTCACCCGCTGGGCCGACGGCGGCTTCGGCGTACCCGACTTCCTCGACTCGCTCTCGGCGTTCCAGCCGCAGCAGCACCGCATCGACGGCCTCACCCACCTGGTCGTGTTCCCGATGTACACGCAGAACGGCTCGCGCAACCGGTTCGTCGAGGCCGTGCTCGTCGAGGTCATCTGGCCGGAGTTCATCGCCGAGCTCGAGACGACGTACACGAACAAGCTGTTCGTGTCGCTGCGCCTCCTCGACTTCACTCCGGGCTACGACACCAACTCGGCGGTGCTCTTCCCCGAGACGGTCGCGATGCGCGAGATCCCGACCTTCACGTGGGGGGCGATCTTCCAGGACCGCGAGGCGGCGCGCTACCGGCGCGTGGTGCGCGCGGCATCCGACATCACGAAGCTCGACCTCCCCGCCGACGCCGCCCGCATGCTCGACGACCAGGCGCTCACCGAGAAGACCTTCGTGATGTGGGACATCATCCACGACCGCACCCACATGCGCGGCGACCTGCCCTTCGACCCGTTCATGATCAAGCAGCGGATGCCGTACTTCCTCTACTCGCTGGAGGAGCTGCGGTGCGACCTGACGGCCTTCCGCGAGTGCGTGGCCATCGAGCGCGACCTCCGCGACCGGGAGACGCTCACCGCCGTCGAGGCGGAGATGCTCGAGCACGCCAAGCTCGTGCAGTACGCCGTCATCTTCGACCGCATCTTCCGCTTCTCGATCACCGGCACCCGCGTGCGCAATTACGACGGGCTCGGCGGGCAGCTGCTGTTCGCGTGGCTGCACCAGCGCGGCGTGCTGCACTGGACCGACACGGCGCTCGCGTTCGACTGGGAGGCCGTGCCGGCGGCGGTGGTCGCCCTCGGCGAGGCGATCGACGAGCTCTACTGGCGCTCGATCGACCGCCCGAAGGTCGCCCACTGGCTCGCGGCGTACGAACTCGTGCGGGCGACGGTGACCCCGCACCCGGCGTCGCTGTGGGCGCGGGGGCTGTCCGACGAGGTCCTCGCCGGACCTCCGAAGGGCTACACGGATGCCGTGCTCGACGACGAGTTCCCGCTGTCGATGTTCTTCGAGGCGCTCGAGAAGAAGATGCGCGACGTGATCTCATCGACGTCGGGGATCACCGGCGCCGATGGCTGAGGGCGAACCTCAGCAGACCGCGGGCGTCGGGGGGCGCCTGGTGCTCGTTGCGGGGGCGACGAGTGCGAGCGGGGCAGCGGCGACGCGTGCGCTGGTGGGGGCCGGCGCACGCGTGGTCGCCGTGGGACGCGATGAGGACCGGCTCGGCGCGGTGGCCGCGCTCGGTGCACGCATCGCCGTCTGCGATCTCACCGACGAGGATGCCGTGGCGGCGCTCGCCGCGCAGCTGCACGCGGCGGGCGACCGCGTCGACGGCATCCTGCACCTCGTCGGCGGCTGGCGCGGGGGCGGCGGTCTCGCCGGCCAGACCGACGCCGACTACCGCGTGCTCGAGGCCGGCCTGACGGCGCTCCGGCACGTCTCGCGCGCCTTCGTCGACGACCTCGCCGCTTCGCCGCGGGGACGTCTCGCGATCGTGTCGTCGACCGCTGTGACGCGGCCGCTCGCAGGCGGAGCGAACTACGCCGCCGTCAAGGCGGCGTCCGAGGCGTGGGCGCGCGCGGTCGGGCAGGGTCTCGCGAAGACGGCGCGCGACGCCGGCCTGCCGCCGACCGCGGCATCCGTCATCTTCCGGGTGAAGAGCCTCGCCGGACTCGAGGACGCGCTCGCGGACGCCTTCGTCGCCCTGTGGGATGCCGACGCCGCCGCGATCGACGACTCGGTGATCGACCTGCCGCCCCGGTAGCGGGCCCCTACGTCAGCCCTGGTCTGTGTGTCAGGTCTGATCCACGTCAGCCCTGGTCGGCGACGCCGCCGCGGGCCTGCGCGGAAGAGGCCGGAGGGACGACACTGTCGGCACGGTCAGCGGTGCCCTGCGGCGCACCATCGGTCGCCGACTCCGTCGTCTCTCCCGCGACGGACGTCTCGGGGGCCTCGCGATACCCCTCGGACAACGTGCGGTACGCCTTCGTCGTGAAGGCGAGGAACGCGAAGACCACCATCACGAGCCCCGCGAAGAGGAAGACGAGCGCGATGCCACGCGCTTCCCCTTCGCCGAGGAGCCAGCCCCACGTGGCCTTGCCGGCGTCGGACTCCATGTAGGGGATGATCCAGAACTCGGCGATGGGAGCGATGAGGAACGAGGTGATCGGCGCGGCCGACACCTCGATCGCCGTCGCCGCACCGAAGACCCGACCCTGCTTCTCGAACGGAACCACCTTCTGCACGACCGTCTGCTCGGCGGCCTCGATCGCCGGGATCAGCATCATGTAGATCCACATGCCGAGCGCGTACAGCCACCACCACTCGCGGATCGTGAAGAGCGAGCCGAGAAGACCCATGACGACGACGAGCAGGAGCATGGTCCGGATCGGATTGCGCCCGAGCCCGCGGGCGGCGATGATCCCGCCACCGATGAGGAAGCCGGTCGACGAGACGGCGAGGACGATGCCCCACCATTCGACGGGGAAGAGCGTCAGCCCGTACGGGTCCATGAGCGCCATGTAGACGCCGCCGATGAGGTTGTTGAACGTCGAGAAGAGGATCAGGGCGAACAGGCCCGGCACCGCCCGGATGGCACTCGCGGCGCCCCGCACGTCGATGAACTTCGCGTCGGGGTCGCGCTCCGGCTCGTCTTCGGGGACGGTCAGGGTGAAGAGGTGGACGAGCGCGACGAGGGTGAAGACGAGCGCGATCACGAGCGTCCAGCCCATGCCGAGGAAGCCGATCGAGAAGCCGGAGAACACGCTCGTCACGAGGAACGCGAGCCCCTGCACCGTGCCGACGAGGCCGTTGGCGTTCGCGTGGCGCTCGGTGGGAACGAGCAGGGTCACCGTCGTCGACAGCGCGATGTTGCGGAGGTTCTCGACCACCGCGCCGGCCAGGATGATGCCGGAGAACAGCCAGAACCACGGCTGCCCGAGATCGAGGAGCGCGGCCTCGGACTGCGACAGATAGATGCCGCCCGCCAGAAGGAAGGCGATCAGGGTGACGAACGCCGACAGGATCATGACCCGGTGCTTGCGGTGTCGGTCGACGAAAGTGCCGAACACCATGCCGAACACCGCGAGCAGGAGCATGTACGCGCCGCCGATGAGACCCGTCGCGAGGACGGACTTCGTCTCGAGGTAGACCCAGAACGTGAGCGCGAACCACAGGAAGCTCGTCGTGATGTTCGCCGCGGCCGTGTTGATCAGGACGTGGAGGAAGGTCCGCATCCCGTGCGCGGGCACCGCGCGGGCGGGAGCGGCGTCAGGGGTGGGATGCGACATACGGCGAGGCTAGCGAGCCCCGCCGACACGCGATACCCCGGGGGCGGGACGGTGCACGTCGACCGCGGCGAACTAGGCTGGGATGTCGTGACCACCCTCCACGACACCACCGTCCGCGGCTTCGCCAGCGACAACTACTCCGGCGTCCACCCCGAGGTGCTCGCGGCCATCGCCGCCGCCAACGACGGGCACCAGATCGCCTACGGCGAGGACGCCTACACGGCCCGCCTGCAGGAGGTGTTCGCCCACCACTTCGGCGAGGGCGTGGAGGCCTTCCCGGTCTTCAACGGCACCGGTGCGAACGTCACGGGCCTCCAGTCGATGCTCCCCCGCTGGGGCGCGGTCATCGCGGCATCCACGGCGCACATCAACGTCGACGAGGGCGGCGCGCCCGAGCGCGTGGCCGGCATCAAGATCCTGAACGTGCCGACCGACGACGGCAAGCTCACGCCCGAGCTCATCGACCGCGAGGCGTGGGGCTGGGGCGACGAGCACCGCGCGCAGCCGCTGGTGGTCTCGATCACCCAGTCGACCGAGCTCGGCACCCTCTACACGCCCGACGAGATCCGCGCGATCGCCGACCACGCCCACGCGCGCGGGATGCGGCTGCACCTCGACGGCGCCCGTATCTCCAACGCCGCCGCCGCGCTCGACCTGCCGCTGCGCGCCTTCACGCGCGACGTCGGCGTCGACGTCCTGAGCTTCGGCGGCACGAAGAACGGCGCGATGCTCGGCGAGGCGATCGTCGTACTCGACCCCGCGGCGTCCGAGGGTCTCCTCTACCTCCGGAAGCTCAATATGCAGCTCTCGAGCAAGATGCGCTTCGTGTCGGCGCAGCTGGTGGCCCTCCTCGAGGGCGATCTGTACCTGCGGAACGCGCGTCACTCCAACGCGATGGCCGCACGCCTGCGCGCCGCGGTCGAAGCGGGTCTCGCCGACGGATCGATCGCCGGCGTGTCGTTCAGCCAACCGACGCAGGCCAACGGCGTCTTCGCGACCCTCCCCGACGGCGTCGCCGACGCGCTGCGCGAGAGCTTCCGCTTCTACGACTGGGATGCCGCGAAGAACGAGGTCCGCTGGATGTGCTCGTTCGACACGAGCGAGACCGACGTCGACGCGTTCGTCGCCGAGCTCGGGCGCCTCACGACGCGCTGACGAGGGCGGGGGCGACCCCTCGACGGGCTCGGGGACCGGGGTGAGCTCGGGGACCGGGGTGAGCTCGGGGACCGCCCCTCGACAAGCTCGGGGACCGGGGTGAGCTCGGGGACCGCCCCTCGACAGGCTCGGGGACCGCCCCTCGACGGGCTCGGGGACCGGAGTGGGCTCGGGGACCGGGGTGAGCTCGGGGAGCGGGTGGGTCAGGACTTCTCGACCGCGGCCACCGACTCGATCGTCTCCTCGAGCTCGACGTCGGCGGGCGACTCGTCGGAGTCCTCCGCGGCATCCGGCGACGGCTCGCTCTCGGCCACAGCTTCGCCGCGCATGAGCTCGCGGACCTCGGACATGAAGCTCGTCAGCTGGTGCTGCTGCCAGCGCAGCTGCCGCGTGCGGTCCTCGGCATCCCGCAGCACCGTGTCGGCGTGGGCCGTGACCGCGTCGATGATGTGCTGGGCGCGCACCCGCGCGCGGTCGAGCTGATCGCGGGACTTCAGGTGCGCGTCGGCCTCGATCTGCGACGCCTGTGCGCGCATGAGGCGGTCGAAGTCGTCGGCCTTCGCGGTGATCCGCTGCGAATGCTCGAGCGACGCGGCCACCTGGTCGTTCGCGTCCTTCGTGATGCGCTCGGCGTGCGCGACCGCCTGATTGTGGAGCACCAGGAACTCCTGCTGCGCGTCGTCCTGACGGCGCGTGAGCGACTCCTCGAACTCCAGGGCGCGCATGCGGAGCTCCCGCACGGCCTCCTCGGCCTCGGCGCGGGCCTGCTCGGTCTCGCGGGCGACGAGCGAGCGGAGCGCCGCGGCGCCCTTCTCGGACTCGGTGCGGACGACCGCCGCCTCCTGCTCGGCCTGGGCGACCTTCTCGGCCGCGTGGGCGCGCTCGCGCTCGAGCTGGGCGTGGTGCGCCGTCAGCTCCGTGTCGATGCGCACGCGGGCCTGCTGCGCGTCGTGCTCGGCGCGCGCGATGATCGCGTCGGCGTCGGCCTGCGCCTCCTTGCGGCGGGTCTGGATCTCCTCGTTCGCGGCGGCCAGCAGGCGGTCGGCCTGCACGCTCGCATTCTTGATGAGGAGGCTCGCCTGTTCCTCGGCGACGTGCAGCACCTCCTCGAACTGCCGGCGGTTCGCCGACTCGCCGGACGCGCCCAGGAGCTCCTCGGTGAGGGTCTGGACCTGCTCCTCTGCGTTCGAGGCCTTGGCGTTCGCGACCGCGAGCTCGGCCTCGAGCTCCTCGACGCGCTTCGAGCCCTGCGACTGCGCCTGCGTCTGGGCCTTCGCCGAGGCGACCGCGCGACGGTACCGGTCCTTCAGCTGCGACAGCTCCTCGCCCTGCACCCGCAGGCGCGTGGTGATCTCTGCGATCGCCGATTCGACCTCGCCCTTGTCGTACCCGCGGAACGCCGTGGTGAAGGTGGCATCCCCGCCGCCCTCCTGCGAGCGGATCAGGTCGTCGAAGGGCGAGCTGTCGTCGCCGGAAGTGGTCTGCAGGTCGGGCATGAGGACTCCGCGAGGGTGTGGGGGATGCCGGGTGTCCACACCGGCCCTTCGAAGATACCGCTCCCACCGCCGCCGTGGAGAGGCGGTTTCGCGTCCGTTCCCGCCGTCAGTTCCCGCCGAGCCACGCCCGGTACGCGTCGAAGGAGTACGGGCGTCCCAGGAAGGCCTCGACGAGCTCGGCGGCGTCGCGTCTGCCGCCCGGTTCGAGGATCTCGCGGCGGTAGCGCTCGGCGACCGCCGGGTCCATGAGGTCGTCGCCGAAGGCCGACCGGAGGTCCCGCGCGATGACGAGGCTCCACTGGTAGGTGTAGTAGCACGACCCGTAACCCGTGAGGTGCCCGAACCCGGCGTACGGGTGGAGCCCGCGCAGCGGCTGCACGGGCGACGTGACCGTGTACCAGTGCTCCGTCGCGGCCTGGAGGTCCGCGGGGCGATCGACGTGCAGGTGGTACGACACGTTCGCGTGACCGAGCTGGCGGCGCACCTCGAGCGCGCGTCCGAAGCCGTCGGCGGTGCGCATGCGCGTGACGAGGTCGGCGGGGATCGGGGCGCCCGCCGCGTCGGCGGCGAAGGATGCCAGGACCTCGGCATCCCACGCCCACTCCTCCAGCAGCTGGCTCGGCGCCTCGACGAAGTCCCACTCGGTCGCGACGCCCGTGAACCGCGCGAAGCGCTGGGCGCCGCCGAGGATGTCGTGGACGAGGTGGCCGAATTCGTGGAAGAAGGTGACGACCTCGTCGTGCGTCATGAGACCGCGGGCGAAATTGCACAGGAGCGCCGCCTCCGGCAGGACCCGGCCGGCGATGCCCGGCGCGAGGGGGAAGCATGCCGCGTGGTTGAACTTGCCCTCGCGCGGGTGGAGGTCGAGGTGGACGCGGCCCAGCCGCTCCCCGCCCCGGACCACGTCGTACGAGCGCACGTCCTCGTGCCAGGTCGCGACGTCGACCGGCTCGAACGCGATGTCGAGGAGCCGCCCGGCGGTCGCGAGGACGCCCGGGAGGACGCGCTCGAACGTGAAGTACGAGCGGACGAGCTGCGCGTCGACGTCGTGCCGCTCGTGCCGCAGCTGCCCCAGCAGGTAGAAGAAGTCGGCGACCGTGACCTCGTCGGCATCCGGCTCGTCCTGGCGGAGGCGCTCCAGCAGGAGCGGGTACTCGGCCTCCGCGGCCGCCCCCGAGGCCTCGTCGAGACGCTCCAGGAACGCGCGGATGGCCGAGCCCGACCCGATCATGCGGGGCTCGGTCTCGTAGTCCGCCCAGTCCGCGTAGCCCAGGAGCGCGGCCCGCTCGGCGCGGACGGCGAGCAGCTCGGCGAGGACGGCATCGTTCTCGGGCCAGGCGAGGTCGTTGTAGGCGGCGACGAGGGCGGTGCGGGTCGCGCGGACGGTCGCGTACTCGCGCACCGGCATGAGGTCGGTGTAGTCGGTGGTGAGGACCACCAGGCCGTCCTCGCCCGCCGGGTGCGCGTCGAGGAAGTCCTGCGGGAGCCCCGCCAGGTCCTCGGGCCGCACGCGGATCTCGCGGCGCCCCTCGCGGATGTTCCGCGAGAACGTGAGGCTCAGCTCGGTGTCGCGGTCGGTGAGCTCCCGCACGCGCTGGCGATCGGCGTCAGCGAGGTCGACCCCGCCCCGGCGGAAGTCGCGGAGGGTGTGAGAGAGCAGCCGTGTCTCCTCGTCGTCGAGCTCGGCGCCCTCGAACGCGGCGAGCGCCGTGAACAGGTCGTGGTCGAGCAGGCGCGACGACGACAGCGACTCGAGCCTCTGCACCGCCTCCTCGGCGGCGGCACGGACCTCGGCGTCCGGGTGCGCCTCGCTCAGGATGTACGCCTCGCTCATGGTGCCGCGCAGGGCCAGGTCGGCGTTGTTCCAGAGCTCCAGTGCCTCGGATGCCGTGGCAGCGCCTTCGACCAGCTGACCGTCGAAGTGGCGCACCAGCCGCTCGGCGGCGGTCGCGTGCTCGCGGGCGGCGGTCAGCCATCCTGCGGGCGTCGTGGGGAAGACGAAGGGCTCGGGCGCACTCATGCTCCGAGCCTACGATGCGGCGCTCCCCCGTCCGCGGCGCGGCACTCCCCCACCTGCGGGGATCGGCGCCGGCGCGTCAGCGGCGCCCGAGGACCATCGAGGTCAGCGTCGGCTTCCAGTGCTGCGCCACGTAGGTGACGGCCTCGTCGACGCCGAACGAGCGCGTCGAGTTGCCGACCCGCACCCAGAGGTCCGTGCTCTGCCCCTGTGCGAGGAACACCGGATCCGGCGAGCGCGGGCAGCGCACCGCGCACACGGTGCGGCCGTCGACCTCCGCGAAGCGGATGCGCGGCAGGGCGGCCGCGTTCTTCCCGAGCGTCGTGGACAGCATGTCGCGCAGCCACAGCTCGAACCTGTCGGCATCCGGTTCGCGGAGCGTCGCGAAGTCGCGGTCGAGGCCGATCGCATGCCCGGCGTCGTCGGCGCCGATGAGGAGCGTGCCGCCACTGCTGTTGAGGAAGGCGGCGACGGTCTTCGCGACGACCGCCTCCATGCGGGCGTCCTTCTTGTCCTCCCGTACGTTCCAGCGGGCGGTCTCCTTGAACTCGACGCGGTCGGACTCGCCCGACGCGAGGAGCGCGGCCACGTCGACACCGCCGCCGTCACGGCGCAGGAGGGCGACGACGGCCGAGGCGAGGAGCGAGAGGCCCAGACTGCAGCCGAAGGCGAGGAGGAGCGTCGTCGGCATCCAGAGCCGGAGCCCCGCGAAGAACCAGCCGGCGATGAGGAGCCCGGCGCTCAGCCCCAGCAGGGAGACGATCGTCATCGCCGACAGCGGCAGCGACAGCCGGTGGCCGAACAGACGGCGCAGCGCCCACGCGATGACGACGGAGACGGCGAGGGCGACGGGAAGGGCGACCGCGAAGTCGACCAGGAGCTGGCTCTGCGGCACGACGCGGCCGTCTCAGCGGAGTGCGCCGACGGAGGCGAGGGCGAGGCGCACGAGCGTGCCGCGGCCCCCCTCCATCTCGGCGGCGAGCGAGTCCGATGCGGCCTCCTCGGGAGTCAGCCAGGTGACCTCGAGGGCGTCCTGCCGCGGCTCGCACGTGCCCGTCACGGGGACGACGAAGGCGAGCGACACGGCGTGCTGCCGGTCGTCGTGGTAGGCGCTGAGCCCCGGCATCGGGAAGTACTCCGCGACCGTGAACGGCACGGGCTGGGGCGGCAGGAGCGGGAAGGCCATGGGGCCGAGGTCGTTCTCGAGGTGGCGGAAGAGCGCGTCGCGGACCGTCTCGCCGTAGCGGACGCGCCCCGACACCGTCGAGCGGGTGATCTCGCCGAGGGGAGTCGCCCGCAGGAGGATGCCGACCTCGGTGACCGTGCCGGTGCCGTCGGTGCGGACGGGCACCGCCTCGACGTACAGGATGGGCAGCCGTCGGCGCGCCTCGGCGAGCTCGATGTCGGTGAGCCACCCCGGATTGGCGGCGTTGCCCGGTGCGGGAGAGCCGAACGAGCCGTCGCCCACGGGGTGCCCTTCCCGGCCGAATCCGCTCAGGGGATCGCGCGCGGACCCGTCGTCGTCGGGCTCGTTCGGGTCGGGATCGGGGGTGCGGACGGCCATGCACCATGTATACCCGCTCGCACCGGCGGCGCGAACCCGCCGCCCGGGTCGGGCGGATTTGCGAGAATGGCGCCATGCCCCCGCTCCTCGACGCCGATGCCGTGCTCTGGAACGCGGAGCCCGCCGATCGCGCAGGGCGCCCGCTGCTCGTGCTGCTGCACGGATACGGCTCCGAGGAGCGCGACCTTTTCGCGCTGGTCCCCCACCTCCCCGAGGAGTACGTCGTGGCGGCCGTGCGCGCACCGCTCAGCCCGCCGTTCCCGACGCCCGGCTGGTCGTGGTTCCCGATCGAGGGTCTGCGCGGCCGCGACCCGCGGGGCACCACCGACGCGGCCGAGGTCTTCCTGGCGTGGCTCGACGCGGCGACGGATGCCGAGCGCGTCGGCCTCCTGGGCTTCTCCCAGGGGGCGGTGATCGCCCTCCAGGCGATGCGCCTGCGTCCGCAGCGTTTCGCATTCGCCGTGAACCTCGCCGGGTACGTCGACGCCGAGCCGCTGCCGACCGATGCGGAGCTCGCCGAGCGGCGTCCGCCGGTCTTCTGGGGCCGCGGGGCCCGCGACGAGGTCATCCCGGCCGACCGCGTGGCCCACACCGTCCAATGGCTCCCCGACCACGTCGACCTGAGCGGCCGGGTGTACGCGGGCCTCACGCACAGCGTCTCGCAGGAGGAGCTCGACGACGTGCGCGTCTTCCTCGAGAAGCGCCTCACCGACGACCTGGCTTGACGGTCTCCGGTAGACTGGCTGCGTTCCCCGTCCCGAGTGTGAGGAAGACCGTTGAAGGGTTTCGACGCCGCGCTGTGATCCCGCGCTGAGCCGTCGCACCCTCCGTCTCTCCGACAGGGCTGTTCCGCGACACGTCAGCGCTTCCATCCCGCGCTGACGTCGTCGACTCCCTCCCGTCCTCCCCTCCGGATGCGCCGGGTCCGTGGTGTCCGCCGTCGGCGCACCCCGACACCTGGGAGGCACCATGCCTGCGAACACCACCGCGGTCACCCTCGACCGCATCTCCTACATCTGGCCCGACGGCACCGTCGCACTCGACGCGGTCAGCGGCGCCTTCACCGCGGGGCGCACCGGTCTCGTCGGCCGCAACGGCGCCGGCAAGTCGACGCTGCTCTCTCTCCTGGCGGGCGAGCGCGTCCCGACATCCGGCCAGCTCATCGTGACCGGCCGGGTCGACCGGCTGCCGCAGCAGTTGACGCTCGACGTCGACCGCCCCGTCGCCGACCTCCTCGGGATCGGCCCGGCGCTGCGCGCCGTCCGTGCGATCGAGGCGGGCGACGTCGACCCCGCGCACTTCGACGCGGTCGGCGACGACTGGGACATCGAGGCGCGCGCCACGGCATCCCTCGCCGAGGCCGGGCTTCCCGCCGGAGCGCTCGATCGCCGCGTCGGCACGCTTTCGGGCGGGGAGGCCGTCCTCGCCGCGCTCGTGGGCGTGCGCCTCCGCGGCGCGCCGATCGCGCTCCTGGACGAGCCGACCAACAACCTCGACCGCGATGCCCGGGGCCGCGTGTACGACCTCGTCCGCGCCTGGCGCGGGACCCTCATCGTCGTGAGCCACGACACGCGCCTGCTCGACCTCATGGACGAGACCGCGGAGCTCTACGCCCGGACACTCTCCGTCTACGGCGGCCCGTGGTCGGCATGGCGCGAGGCGCTGGAGATCGAGCAGGCCGCGGCACGGCAGGCCGAGTCCGCCGCGCGCCAGGTGGTCCGTCGCGAGAAGCGCGACCGCATCGAGGCCGAGACCAAGATCTCGCACCGTCAGGCCGTCGGCCGGAAGGCGCAGATCGAGAAGCGCGTGCCCGGCATCATCGCCGCCGCACGGAAGCGGTCGGCGCAGGTGTCGGCCGGAAAGCTCCGCACCGAGGCCGCCGAGAAGGTGTCGGCCGCCCGCGCCGACCTCGACGCGGCGGAGCGGCGGGTGCGCGACGACGAGTCGGTCCGCATCGACCTTCCGGACCCCGGCGTCGGGTCCGGCCGGCGGATCGCGATGCTCGGCGACACCGAGCGCGCCTGGGTGATCCAGGGGCCCGAGCGCGTGGCGCTCATCGGGCCGAACGGCGCCGGCAAGACGACGCTCGTCGAGCGACTCGTGGGGACGGGGACGACGGCGATGCCGGATCTCCACGCGGAGGCCTACACCGATCGCATCGGATACCTGTCGCAGCGGGTGGACGGGCTGGACGACACGGCGTCCGTCCTCGAGAATCTGCGGACGCCGGGGGTGGGCGATGTCGAGCTCCGCAACCGCCTGGCGCGGTTCCTCCTGCGCGGCGAGACGGTGCTGCGCCCGGTGGCGGCGCTCTCGGGCGGCGAGCGCTTCCGCGCGGCGCTCGCACGGCTCCTCCTCGCCGATCCGCCGCCGCAGCTGCTGGTCCTCGACGAGCCGACCAACAACCTCGACCTCGACACCGTCGACCAGCTCGTCGACGCCCTGGCGTCGTACCGAGGCGCGGTGCTGGTCGTCAGCCACGACGACGCGTTCCTCGCGCGCATCGCGCCGGATCTCGTGCTCGAGCTCCGGGACGGGATGCTGACCGAGTGCACGCTGACCGCGGTGGCATTCCGATGAAGGCATGCAGTGGATGCGGAACCGTTATCGGAGCGTCTGGTCCGCGTCATCCCGCCCGCATAGGCTTCCCGAAGGAGGAAGAATGCCGCACGATCTGCCGGTCCCGAACACCCCCGTCGACGAGGGCGACACATCGCGTACCCCGCGCCGCATGAACCCCCGCCTGCTCTGGGTGACGGTGGGCGCGGCGGCCGCCGTAGCCGTCGCCGGCGCAGCCGTCGCGGTTCCGCTCCTGCGTCCCGCAGGGACGCCGACCACCACGCCGAGCACGGCGCCCTCCGAAGCACCGGCCACGCCGTCCGCCGCTCCCACGCCGACGCCGACACCCGCTCCGACGTGCACGGTGACGACGCGGGACGTCGTCTGGTCCGACCCGTGGGACCTGCGGCTTCCCGCTGACGGACCGACCGCCGCCGACCGTGTGCAGCGGATCACGCGCGCCGACGTCGACTTCCGCCCCACCCCGCATCCGTTCTTCGTCGACGACGAGACGTTCGCCATCCTGACGGCGAACGACCTCCGCTCCCGCAGCTCGCTGACCGTGGCCGGTCGCGACGGCGAGGAGCGCTGGACGGTGGAGATCGACGGCAGGATCGACCTTCTCTCCTCGCCGGCGACGACCGGGGTGCCCGACGTCGTGGTCGTCGCCGTCACGGGATTCGACGGCGGCGAGCACCGCATGATGTCGTTCGATATCGCGACCGGCGAGCTGGTCGCGGAGCGCGAGACGGGTGAGACGTCCGCGGTCACGATGCGGGCGGGACGCGCCTGGTGGTCGGATGCCGCGCCGCGCGAGGCCGACAGCTTCTACGTCAGCGACCGCGACGCGCTCTCGCGCGTCGACGCGGCGACCCTCGAGCCGCAGTGGACCGTGGCGGGCGCGGACTACGGGGTCGAGTGGTTCGAGGGCGGCGTGCCGTTCGACGTGAACGGCGACGTCGCGTTCATCGGCAGCCACGCAGTGGATGCGGCCACCGGCGGATCGCTCGGCTGGGAGTCCGCCGGGACCGTCGTCTCGGCGGCTGGCGCCACACTGCAGACGCGGCTGATGTACGACCACATCGGCCCCTACGACCTGTCGGGGCTCGACACCGCGCTCGGCGAGTCGTGCTGGACCCGCGAGGTCCTCAGTTATGCGGCCACGGCCGACACCCTGTGGATCCTCACCCCGGACGGGGCGATCGAGCGGATCGATCCGCTGACCGGAGAGGCGCGGGAGACCGTCGCGCAGTCCGCGGCCGACACCCTGACCATGGCGGGGCGCTACCTCCTCGCCCACGAGAACGATCCCGACGACTACACGGCGCCCAGCACGGTGACCGTGTTCGACGGCGGCGTCGAGCGCGGTCGGATGACGGTCGAGTCGGGTGCCATGGTCTACGCCTCAGACACGCAGCTCGTCGTGCACGCGCAGGCCGGCCGCGGACGCCTCCCGTCCCTCACCGGGTTCGACGAGCCCGGCGGCGACCCCGTCTGGCGGATCGAGGAGATCGACCTCGCGGTCGACGCGGGGATCGTCCTCCGTGCCGACGTGGACGGGGACGAGAACATCGTCGATTACGTCCTGCGCCACTGACCGCCCCTCGCGCAAGGCCTGCACGGATGTCGGGGGTCCGCGCGAAGATGTACTGATGGCCGACGTGCTCGAGAGGTTCGGTCCTGCGACGCAGGACTGGTTCCGGAGTGCCTTCGCGCGGCCCACCGATGCGCAGACGGGCGCGTGGGAGACGATCTCCGCCGGCCGTCACGCGCTCGTCGTGGCACCGACGGGCTCCGGCAAGACGCTGTCGGCGTTCCTCTGGTCGATCGACCGTCTCTTCCACGACAAGCAGGATGCCGCCGCCCGTGCTGCCCGCACGGCCCCGGCGAACGCGACCGCGACGAAGGCCGGGCGCCCGAAGAAGGCGGACCGTCCGAAGGGGGAGGAGCGCGCGACGCGCACGCGCGTCCTCTACATCTCGCCGCTGAAGGCCCTCGGCGTCGACGTGGAGCGGAACCTGCGCTCCCCGCTCGTGGGGATCGGCCAATCCGCGCGGCGCCTCGGCATCCTGGTCCCCGAGATCACGGTCGGCGTGCGCTCGGGCGATACCACGTCGGCCGACCGGCGCAAGCTCGTGTCGGACCCGCCCGACATCCTCATCACCACGCCCGAGTCGCTCTACCTGATGCTGACGTCGCAGGCGGGTGAGACCCTGCGCGGCGTGCACACCGTCATCATCGACGAGGTCCACGCGGTGGCGGCGACCAAGCGCGGCGCGCACCTGGCCGTGAGCCTCGAGCGCCTCGACGCGCTGCGCCGCGAGGACGCCGACGACGTCGCACCGGCCCAGCGGATCGGCTTGTCCGCCACGGTCCGCCCGATCGACGAGGTCGCCCGCTTCCTCGGCGGCTCGGCGCCGGTCGAGATCGTCGCCCCGAAGGCGTCGAAGGCGTTCGACCTGTCGGTCGTCGTTCCGATGGACGACATGCTCAACCCGCCGCCGCCACCGCCGCCGCCCGGAGCGGACGGGGAGGACGATCCCGCGGCCGCCGGGACGCGCCCCGCCCGCGGAGAAGACCCGGTCGAGAACGCCGAGGGCGACGCAGGGCCCGCCTGGTACGAGTCCGCACCCGGCGGAACCGGCGGCGGCGCGCCGGAGGTCACCGGCTCGGTCTGGCCGCACGTCGAGGAGGCGATCGTCGACCGCATCCTCGCGCACCGCTCGACGATCGTGTTCGCCAACTCGCGTCGCCTCGCCGAGCGGCTGACCGGCCGCCTCAACGAGATCTACGAGGAGAGGCTGGCAGAGCCCGTCGGGGCGTCGTCGGCGGGATCGCGTGCCTCCGCGAAGGCAGGGACGCCGATCCCGGCGGCGATGATGGCGCAGGCGGGCATCTCCTCCGGTGCGGATCCCGTGCTCGCGAAAGCCCATCACGGCTCGGTGTCGAAGGAGCAGCGGGCGCAGGTCGAGGACGAGCTGAAGTCGGGCGTCCTCCGCTGCGTCGTCGCGACCAGCAGCCTCGAGCTCGGCATCGACATGGGCGCCGTCGACCTCGTGATCCAGGTCGAGGCACCGCCGTCCGCGGCATCCGGTCTGCAGCGCGTCGGCCGCGCCGGCCACCAGGTGGGCGAGGTCAGCCGCGCCGCCCTCTTCCCGAAGCACCGCGGCGACGTGCTGCACACCGCCGTGGTCACGGAGCGCATGCTCGCCGGCCAGATCGAGGCCATCGCGGTGCCGCAGAACCCGCTCGACATCCTGGCTCAGCAGACGGTCGCCGCGTGTGCGACCGGACCCGTCGACGTCGAGGGCTGGTTCGAGACCGTCCGCCGCTCCGCGCCGTTTCGCACCCTCCCGCGCTCGGCGTACGAGGCGACGCTCGACCTCCTCGCCGGGCGCTTCCCGTCGGACGAGTTCGCCGAGCTGCGTCCGCGCGTCGTCTGGGACCGCGATCACGGCATCCTCACGGGGCGTCCGGGGGCGCAGCGCATCGCCGTCACCAGCGGCGGCACGATCCCCGACCGAGGGTTGTTCGGAGTGTTCGTGGCGGGCGAGACCCGCAACGCCCGCGTCGGCGAGCTCGACGAGGAGATGGTCTACGAATCGCGGGTGAACGACGTGTTCACGCTCGGCACGACCAGCTGGCGGATCGTCGAGATCACCCACGACCGGGTGAACGTGCTGCCCGCCTTCGGCCAGCCCGGCAAGCTCCCATTCTGGCACGGTGACGGGCTCGGCCGCCCGGCGGAGCTCGGCGAGGCGCTGGGGCGATTCTCGCGGGAGGTGAGCGCTGCGACGCCGGAGAAGGCCGCCGAGAGACTCCGGGAGTCCGGACTCGACGACAACGCCATCGGCAACCTCCTCGCGTACCTGACGGAGCAGCGCGAGGCGACGGGAACGCTGCCGACCGACCGCACGCTGACGGTCGAGCGCTCGCGCGACGAGGTGGGCGACTGGCGGATCATCCTGCATTCCCCCTACGGCATGCACGTCCACGCGCCGTGGGCGCTGGCTGTCAACGCGCGGATCCGCGAGCGACTAGGCGTCGAGGGATCCGCCGTCGCGAGCGACGACGGGATCATCGCCCGCATCCCCGACGCCGAGTCGGAGCCGCCCGACGCGGAGCTGTTCGTCTTCGACCCCGATGAGCTCGAGCAGATCGTGACCGACGAGGTGGGCGGCTCGGCGCTGTTCGCCTCGCGCTTCCGCGAGTGCGCGGCGAGGGCGCTCCTCCTGCCGCGCCTGAACCCCAACAAGCGCTCCCCTCTCTGGCAGCAGCGGCAGAAGTCGGCGCAGCTGCTCGAGGTCGCGAAGAACCATCCGACGTTCCCGATCATCCTCGAGACGCTCAGGGAGGTGCTGCAGGACGTCTACGACCTGCCCGCGCTCCTGCGGATCGCTCGGTCGATCGGCGACCGGCGGATCCGTCTCGTCGAGACGACGACCACGCAGCCCTCTCCGTTCGCGCGCGATCTCCTCTTCGGCTACGTCGGCGCGTTCATGTACGAGGGCGACTCGCCGCTCGCCGAGCGTCGCGCCGCCGCGCTCTCGGTCGATCCCGCCCTCCTCAGCGAGCTCCTCGGCAAGGTCGAGATGCGCGAGCTGCTCGACCCGGCGATCATCGCGCAATTCGAGCGCGAGGTGCAGCGCCTCGAGCCCACCCGGCGCGTCCGGGGAGTGGAAGGCGTCGCCGACCTCCTGCGCCTGCTCGGCCCGCTGGATGCCGCCGAGGTCGCCGCTCGGCTCGAGTCGGCCGGCATCGAGGGCGAACCGGCCACGATCGCCGAGGCCGCCGGCCATCTCGACGCCCTGATCGACGCGCGGCGGGCGATCCGCGTGATGATCGCGGGCGCCGCGCGGGTCGCCGCGATCGAGGATGCCGGGCGCCTCCGCGACGCGCTCGGAGCGGCGCTGCCGGTCGGCATCCCGACGGCGTTCCTCGAGCCCGTCGTCGACCCGCTCGCCGACCTCGTGGCCCGCCACGCCCGCACCCACGGGCCGTTCCGGACGACCGACGCCGCCGCGCGGCTCGGCGTCGGCGTCGCCGTCGCGCGCCAGACCCTGCAGCGACTCGAGTCGCAGGGTCGCCTGTCGAGCGGCTTCTTCCTGCCCGACACCGCGACGCGGGGCGACAGCGCGCCCGACGGCGGCGCCGGCGGCGATCTCGAGTGGTGCGACACCGAGGTGCTCCGCCGGCTGCGGCTGCGCTCCCTCGCGGCGATCCGCGGCGCCGTCGAGCCCGTCGCGCCCGAGGCGTTCGCGCGGTTCCTGCCGGCCTGGCAGCACCTGCAGGGCGCCGTAGAGGGACGCGGACTGGACGGGGTCGACGGCGTCCTCGCCGTGATCGAGCAGCTGGCGGGCGTCCCGCTGCCGGCGAGCGCGTGGGAGTCGCTGATCCTCCCGAGCCGCGTCGTCGACTACGCCCCCGGCATGCTCGACGAACTCACCTCGACCGGCGAGGTCATCTGGTCAGGCCACGGCTCCCTGCCGGGTCGCGACGGGTGGATCGCGCTGCATCCGGCCGACGCGGCATCCCTCACCCTCCGTCCCCCGGACGACGAGGCGACGACCCCGCTCGAGCAGCAGCTGCTCGATGTGCTCGCCGGGGGCGGCGCCTTCTTCGCGGGACAGCTCGTGCCCCTCGTCGGGGCCGAGAACGAGCAGTCGGTGGTCGATGCGCTGTGGAACCTCGCCTGGACCACGCGCATCACCAACGACACCTTCGCGCCCGTGCGACTGCTCCTCGGCGGGGGATCGCAGGCCCACCGCACGGTGCGGCGAACGCCCCGCGCGCGCATGTTCCGCGGGACACCCATCGCCCGCCCGCAGACGGCACCGCAGCGGCCGCCGCTGGTCGGCGGACGCTGGTCGCTGCTGCCGACCCCCGAGCCCGACCCCGCCCTGCGCGCCGCGGCGGCCGGGAGCATGCTCCTCGAGCGGTACGGCGTCGTGACCCGAGGCTCCGTGCAGGCCGAGGAGCTGCCGGGCGGCTTCGCGCAGGCCTACCGGACGCTGGCGGGCTTCGAGGACGCCGGGCATACGCGCCGGGGCTACTTCATCGAGAAGCTCGGCGCGGCTCAGTTCGCCACCTCGGCGACCGTCGATCGGCTTCGCACGTTCACGGGGCCTGATCCCGGCGACGGCAGTCCTCGCCTTCACGCGCTGACCCTGGCGGCCACGGACCCCGCGAATCCCTACGGGGCCGCGCTCGGGTGGCCTGCGCAGGACGGCGGGCATCGCCCGGGGCGCAAGGCCGGTGGCCTCGTCGTGCTCGTCGACGGAGCGCTCACGCTCTACCTCGAGCGGGGCGGCCGCTCGGCCCTCGTCTTCAGCGACGACGAGCAGGTGCTGACCGCCGCCGCGCGGAGCCTCGTCGAGACCGCTCGCGCCCGCCGCCTCGACACTCTGACGATCGAGCAGGTGGGTGGAGCGTTCGTCTACGGCACACCGGCCGGCCGCGCGCTCCGCGACGCCGGCTTCGTCGAATCGGCGCGCGGCCTCACTCTGCGGCGGGCGCGATGACGGCCGGGGCCCCGGATGCCGGAGTTCTCGATGCCGGGGCTCTGAACGCCACGGCTCTGGATGCCGGGGTTCTCGATGCCGGGGCTCTGAACGCCACGGCTCTGGATGCCGGGGTTCTCGATGCCGGGGTTCTGAATGCCCGAGGGTGACACGGTCTTCCGCACCGCGCGCCGGCTGCACGAGGCGCTCGCGGGCGGTACCGCGACACGATTCGACATCCGCGTGCCGGGGAGTGCGACCGCCGACCTCACCGGCGAGCGCATCCACGATGTGATGCCCCGCGGCAAGCACCTGCTGCTGCGGATCGGCGCGTTCACCCTGCATTCGCACCTCAAGATGGAGGGCCGGTGGGATGTCTACCGCCCGGGAGACCGCTGGCGCGCGCCCGCGTTCCGGGCGCGGGCGATCGTCGGCACCGCCACGGCCGAGGCCGTCGGGTTCGATCTCGCGATGGTCGAGGTGCTCCCCACCGCCGACGAGGACCGCATCGTCGGTCATCTCGGACCCGATCCGCTCTCGCCCACGTGGGATGCGGCCGAGGCTGCGAGGCGCCTGTCCTCCGACGGGCGCGCCGCGCACGTGGCCCTCCTCGATCAGCGCAACGTCGCAGGGTTCGGCAACGAGTACGCCAACGAGCTGCTGTTCGTCCGCGGCATCCTGCCCACTCGCCCGGCGACCGAGATCGATGCGGCAGGACTCCTCGAGACGGGAGCGCGCATGATCCGGCAGAACCGCGACCGGCATGGGCGCACGTTCACCGGGGATTCCCGCCCCGGTCAGCAGGTGTGGGTCTACCGGCGCGACGGGAAGCCCTGCCGTCGCTGCGGCACCCTCATCCGCAAGACCGAGCTCGGCGCCGATCCCACCGAGGAGCGCATCGTCTTCTGGTGCCCCCGCTGCCAGACCTGATCAGTGGCCGAGGTACCGGCCGGGGCGATGGTTGAGGGCGAGCACGAGATTCAGGAGCACGGCGCCGACGGCACTCATGATGACGTTCGGCCAGGGCACGACGAGGAGCGCCGCGACGATCACGAGGACGTCGAAGGCCATCAGGGTCCAGCCGGCACGGATGCCGGTGCGCTCCTGCAGGAGGAGCGCGACGATGTGCACGCCGCCGACGCTGGAGCGGTGCCGGAAGAGGATCAGCACGCCGATGCCCGCGAGGAGGTTGCCCGCGAGCGTGCCGTAGATCGGCTCGATCGTCCTGAGCGGCAGGAACGCCTGATGCACGACCGCGAATCCCGAGACCAGCGCGATCGACACCACGGTGCGGATCGTGAAGTCCCAGCCCTTCTTCCACACGGCCAGCACGGCGAACGGCAGGTTGATGACGGCGAACAGCAGCCAGAACGGCCAGGGAGTCGCATAGCCGAGCAGGAGCGACAGTCCCGCCGTGCCGCCGGTGACCGCGTGCGCCGCGTGCAGGAGGTGGAGCCCCAGCGAGGCGGCGAAGGTCCCGGTGAGGATGCCGAGCACGTCCTCGAGCACGCTGTGCTCGGTGGCCTTGTCGTCGAAGACGAGCGACGGCCCCGTCGTGGGGTCGGCGGCCGGGTCGATGCTCGGGTCGGGGGAGGTCACGGCATCCATCCTCGCAACATCCGCGTTCATAGGCGACGCCTAGCGCCGCCACACGGCCCGCATGACGGCGCCGCGCACACTGGCGGACATGAAGAAGCGGCTGAAGCAGGGCCTGATCGTCGGCGGACTCGTGGTCGTCCTCACGGCGACGGGGGGCACCGTGTGGGCGCTCGACCGGTTCGTGTTCCCGCATGTCGTCGTCGACGACGTCGCGGCCTACGAGGCGGCACAGTCGGAGACGAGCACGGCGGCGACCGACGACGACACCGCGACCGAACCGGTGGTCACCGACACCACGTACACGTCCGACGACGCGTCGCTGGAGATCACGACCCGCACCCAGGGCACCGGGGCGGACACCGTCACGTACTACGTCGCAGACATCACGCTGAGCGATGCGACGGTCCTCCGGAGCGCCTTCGCGAACAACCAGTTCGGCGAGAACATCACCGATGTGGTCTCGAGCATCGCCGAGGACAACGGCGCCGTCTTCGCCGTCAACGGCGACTACTACGGCTTCCGCGACAGCGGCATCGTCATCCGCAACGGCGTCGTCTACCGCGACCAAGGCGCCCGCGAGGGACTCGTCTTCTTCGAGGACGGCACGGTCGAGGTGTACGACGAGACGGAGACGACGGCCGCCGAGCTCCTCGCCGCCGGCGCCTGGAACACCCTGAGCTTCGGTCCCGCCGTGGCGGAGGACGGCGCGGTCGTCGACGGGATCGACGACGTCGAGATCGACACCAACTTCGGGAACCACTCGATCCAGGGCGAGCAGCCGCGGACGGCGATCGGCGTGATCGACGAGAACCACATCGTGATCGTCGTGGTCGACGGCCGCGACACCGGCTACAGCCGCGGCGTGACGATGACCGAGCTCGCCGACATCATGGTCTCGCTCGGCGCGACCACCGCGTACAACCTCGACGGCGGCGGGTCGAGCGAGATGTGGTTCGACGGCGAGGTCGTGAACCAGCCCTCGAACGGCGGCGAGCGCGCCACGAGCGACATCCTCTACCTGGCGGGGTGAGCGGCGTGCACGTCATCCTGATCCCCGCGTTCGAGCCCGACGAGCGCCTCGTCGACCTCGTGCGCGCTCTCGGCTCGGGCGACGCTGTCCTCGTCGTCGACGACGGCTCCGGTCCCTCCTTCGCGCCCGTCTTCGCCGCCGTCACGGCCGCCGGCGCGACGGTCCTCGCGCATCCGCGGAACCGCGGCAAGGGGGCGGCGCTGCGCACGGGGTTCGAGGCGGCATCGGTGCGCTGGCCCGCAGCATCCGTCGTGACGGCGGATGCCGACGGCCAGCACACGCCCGGAGACATCCGGCGCGTGGCCGCCGCCCTCGAGGAGTCGGACGGGACGGCGATCGTCCTCGGCGCGCGATCCTTCGTGGGCGGGGCGGTGCCGGCGCGGAGCAGGTTCGGCAACGTCGTCACCCGGGCGCTCTTCCGCCTCGCGACCGGAGAGCGTCTGACCGACACGCAGACGGGGCTCCGCGGGTATCCGGCGTCGACCCTCCCCTGGCTCGCGGCGCTGCCCGGCGACCGGTTCGAGTACGAGTTCCTCCTGCTGCTGAGGGCGCGGGATGCCGGTGTCGCCCTGATCGAGGTCCCCGTCGCGACCGTGTACCTCGACGGGAACGCGTCGAGCCATTTCCGCCCCGTCGCCGACTCGGCCCGGATCTACGCGCCGCTGCTGCGCTTCGCGGCATCCGCTCTCGTCGCCTTCACGATCGACGCGGCCGCGCTCCTCGCCCTCCACACGCTGACGGGCTGGCTGCTCTTCTCGGTCGTGGCCGCCCGCGTCGCGAGCGCGAGCGTCAACTTCGCCGTCAACCGCACGCTCGTGTTCGGCGCGGGGCGGACGGTGCCGCTCCGCACCGCCGCCGCGCGGTACTTCTCCCTCGCCGGCCTCCTGCTGATCGCCAGTTACGGACTGCTCACCGCGCTGACCGACCTCGGCGTTGCGCTCCTCGTCGCGAAGCTGCTCACGGACGCGACGCTGTTCGCCGTGAGCTTCGCGGTGCAGCGGGCGGTCGTGTTCGCTCCCGCCGCGGCCGCCGCCGTGCGGTCGGCGCGGGCCGCCCCCTCCCCGGTGCCCGCGCGGGAATGAACATGCCCTCGCATGCGTTGAGATCGGTGTCAGGAGGACCAGTGGGCAAGAACTACGTCGACATCGAGAACGACCGGGGCGAGACGCTGCGCTACCGCAAGCACGTCAACGGTCGGGGCCTCATCGCGAACGGGGCCAAGGTACACGCGAGCGCGCTCGTCGAAGCCGGAGCGTATGTCGAACCTGGAGCACAGATCGCGGCGGGCGCGCACATCGGGCGCGGCGCATGGATCGAACCGGATGCCGTCATCGGCCCGGAGGTCGAGATCGCCCCGCACGCGCACATCGGACCGGGAGCGGCCATCGGGCCGCGGGCCAAGATCGGCGTCCGCGCCTTCGTGGGCGCGAACGCCCGCGTGGCCGGTGGATCGCTCATCGGCGACGACGAGTCGATCGGTGACGGCGAGGCCGTCGCGACCGACCGACGCGGGCTCCACCTCGCGGCCTGAGGTCGTGATCGGCGTCTGCGCTCTCGCCTAGGGTGAGGGCGTGAGACGCTCGCCCACGAGACCACGTCGCGCGCGAAGTGTCGTCGCGGTGCTCGCCGCGCTGACCATCGCCGCGGCCGTGGCGATCGCCGTCTGGCTCGTCCCCGCCGTGGGAGGGGCCGGCGGGTCCGGCTCCGCGGATCCGGCAGTCCCGGGACGTCCGGCCGACGCCTTCGCCCTCACCGTCGAGTACGTCTACGACGGCGACACGATCCGGGCGACGATCGCGTCGCCGAACGACGTCGTGACCACGCGCGACCCGTTCCGCATCCGCCTCATCGGCATCGACACCCCCGAGGGGACGCCGACGGTCGAGTGCGGCGCCGACGAGGCGCGCGCCCGGCTGCGGGAGCTGCTACCCGAGGGCTCCCGTGTGTGGGCCGCCGCGGACCGCGAATCCTGGGACCGCTACGACCGTCGCCTGTTCTATCTCTGGACCGACGACAGCACGTTCGTCAACCACGCCCTGGTCGCCGCAGGGCACGCCGAGGCGATGCCGGTGCGCCCGAACGTGCGTCACGCCGAGCTGTTCGCCGACGCCGAGGACGAGGCGCGCGCATCGGAGATCGGCCGCTGGGGCTCCTGCTGATGCACTGCCTTCACCGAGCCGAAGGAGTCCGAGCGGGCGTCAGGCGAAGAGGAACAGCACGAAGCCGATGAGCGGCAGCGTCCCCTGGACGAGCGCCGGCCGCAGGTACTTCGCACCCGAGGTCGTGAGGACGAGCGCCGCGGCGAGCATGGAGCCGAGGCTGAACAGGACGAGCGTGCGCCCGGCCACCTCGACGGTGGTGCCGGTCTCGCCCGCCCAGAACAGCGCGAGTCCGATGATGGCACCGATCGCGAGGAACAGGTTGTAGAAGCCCTGGTTGTACGCCATCGGCTTCGTGGTGTCCGCCGCAGCCTGGTCGGCGACGCCGAAGCGACGCCACACCTTCGGCTGGGTCCACTGGATGCTCTCCATCACGAAGATGTAGACGTGGAGCAGGGCGGCGAGGGATGCCGCGACCGTCGCGATGATCGGGATCATGCCCTGACGATAGCGCGACTACGCTGGCTGCATGGCTGCCGGACGCGGATCGAAGGGCGGGCGCCGGCCGACGTCGCGGAAGCCGTCGGCCAAGAGCTCATCCGGATCCGCGTCGAAGCGTGCGCCGAAGCCGGCCCCGACGCAGAAGTCGCCGGCCTCCCGGCGCCCGGCACCCGCCGCGCCTCCGCCCGAGCGCCCCGCCCCGCCCTCGGGTCCCTTCCGACTCGGCGCGGTGCCCGGCACGACCCCCGGCAAGTGGATCGACATCTGGCAGGAGCGGATGCCGGAGACCCCCCTCGCGCTCGTTCCGCTGCCGGTCGCCGGTCAGCGGAACGCGCTCGACGACGGCGAGGTCGACGCCGCCCTCGTCCGGCTCCCGATCGCGAGCGACGGCCTCCATGTCATCCGCCTCTACGACGAGGTGCCGGTCGTCGTCTGCGCGGCGGACTCGCACCTCACGGCCGCCGAGGAGCTCACGCTCGCTGACCTCGCCGGCGAGGTCGTCATCGTCCCGCAGGACGACGTGCTGCGCCTCACGGTGCCGGATGCCGTGGCCCCGCGCTTCGCCGCGCCCGCGACCACCGAAGACGCGATCGCGACCGTCGCCGCCGGCGTCGGCATCGTCATCGTGCCGATGTCGCTCGCGCGTCTGCACCACCGGAAGGACGCCGACTTCCGCCCGTTGACCAGCGGGCCGACCTCGACGGTGGCCCTGGCGTGGCCGACCGGCGAACCCTCGCCGCTCGTCGACACCTTCGTGGGGATCGTGCGCGGACGCACCGCGAACTCCTCACGCGGCTGACACGGCGCTCACGGTGCCGCCCGCACGTCCGCAGGCACGACGAGGGGCCGGCGGTGCCCCCCGACCCCGCCGGCCCGAAGACCCGACTCCCCCAAAGAACCTTTCCGGTCTTCACGAACGACGTGCTGATTCCCCGCGGGGACGACGATCGCATCCCCATGCGGGCGTCACCACTGTCGTTCATTGATCAGGAGCACCTCCGCGGCATCCTGATACACAGCGGCCGAGAAAATCTTCCGGGGGTCCGGAATCAGCCTCTGATCGGGAGTTGCGGCGCGATCGCTTCAGAACCCGGCGCCGTGGCACTGGAAGGGCGCGACGATCCCCGTCCGGCGCTGCGCGTACGCCAGCGCGGCCGCGGGCGGGACGCCTCCGACGATCTCGGCGTGCACGGCGGCGAGGAGCTCGCACGCGTCATCGTCCGCGACGACCACGGGAGCCGCGATCACGCAGTCGGCGCCGGCGTGAAGCCAGGCCCTCGTCATGCCGACGGCCTCCTCACCCCAGCGCACCGACGAGCGGCCCACCTCGCAGGCCGACAGGATGACGGTCCGCGGCACCGGCCGCACCTGGTCGATGTCGTAGCCGAACAGCACCCCGTCGGCGAGCTCGAGGCCCGAGAAGAGCGGGTTGTCCGCCGCATGCCGGCCGTGGGCGGCCACGTGCAGCAGGTCGACGCCCCGCGCGAGCCGCGTCAGATCGGCGACCGTCGCATCCTGTCCGCGCAGCTGCGGCGCGTCCGTCCACGCCTCGGCGGCGACCGCGATCTCCTCCTCGCCGCGGGCGACGCGGGGCCCCGCGGCGAACCCCGCGGTCTGCGGGGCGATGACGGAGGTGCGTGCCCAGCGCGAGGCCGACGCAGCGAGCGTGAAGGTGCGTCCGGCGAGGGCGGGCAGCATGCTCCACGGGACACCGGCGAGCACCCCCGGAGTCGTCAGCACGAGCCGGCGGGCGCCCGCGTGACGGAGCGGCCCCTCCACGAGCGCGCGGGACAGGTCGCCCAGGCGGGCGGCGAGAGAGCGGCGGATGACGTCGGACATCGGCCCGGTGCGCACCGACGCCATCATGTCGAGGTCGGCGCGGAGACCCGGCAGCGCGGCGCGGGCCCCGGGCCAGTCCGCGAGCTCCACGATCGCCGCGTCGGTCTCTGTGACGACGACGCACGACAGGCCCGCCGTGCCGAACACATAGGCGAGCACCGCGGTGTCGGCATCCAGCCCCTGCTGAACCTGCGCGAGATCGAGTCGCGTCTCGACGTCGGCGGCGCCCGTCCGCGTCCACTGGTGCTGGCGCACGCGGTCGCCGAGGGCCACCGCCCGCGGGTCGGACAGCCAGTCGGCGCCCGGCAGGTCGGCACGGAGCATGCGGAGCTCGGCGAGGTCGGCCGCGAGGTCCGGATCGGGCGGCGGGCGCAGCGGCACGACCTGCTGACTCAGCTGCCGGGCGCGCTCCGACCACTCGAACACCTGGTCGGGCCGTCCGGAACTCACCGCCGCATCGATGCCGGCGAGCAGGAGCCCCTGCCCGTGCATCGCGACCGAGGTCTGCAGGTCGAGGCTGCCGTAGGCGGAGCGCCAGGCGGCGAGCTGATCCAGTCCCGCGGCGGCATGGCGCTGTGCGGCCCGGGAAGTCCGTGCGGCGCGGGAAGTCCGTGCGGCACGGGAAGTCTGTGCGGCCTGGGATGTCTGTGCGGCCTGGGATGTCTGGGCTGCCCGGGCGGCGCGGACCTCGTGGACGAGGAGGCGGACCTCGAGCGATGCGCCGGGCGCCAGCCGTGGCATCCGTCCGGGCTCGCGCCCCTGGCGCGCACGCCACAGCTCCCGCGACAGGCGGAGGGCGGCGGCCTCGTTGCGGAACCCCGCGCGGGCGAGGGTGCGCGCGACGCGGTCGACCTCGGCGTCGTCGATGCGGCGGGGCCCACCCAGGATGCGACCGGAGCGGTGCATCGCGCCTCGCGACAGCCGGGCCCGCAGGCGGATGCCGTCCGCGCGCGCGGCCCACGACGCCGACCCGATGCGCCGGAAGCGGCGGGCGGCCGTGCGAGCCACCTGCTCGGCGCGGGAGGGATCGTGGCGCAGGAGCGACGAGGCGAGGTGGAGCTCGGCCTCGCTGCGGGCCTGCGGCATCCCGTCGGCGCCGAACGCGGCGGCGGCAGCCTCGAGCAGACGCTCGGCCTCGGTCACGAGACCCGCGTCGCGGAGCACCTCGGCGCGGTCGCTGTCGCTGATCGCGGCGTTCGTGGGCGACAAGCCGGCGAGCACGGGCCGCGCCGCGCCCATCTCGCGCATGGCGCGGACGAGGTCGCCGCCCAGGAGCGCCGTGTAGCCGAGGTTGTGCCGGGTCTCGGCGACGTCGGCCGGCGTCCCGTGGTCGCGGTACACCTCGAGGGCAGCCTCGAGGTCGGCGGCGCTGGCGACGAGATCGCGGCGCTGCATGTGCACGAGGCTCCGGTTCACGCGCAGGTTCGCGACGGCGATCGGGTCGCCCGGGATCGTGTCGATGGCGCGCCCGAGCCACTCGAGACCTTCGCTCAGCCGTCCCTGGTTCAGCAGCACGCTGCCGAGCTGCCCGGCGAGCACCCCACGGGTGTGGGCGCTGATGCGCTCGTCGGCGAGGGCCTCGCGGCAGGTGCGGACGCCGGTCTCCGAGTCGCCCGTCTGCGTGAGCGCGAAGGCCCGGGTGCCGACGATCCGGGCGGCGAGGTCGGGGTCGTCCGCGGCGGCGGCCGCCGCCGCGAGCACGTCGGCCGCCTCGGCGTACCGACGCTGGGCCGACAGTTCGCGCCCGCGCGCGTACAGATCGTCGGCTGAGTCGGTCACCCCCTCAGCATGCCGTGCCGATCGCCCTCCGCGCGACGCGGTCGGATCAGCTCGCCGCGCCGAGCACCTTCTCCACGACCTCGCACGCCGTCGGAACGGCCTTCTCCGCGGGCACGGGCTCGATCGGGAGCGGCGGCAGCGCGGCGGCGACGCGTCCTGCGACCAGCGGCGCGGCGAACGACGTGCCGCTCCACACCGCGAACCCGCCACGGAAGTCCTCCGGCCCGATCGTCAGGCGCTCGCGCTCGTACTGATCGTCGCGGGCGGAGGCCTGCAAGCCGCCGAAGAAGTCGGGAAGCGTGCTGACGACGGCCGCGCCCACCGCGTAGGTGCGCACCCACGGCCCGATGTTCGAGAAGAGCGCCGTGGTGCGGCGGTCGGGGTTCAGGGCCCCCACCGAGATGTGCGGCGCCCCGCCGTCGGGAAGCAGCCCGTTGTCGCAGCCCGGCCAGGGCCACAGGGATGCGGGGAAGGTCGGCCGGTCGATCGCATCGTTCCCGGCCGAGACCACGACCGTCGTGCCGAGATCCCGGAGCACCGTCAGGAGGTCGTAGAGGTCGCGGGTGTACAGGCCGTCCTGCGGGGTCTCGTGGTAGTACCCGAGCGACATGCTGACGACGTCGATGGGGCGCCCGCCCTCTTCGCCCCGGCTGTGCCGGTAGGCGAGGACGCCCAGGTCTTCGACGACCGCGAGGAGGTTCGACTCCTCGACCATGCCGAGCGCGTCGGCGACCCGGATCGCGAGGATATCGGCATCCGGCGCCGCCTGCCGGACGATCCCCGCGATGAACGTGCCGTGGCCGGCGACGTCGTCGAGCTGCCCGTCGAGCGGTCCGTACAGGTCGGGATAGATCTCGGGGTTCGCCTCGTCGTCGAGGCCGACCGGCCGGCCGTCGATCTCGACGTGCCGGTCGACGATGTCGTCGGGAAGCCAGTCGTGGACGCCCGCGCCCGTGTCGAGCACGGCGACGACCGGGCGGCGGCGGTCGCCCGGGAACGCGGTGCGCAGCGGTGCGGCGCCCACCCAGGCGACCGGCTGCCGCCCGCCCGAGCCGTCCTCGGCGTACTCGCCGACGGGGTTCGTCTTCGTGTACGGGTTCGTCTTCGTGTACGGGTTCGTCTTGGTGAACGGGTTGGTCTTCGTGAACGGATTGGTCTTCGTGAAGGGGTTCACGCCGATCGGATCGACCGCGAGCACATGGTCGAGGCCCACCCGGTCGACGCCGGCGGCACGCAGCGACGCGGCGACGTCGACCTCGCCGTCGCGGCCGCGCACGGCCTCACCCTGGAGCGCGTCGCGGCGCACCTGCTGCAGGACCCGCCACGCGTCGGGCAGCGCCGGCGAGATGCCCCGCGTCCGCTCGTCGGGGGTCGTGAGGCGCACGCGCAGGAGCCGCGGGGCGCCCGGGAGCCGGGCCGCGGGAATCTCCCCCTGTTCGAGGTCGGAGCCGTCGAGCTTCTCGGCCACGACGTCCCACCCGAACGCGCGCGCCGCCCCGCGCACACGGCTGAACGGACCCCCCTCGCGCTCCAGCTCCTTCTCTTCGGGCGCCAGGCTGATGAGGAGCCGGTGGGGGACGTAGACCGTCTGGAACGCCTCGACGCCGTCGAGCGGCTCGGTGCCGGGATCCAGCGCCACCGCCGAGATCACCGACCCGCGGGCACGGTCGCGCCACGACCATCCCTTCGGCTGCGGGGCGTCGGAACCGCGTCGCTCATCGACCATGGGTCATCCTCTCGTCTGTGCCGCGGCGCGGCCGGTCCGGGGGTCGGGCCGGAGCCCGCAGGGTGCCCGCGACGAGCGCGGGCGGGTCGTCACACCTCGAAGCGGGGCGTGCGCAGATCTGCGGGCGCCGACGCGTCCGTCGCGGCATCCGGGGCGGCAGCCAGCACCACCCGCAGCCGGGCCATCCCGGCCGGGATGCCGTCGAAGGCGAACCGACCGTGCTCCGGCGTGGTCGTCCACGAGCGGTCGCCCTGCTCCAGCTCGATCGAGACGGCCGGCGCATCCACCCAGCCGTCGATGCGGCGCTGACCGGACTCGGCCGGGACGACGTGGATGAGCACGCTGGCGGTGCCGTCGCTGAACTGCAGCGTCAGCGCATCGGCCTCACCGCGGACGGCGGCGAGGTCGGTCTGCGAGACGAGCGTCAGCAGGGCGTACTCGCGGGAGAGGTCGGCCGTCGCGACGGCGGCGACCATCCGGTCGACGAGGTCGGCGGGCACGGGGTCGAGCTCCTCCCAGGTGCGGCGCAGCGCCCGGAAGAGCTCCGCATCGGTCTCAGCGCTCATCGCCGTCTCCTGTTCTCTCATCCGTGGTCCACCCCTCGCCCGCGAGCGCGGTCCGGAGCTTGCCGAGGCACCGCTGGCGGGTGGGTCCGATCGACCCGATGGGCATCGCGAGGTCCTCCGCGATGCGCGCGTAGTCGGGACGCTCCTCGAACGCGACGATGCGCAGCAGGCGGCGGCACCGCTCGTCGAGAACGTCGACCGCCCGCCACAGCCGCGAGGCGCTGTCGGCGAGTTGTGCGCGATCCTCGGCGGACGCTTCGACCGGCAGTCTCGGCTCGATCTCGGTGTCCTCGGTGGGCCTCACCCGCTGGTGCGCCTTGGCCGTGCGCCACGCCTCGCGACGCGCGCACGTGGTCAGCCAGCCGGCCACCGCACGATCCTCGGCGATGCTCTCGTAGCGCCGGACGAGGGTCAGCCACGTCGTCTGGACGACGTCCTCGGCGAGCGCGCGCTCGAGTCCGTACGCACGCACGACGTGCCAGAGGACCGGCGTCATCAGGCGGACGAGGTCGTCCATGGCGCGTGTGTCGCCACTGCGCCAGCGCGTGAACGCGGAGGCCGCCCGCTCCCAAATCGAGACCTCTCCGGGCGCGCGCGAAGACCGCCCGTCGTCGTCGGGGTCGTCCCGCACATGCGACGGGTCGGTTGCAGTCATACCGCCCATTGTGGCCACATCTTCAAGAGCGGACCAGAGCGCCCCTGATACGTCACGGATGCCGCGATTTCTCGCTCCGTCCGGGGAGCCCGCCTAGACTCGGGCCATGCGTCCGCTCGTCTACCTCTGCGTCCGTCCGCAGCAGGGCGCCGCCGCCGCCGAGTACGAGTCCTTCCGCAGTGCCATGCGCCTGGACGAGCAGTCGCTCGAGCGCTGGGACCTCGTGGCCGCGCCCCTCCCGACGGACGCCGTCGAGCGCTGGCGGGGAGTGGTCGTCGGCGGGAGCCCGTTCAACGTCACGGACCCCGAATCGACGAAGACGGATGTGCAGCGGCGGCTCGAGGCCGACCTCGCCCGCCTCGCCCGGGAGGCCGCCGCGGGCGCCGTGGCCGCGCTCTTCACCTGCTTCGGCATCGGCATCGCGACGCGTGCACTCGGCGGCGAGGTGACGCGGGCCTACCCGGAGGACACCGGTCCGACGACGGTGTCCCTCACCGACGAGGCCGCCTCCGACCCGCTGTTCGGCGGGCTGGCCGACACGTTCTCCGCGCTGACCGCCCACAAGGAGGGCACCGGCCGGGTGCCCGAGGGTGCGGTGCTGCTCGCCACGAACGACGCGTGCCCCGTGCAGGCCTATCGCGTCGGCGACCGGCTCTACGCGACGCAGTTCCACCCCGAGCCGACCGGCCGCGCCTTCACCGAGCGGATGGCGGTCTACCGCGACGACGGCTACTTCGCCGCGTCGGATTACGACGCGATCGCGGCGCGGGTGCTCGCCGCATCCCTCACCGAGCCGACGCGCATCCTCCGGGCGTTCGCGACGTCGTTCTGACGCCTTCCGGTGAGGAGGCGGCGGCACCTTCCGGTCGTTGAGCGAGCGAAGCGAGACGAAACGCCGTCACACCATCCAGGCGGCCTGCCGGGCCGCGCCGAGCGCGACGTACTCGCCCGGCTCCGGCACCTCGACCGGAACACCCAGGACGTCCGGCGCGATGCGGCGGACCGCCTCGGACTGCGCCCCGCCGCCGATGAGCAGCGCCCGCTCGATCGGGACGCCGAGCTCCCGCAGGGCGTCCAGGCCCGCGCCGAGACCGCCCAGCATCCCCTCGACGGCCGCGCGGGCGAGGTTCTCCCGCGTCGTCGAGGCGAGGGTCATGCCGGTGAGGGATGCCGAGGCATCCGGCAGGTTCGGGGTGCGCTCCCCCTCGAAGTACGGGAGGAGCGCGAGGCCGGCGGCGCCGGGCTCGGCGGCGAGCGCGAGCCGCGAGAGCTCGGCGTGATCGACGCCGAGGAGGCGGCCGATCGCGTCGAGCACCCGGGCTGCGTTGAGCGTCACGACGATCGGCAGGAAGTGGCCGTCGGCGTCGGCGAAGCCGGCCACGGTGCCCGACTCGTCGCGCACCGGCTGCTCGCTGATCGCGAAGACGGTGCCGCTCGTCCCGATCGAGACCACGACGTCGCCGACGCGCGCGCCGACGCCGAGCGCCGCGCCCGCGTTGTCGCCCGCGCCCGGCCCGACCCGGCGGCCGTCCGCGTCGGCGACCGACTCGCGGGGGCCGAGCACGCGCGGCAGGACCGCGTCGTGCCCGAGCGCCGCGATGAGCAGCTCGCGGTCGTAGCCGTCGTCGCCTTCCTCGACCTCTCCCGGGTTCCAGTACCCGGTGCCGGAGGCGTCGGAGCGGTCGGTGACGAGCTCGTCGAGCGCCGCCCGACCATCGGCGACGGGACCGAATCCGCGCAGGCGCCAGGTCAGCCAGTCGTGGGGCAGGGCGACCGCCGCCACCCGGGCGGCGTTCTCGGGCTCGTGATCGCGCAGCCAGCGGAGCTTCGTGATCGTGAAGGATGCCACCGGCACGAGCCCCGTGCGGGCCACGAGCGCGGCGGCGCCGAACTCCGCGGTGAGGTCGGCGGCCGCGGCCGCCGACCTCGTGTCGTTCCACAGGAGCGCGTCGCGGACGACGTTCCCCTGGGCGTCGAGCGCCACCATCCCGTGCTGCTGCCCGCCGATCGACCAGGCCGCGACATCGGCGAGGCCGCCGGCCTCCGCGATCGCCTGCTGGAGGGCCGTCCACCACGCATCGGGATCGACGCTCGTCCCGTCCGGGTGCGGTGCGCGCCCCTCGCGGACGATCGCCCCCGTCTGGGCGTCGACGATCACGACCTTGCAGGACTGCGTCGAGCTGTCGACGCCCATCACGAGTGCCATGGATGCGGTCAGCGCGCGCCGAGCAGGTGCTCGGTGGCGAGCTGCTGCAGGCGGACGAAGCCGAAGCCCTTGCCGCCGAAGTAGGACTCGGGCTGGAAGTCCTCGTAGGCCGAGCGGTCGGCGACGAAGTCGTCGTAGGTCTCGCCCTCGCCGAAGGTCGGCTCCGACAGCTCGAACACGCGCGCAGCGGCGAGCGCCTCCTGCACCTCGGGGTCGGCGCGGAAGGCCTCCGCGCGCTCCTTTAGCAGAAGGTACGTGCGCATGTTGGCGGAGGCTGACTCCCACACGCCCGTCTCGTCCTCGGTGCGGCTCGGCTTGTAGTCGAAGTGGCGCGGCCCGGAGTACGCGGGTCCGCCCTGCGGGCCACCGTGCTCGAGGAGGTCGACGAGCGCGAAGGCGTTGTGGAGGTCGCCGTGGCCGAACACGAGGTCCTGGTCGTACTTGATGCCCCGCTGCCCGTTGAGGTCGATGTGGAAGAGCTTGCCGTGGTACAGCGCCTGGGCGATGCCGGCCGCGAAGTTCAGGCCCGCCATCTGCTCGTGGCCGACCTCGGGGTTCAGGCCCACCAGCTCGGGACGCTCGAGCGACTCGATGAAGGCGAGGGCGTGGCCGACGGTCGGGAGCAGGATGTCGCCACGGGGTTCGTTGGGCTTGGGCTCGATCGCGAAGCGCAGGTCGTAGCCCTTCTCGACGACATAGTCGCCGAGGAAGTTCACGGCCTCGCGGTAGCGCTCGAGAGCGGCCTGGATGTTCTTGGCCGAGTCGTACTCGGCGCCCTCGCGGCCGCCCCACATCACGAACGTCTGCGCGCCGAGCTCGGCACCGAGGTCGATCTGGCGCAGCACCTTGCGGATGGCGTACCGGCGCACGTCGCGGTCGTTCGAGGTGAAGCCGCCGTCCTTGAAGACGGGGGCGCTGAAGAGGTTGGTCGTGACCATCGGCACGACGAGGCCGGTCGCGTCGAGGGCGCCCTTGAGGCGGTCGATCTGCGACTGGCGCTCCGCCTCGGACGAGCCGAAGGCGAAGAGGTCGTCGTCGTGGAAGGTCAGGCCGTGGGCACCGAGCTCGGCGAGCTTCTCGACGACGTGGACGACGTCCAGGGCGGGCCGGGTGGGTCCGCCGAACGGGTCGGTGCCGTTGTAGCCGACGGTCCAGAGTCCGAACGTGAACCGGTCGGCCGGGGTGGGAGAAGTGGGCATGACGCTCCTTTGCGCGACGTGCGGGGAATTGTTGTTGGCTACAACCTATACCCGCGAGTGGCGCACGTCCAGTGGCGGATGCCGGGCATCCGGAGCGACGCGTCCGCCGCCCCGCCCATTTCGGAATCGGCGCAACAAATGGCGTGCGCGCTCTACAGTGGACGAGTGCGTGAGACGGTGGGCGTTCGCCAGACCAACCTCGCCCGGCTGCTGCATCTCGTGCACCACGCCGGGCCGCTCTCGCGCGCCGCGCTCACCGAGGCGACCGGGCTCAACCGCTCCACGATCGCCGATCTCGTCGCCGAACTGGTCGCGGAGGGCCTCGTCCTCGAGCGCGCTCCCGACCCGAGCCGCCGCGTCGGCCGCCCCTCGCCCATGGTCGCCGCCGACCCCGCCGTCCTCTCACTCGCCGTGAACCCCGAAGTGGATGCCGTCACCGTCGCGGCGGTCGGCCTCGACCGCCGCATCGCGGCGCGCGCCCGGATCGAGGTGGCCGAGCCGCCGACGCCCGAGACGA
>Ga0160435_1000137_pt1 | contig 41222 bp, 30 predicted proteins | sample HID1973K_E0MG_FD_108213 | JGI IMG/M metagenome (GOLD analysis project Ga0160435, IMG submission 108213) | Enriched mosquito-associated microbial communities from UW Madison campus, WI, USA - HID1973K_E0 MG | ecosystem: Host-associated > Arthropoda: Insects > Digestive system > Unclassified ...
GCGCTCCTACAGGTCTACGGCAAATTGAGCCTTGCCGCGTCACCGGGGATCTTCGTCGTCCGTTCGCTCATCTTCCAATTCAGACTCTTTATCGGCGTCATCGAGCAATAAATCGTCGAAGTCGATTTTCAGGCCGTGTTCCATCGTGTCCAGCTCGGCCAGCAGGCTGCGGAAGCTGGTTTCGTCGCGCGGCGCTTCCGGCTCCTGCTCCGTTTCGTCCGCAAGGCTGGCATCGGCCAGCGCCTGCAGATGCGCAGGCACGGGCGCGTCATCGAAATCAAGGACAGGCTCGGCCTCCATTTCCCGCAGATCGGCCAACGGCGGCAGTTCGTCGAGGCTCTTGAGGTTGAAGTGATCGAGGAACGCCTTGGTGGTCGCGAACATCGCCGGCTTGCCCGGCACATCGCGGTAGCCGACGATCCTGATCCACTCGCGCTCCAGCAAGGTCTTGACGATGTTGCTGTTAACCGCAACGCCGCGCACATCTTCAATCTCGCCGCGGGTGATCGGCTGGCGATAGGCGATCAGCGCCATGGTTTCCAGCAGCGCCCGCGAGTAACGCTGCGGGCGCTCTTCCCACAAGCGACCGACCCACGGCGCGAACTTCTCGCGGATCTGCAGGCGGTAGCCGGTCGCCACCTCCTTGAGCTCGAACGCACGGTTATCGCACGACTTGCCCAGCAAGGTCAGCGCCTTCTTGAATACCGCAGGCTCCGGACGCTCGCCTTCTTCGAACAGCTCATAGAGCCGCTCCAGCGATTGCGGTTTTCCGGAGGCCAGCAGAAAAGCTTCGAGCAGCGGCGCGAGTTCGCGGGGTTCGTTCAGGTTCATCGATCAGCTCTTTATTCGGCTCGCGCGCGCACATGAATGACAGCGAAGGGTCCGTTCTGCACCAGTTCCACCAACTGCTCCTTGACCAGCTCAAGCACGGCCATGAACGTGACGACCACGCCCAGCCGCCCCTCCTCTGCCGTGAACAACTCGGCAAACGGCACGAAACCCGCGCCCTTCAGGCGCTCCAGCACATCACTCATGCGCTCGCGGGTGGACAGCGCTTCACGGCTGACCTGATGGCTCTCGAACATGTCGGCGCGCCGCAGGACCTCGGCCATGGACATCAGCAATTCTTCGAGCGCAACGTCCGGCAGCAGCTTGCGCGCCCGCGCTTCAGGCGCATCCAGCCTGGGCACCACGACGTCCCTCCCGACACGGGACAAACCGTCGATGCCCTCCGCCGCGGCCTTGAAGCGTTCGTATTCCTGCAGACGACGAATCAGCTCGGCGCGCGGATCGTCCTCTTCCTCCTCAGCCGTCTCGGAGCGCGGCAACAGCATCCGCGATTTGATTTCGGCAAGCATGGCGGCCATCACCAGATATTCGGCGGCCAGCTCCAGGCGGACGGTTTTCATCAGCTCCACATAGCCCATGTACTGGCGAGTGATTTCCGCCACCGGGATGTCGAGGATGTTGATGTTCTGCTTGCGGATCAGGTAGAGCAGCAAGTCCAGCGGACCTTCGAACGCCTCGAGGAAGACTTCCAGCGCGTCCGGGGGAATGTACAGGTCGACCGGCATCTGCGTGACGGCCTGACCGTAGACCATCGCAAACGGCAATTCCTGCTGAGCGTCGGCCTGAGGATCCAGAGATTGCGCGTCGGTCACTCGACTTCGACCCCGAACGGTGTCGGATCGCCACAGCCGACGCGTACGACTTGTGGATCGCCCTCGGCCAGATTGATCACGGTGGACGCCGAGATACCGCCCTCGCCGCCGTCGATGATCAAGTCCACCTGATGCTCGAGGACCTGGCGCATCTGCAGCGGATCACTCATCGGCAGTGTTTCGCCGGGCATGATCAGGCTGACACTCATCAGCGGCTCGCCCAGTTCCTGCAACAGTGCCTGGGCAATGGGATGCTGCGGCACTCGCAGACCGATGGTGCGACGCTTGGGATGCAACACCAGCCGTGGCACATCGCGCGTGGCGCCGAGGATGAAGGTGTAGGGCCCCGGCGTATGCGCCTTGAGCACCCGGAACGCGGCGGTGTCGACCTTGGCGAACAGCCCCAGTTGCGACAGGTCGCAGCACATCAGGGTGAAATTGTGCTTGTCGTCGAGCTGGCGCAGGCGGCGGATACGCTCCACCGCGGTCTTGTCGCCCATCTGGCAACCCAGCGCGTAGGACGAATCGGTGGGGTACACCACCAGACCGCCGGCCCGGATGATTTCCACGGCCTGTTTGATCAGGCGCGCCTGCGGATTGTCCGGATGGACCTGAAAAAATTGACTCACGGTATCTTCCTGTTCAGACGGCAGTAGGCTGGTCATTTTGTTTGAACCGACACCAAAGCGGCGGCAGATCCTCCGGCAACGGGCGATACACGCCAATTTCGGACCAGGCGCCTGGGGCATGAAAATCACTGCCGGCACTGACCAGCAGACCGAACTCTCGGGCTAGAATAGCCAGGCTGCCGACTTGATCGGCAGGCTGCAGACCATTGACTACTTCGATCGCATGGCCGCCAGCCTGAATGAAGTCGGCGACCAGTTTGCGACGTTTGCTGCGTGTGAAATCGTAATGCCAGGGATGGGCCAGGCTGACCCATGCACCCGCCGCGCGCAGGGTCGCCACGGTGTCTTCCAGCGTCGGCCAGTGCTGTTTGACGTCGCCCAGCTTGCCTGCGCCCAGCCATTTGCGGAACGCTTCGGCGCGATCTTTCACGAAACCTTCATTGATCAGGAAATCGGCGAAATGCGGTCTGGCCGGTGCATTGCCGCTGTCTCCCAAGGCCTGCTGCACGGCCCGCGCACCTTCGAGCGCGCCAGGCATACCTTTCATCGCCAATTTGCGACTGATTTCTTCCGCGCGCAACCACCGCCCGGTGTGCAATTGCTCAATGGCATCGAGCAAAGGCCGGGCATCGACATCGAAGCCGTAGCCCAGCACGTGGATGGTGGCACCGCCCCAGGTGCAGGACAACTCGATACCGTTGATGAGCTGCATATCCAGCGCAAGCGCCGCCGCACGGGCTTCTTCGAGGCCTTCGATGGTGTCGTGGTCGGTCAGTGCAAGCACTCTGACGCCGTTTTCGTGAGCACGTGCGACAAGTGCCGCAGGCGCGAGCGCGCCATCGGAAGCGGTGCTGTGGCAGTGCAGGTCGACATTCATAGGGGCGCTTTCGCAGTCATTGATGTTTGTTATTATGCCGTCACATCCAGCTTCTGGCTCTCACTGTGAAACAATTCATCGACTTCATCCCGCTTATCCTGTTTTTCGTCGTCTACAAAATCAGTCCCCAAGCCGTCGACATTCTTGGCCACAGCTTCATGGTAGGCGGAATTTTCAGCGCCACCGCGATGTTGATCGCCAGCTCCATCGTGGTCTACGGCATCCTTTATGTGCGTCAAGGCAAGCTTGAAAAAAGCCAGTGGCTGACCCTGATCGCCTGTCTGGTCTTCGGCAGCCTGACGCTGGCGTTTCACAGCGAAACCTTTCTCAAGTGGAAAGCGCCGGTCGTCAACTGGCTGTTCGCGTTGATTTTCGCCGGCAGCCATTTCATCGGTGACCGTCTGCTGATCCAACGCATCATGGGCCACGCGCTGACCCTGCCGCAGGCGATCTGGACCAGACTGAACATCGCCTGGATCGTGTTCTTTCTGTTCTGCGGCGCCGCCAACCTGTATGTGGCCTTCACTTATCAGGATTTCTGGGTCGATTTCAAAGTCTTCGGCAGCCTGGGCATGACCCTGCTGTTCCTGATCGGCCAAGGCATTTTCCTGGCCCGACACATCCACGACGCCGATGCGTCCACCCAGCCTTCAACAAAAAAGACCGAGGACTGAAATGCTCTACGCAATCGTCGCAACAGACGTCGCCAACTCGCTGGAAAAACGCCTGGAAGCGCGCCCCGCGCATCTGGAGCGCCTGACGGCACTCAAAGCCGAAGGCCGCATCATCCTCGCCGGCCCCAACCCGGCCGTCGACAGCAACGACCCGGGCGCGGCGGGTTTCACCGGCAGCCTGATCGTCGCCGAATTCGAATCGCTCGCCGCCGCGCAGGCCTGGGCTGATGCCGACCCGTACATCAAGGCCGGCGTTTATGATCACGTCGTGGTCAAGCCGTTCAAGCAAGTCCTGCCGTAACCTGCCGCACCCTGCCCGGCTCGTTGAGACCGGGCAGTGCGCACGCCTGCTTCTGATTGCTCATTATTCGCATCCTGCTGCCGATAACCTGCCAAATGCCCAATAAAAACGGTGCAGTTGTCAGGCGCCGCAAAAAAGTCAGGAGTTCAGATGCGTCCACGTCTGTGGTGTGTACTGACGGCCGCGCTGGCCGTTTCGGCAATCAGTTTCGATGTGCAAGCGGAGGAAACGAGCGACACCATCAGCCACGCACTGCCGCTGCCCAGCGCGGCGAGCCAGTTGACCGATCTGCGCCAGCGTCTGGCGGAAAGCGAGAAACAACGCGAAGAACTGACGCGGCAGATGCAGAATGCCGATGCCGAACGCGAAAGTATCCAGCTCGGTCGCCTGCGTCAGGAGAACCAAAGGCTTAAACTGCAGCTCAAAGAAGCTCAGTCGGTCATGCCTCCACGGGTGCTGACCGAGCAACAACAATGGTTCGTCACTGGGGCTGGCGTTGCAATGGTGGCCCTTCTGTGCGGTATCTTTGCCAGCGGCTGGCGTAGACAGCGTCGGCAATGGCTAAATTGAGTGAGTCATGAGCGAGCTGTTACTTATTGATGATGACCAGGAGCTCTGCGAGCTTCTGAGCAGTTGGCTGACCCAGGAAGGGTTTGTGGTCAGGGCTTGCCACGATGGCCAGAGCGCCCGCAAGGCACTGGCCGAATCCGCTCCGGCGGCCGTGGTGCTGGACGTGATGCTGCCCGATGGCAGCGGTCTTGAACTGCTCAAGCAACTGCGCACCGATCACCCCGACCTTCCGGTCCTGATGCTGTCCGCACGCGGGGAGCCGCTGGACCGCATTCTGGGTCTGGAGCTTGGAGCCGATGATTACCTTGCCAAGCCCTGTGACCCTCGGGAATTGACCGCACGCCTGCGCGCCGTCCTGCGCCGCAGCCACCCCACGGCAGTCTCTTCGCAGATAGAACTGGGCGACCTGTGTTTCAGTCCGGCCCGTGGCGTCGTCACCATCGATGACCAGGAATTCACCCTGACTGTCTCCGAAGCCCGCTTGCTCGAAGCCTTGCTCGGCCAGCCGGGCGAACCTCTGGACAAGCAGGAGCTGGCGCAGCTGGCGCTGGGTCGCAAACTTACCCTCTACGACCGCAGCCTGGACATGCACGTCAGTAACCTGCGCAAGAAGATCGGACCGCACGCCGACGGCCGCCCGCGCATCGTGGCGCTGCGCAGTCGGGGTTATTACTACGCGGTGTAGTTCATGCGACATAAATGCAGGAGCGCGATTGCCCGCGATGGCGGTGTGTCAGCCACATTGCGATGTCTGACGAATCGCCATCGCGGGCAAGCCCGCCCCTGCAGGTAACTGCGCCGACATCGATCTGTCAGCCGCATCATGAATCCTCTTTACCCAAGCTTTACCCACACCTGACCTCGCTTGACCTTGATCTCCCTAAACTGGCCACAACCGGCACAGAGCCGGATTCGAGACAAGGAGATACACCATGCGCAAGACTCTGATGGCTTTGATGTTCGCTGCTGCCCTGCCTACCGTTGCAATGGCAATGCCTCCGGAAGGCGGCCCGATGGCAGGTCCCGGCGGTCCCGGCTTCGATGGCCCAGGCATGCATCACCGTAAAGGTCCGTTCGACAAGCTGAACCTGACCCCGGAACAGCGTCAGCAGGTCGGCAAATTGATGGGCGACCAATGGCGCGGCCGCTCCGAGATCACCCACAAGTACCTGGCCAAGCTGTCGCCGGCCGATCAGAAAGCGATGCAGGATGAACTGGCTGCCAAACACGCGAAAACCCAGGCCGACATCCGCGCCATGCTGACGCCTGAGCAGCAGAAGACCTTCGACCAGATCCAGAAGGATCAGGCTCAGCGCCGGGCCGATCGTGCCGAGTTCGAAGCCTGGAAAGCGCAGAAAGCGCAAAAAACCCAGTAATTCGCGGTCACCGCTGCTGGCGCGGCATTACACTCCCTGACCCGACACGCTCTCCCCGGCGTGTCGGGTTTTCTGATTGAGGGGCGTGACCGAGGGCTTCAAGTGCGTTCATTGTTCTGGCGAATTCTCGCAAGCTTCTGGCTGGCGATCGCGTTGGTGGCGGGTCTGTCGATCCTGTTGGGCCATATGCTCAATCAGGATGCCTGGATTCTCAGCCGTCATCCCGGCCTGCATAACCTGCCGGAAAAATGGACTCAGCTTTACGAGAACGAAGGTGAAGGCGCCGCTCAGGACTTTCTGCAAGGCCTCAAACGCAAGTATCACATCGACGTCCAGGTGCTCAACGACAGCGGCGAAGCGGTGATTCCCGGCACGTTTCCCCCACGCGCGGCCGCCTTCGAAGCCCGTCAGAAGGACGATCCCCGGCAGCTGCCATGGCGTCGTCTGACCAGTGAATACACCAGCCCCAAGACCGAAGAAACCTACCTGCTGATCTACCGTATTCCACATCCTGAACTCGATGCCTGGCACCGCGAAAGCCTGCTGTGGCCGCTCAGCGCACTGGGCATTGCATTGGTTGTGCTGACCCTGTTCAGTCTGCTGGTGACGTTGTCGATCACGCGTCCGCTGAGCCGTCTGCGGGGCGCCGTGCATGACCTTGGTCAGACCACCTATCAACAGAACAGCCTGGCCCAGTTGGCCAATCGCAGGGATGAATTCGGCGTTCTGGCCAACGATTTCAACCGCATGGGCGCGCGCCTGCAAAGCCTGATCGGCAGCCAGCGACAGTTGCTGCGCGACGTTTCCCACGAGCTGCGCTCGCCCCTCGCACGCCTGCGCATTGCATTGGCACTGGCCGAACGGGCTGAACCTGCCGAGCGAGAAAAGCTCTGGCCGCGTCTGACGCGCGAATGCGACCGGCTGGAGGAGCTGATCGGTGAAATCCTGGCTCTGGCGCGCCTGGATGCGGACATGGGCAGCGCCACGGCGATCGATCTTCCCGGGCTGCTGCATCACCTGAAAGCGGAAACCGAGCTGGGCAGCACAGACCAGACCGTCGCCGTTCAGGTGCAGGCTGATGTTCAACTGCAGGGTTGGCCGAACGTGCTCGAACGGGCGCTGGACAACCTGCTGCGCAACGCTCTGCGTTTCAATCCTGCAGGTCAGCCCATCGAACTGAGCGCGCGCAGCGAAGATGACACGCTATTCATCAGCGTGCGTGACCACGGCCCTGGCGTCAGCGCGGATCACCTGGCTCAGCTGGGAGAACCGTTCTACCGTGCGCCGGGCCAGACTGCTCCGGGCTACGGTCTGGGTCTGGCCATCGCCAAACGCGCGGCGGAAAAGCACGGAGGCCATCTGCTGCTGGAAAATCATCCGCAGGGCGGCTTCATCGCCAGCATTGTCGTACCGCACGATCTGGCGACCGTGCACAGCTAAAGGTCGGCCGCGGCTGGCTCGCGAACAGGTCCAGCCGGTGGTGACGAGGTGGCTAACGGACCGAAATCGCGAGCCCGCCTGCGACTGCGGAAATGCGCAGTGCCACCCTACCCCTGCCACTCGCTGACGAAGTCCACGACTTCAGGCTTCGCCGCCTCGCGCGGTGGGTTCAGCGGCGTGCCCAGATACAGAAACGCAACGACTTCCTCGTCTGCAGCCAGGCCCAGGCCTTTGGCCACATGCGGGGAGTAGGACAACTCGCCGGTGCGCCATACCGCGCCAACGCCCAGCGCATAGGCTGCCAGCAGCACGCCGTGGGCAGCGCAACCTGCGGTGATGAGCTGTTCGCTCCTGGGTACCTTGTAATGGTCTTGCAGCTTGGCGATGACGACCACCACCAGCGGTGCGCGCAAGGGGCCGGAGCGGGCCTTGTCCAGCGCTTTTTCATCGGCACCGCTGCCGCTTTCGATCAGCGCCTCGGCCAGCAGATTGCCCATTCGCTGACGCGCCTCACCTTCCACAGTGAGAAACCGATAAGGCCGCAACTGTCCATGATCGGGAGCACGCAAGGCGGCGCTGAAGAGGATTTCGCGTTGCGCCGCATCGGGTGCAGGCTCGATCAGCCGGGGGACTGACACGCGATTAAGCAATACATCAAGCGCTTCCATTGAATCGTCTCCTGAAATTTGATGGGGCATTGTAGTGCCGCAAACACATTCTTGAACTTCAATAACGAACAGCGGTGGCATTTACTTACAAGACACGCAGAAAGTGCCTCGGTTTACTTGGCTCTGCCCACGGGTAGAATGAGCGCCTTTCCATCACCTAGATCAGAGCGACTGCATGGCGTTGCCGACCCTTCGCATCATCGGTTTCATTATCGGCATCTTTCTCATCACCCTGGCCATCGCCATGGTCGTGCCAATGGCGACGCTGCTGATCTTCAACCGCACGGCGGACATGCCCTCGTTCCTCTGGTCCAGCATGATCACCTTCATCTGCGGCCTTGCGCTGGTGGGTCAAGGGCGGCCGGAACACGTCCACCTGCGGCCCAGAGACATGTACCTGCTCACGGTCAGCAGCTGGGTCGTGGTGTGCATATTCGCCGCGCTGCCGTTTCTGCTGACCCAGCACATCAGCTACACGGACTCCTTTTTCGAAAGCATGTCGGGCATCACCGCCACCGGCTCCACGGTCCTCAGTGGGCTCGACAGCATGTCGCCCGGCATCCTCATCTGGCGCTCGCTGCTGCACTGGCTGGGCGGCATCGGCTTCATCGGCATGGCCGTGGCGATTCTGCCCTTGCTGCGCATCGGTGGCATGCGGCTGTTTCAGACCGAATCGTCGGACCGCTCGGAAAAGGTCATGCCGCGCTCGCACATGGTCGCCAAGTTCATCGTGCTGGTTTACGTCGGCATCACCGTGCTGGGCAGTCTGGCGTTCTGGTGGGCAGGTATGAGCCTGTTCGACGCCATCAACCATTCGATGTCGGCGATTTCCACCGGCGGTTTTTCCACCTCCGATCTGTCTCTCGCCAAATGGCCGCAACCGGCGGTGCACTGGGTGGCGATCGTGGTGATGATTCTCGGCAGCCTGCCTTTCACCCTGTACGTCGCCACCTTGCGCGGCCATCGCCAGGCGCTGTTCCGAGACCAGCAAGTGCAGGGCTTCATCGGCCTGCTGCTGGTCACCTGGCTGGTGATGGGCGTCTGGTATTGGGCCACCACCGATCTGCCGTGGTACGACGCGTTGCGCCATGTCGCGCTGAATGTGACCTCAGTGGTGACCACCACCGGTTTTGCGCTTGGCGACTACAGCCTCTGGGGCAACTTCGCGTTGATGCTGTTCTTTTATCTGGGCTTCATCGGCGGCTGCTCGGGGTCAACCGCGGGCGGCGTGAAAGTGTTCCGGTTCCAGGTTGCGTACATCCTGCTCAAGGCCAACCTGCATCAGTTGATTCATCCTCGGGCGGTGCTCAAACAGAAGTACAACGGCCATCGTCTGGACGACGAAATCGTTCGTTCGATTCTAACGTTTTCGTTCTTCTTCACGATCACCATCTGCCTGATCGCACTGCTGCTGTCGTTGCTGGGGCTGGACTGGATGACCGCACTCACCGGCGCGGCCAGTACGGTGTCTGGCGTCGGGCCGGGGCTGGGGGAAACCATCGGTCCGGCGGGCAACTTCTCGACACTGCCCGATGCCGCCAAGTGGATTCTGTCGGTCGGCATGCTGCTTGGCCGGCTGGAAATCATCACGGTGCTGGTGCTGTGCATCCCTGCATTCTGGCGGCATTGATACAACGCCGCCGGACAGAACACGGCACGTCCTTGCAGCGCGTTCATGGGATCGAGGGTGACTAGTCGATCGCCTTACGTACCCGGTACTCGCCCGGCGTCTCGTCGAACCAGCGCCTGAATGCACGGAAGAAGTTGCTCGGGTCGGCGAAGCCCAACAGGTAAGCGATCTCCAGCAAGGTCATCTGCGGTTGCGCGAGGTATTGCTCGGCCAGTTCGCGTCGAGTGTCATCGAGCAGCGTCTGAAAACTGGTGCCCTCCTCCTGCAAACGCCGCTGCAAGGTACGTTGCGACAAGTGCAGGCTCTGGGCGACCGCCTCACGTTTGGGCTCCCCCTGAGGCAGCAGCCTGCAAATCACCTGGCGCGCTTGATGGGTGACGCGGTTGTTGGCAAAGCGGGCCAGGAACTCCCCGGCGAAACGGTCATGCAGTTCAGCCATCGCCGCATTGGCCGTCGGCAAGGGGGCTTCCATGTCGGCGCGCTCGAACACCAGAGCGTCGTATGGCGCATTGAAGGTCAGCGGCGCGTGGAAGAACTTCTTGTACGGCTCGACATTTTTGGGCTGGTCACCCTGAATCAGTACCTGACGCGGGTGCAACGGACGGCCCGTCAGCCAGCCGCAAAACGCCAGTGCAAAGGCCAGCGAGGCCTCGGCGCTTTGCCGCGTCGGCGGCAGTCGATCGCCGTGCACGGTAAGGATCAGGGCGTAACCTTCCGGGATCAGCCGAAAACTCAGATCGGCGCTGTCGGCAATGATGCGCTGATAGCGCACCAGACGCTCGAACCCCTCTTTGAGGGTCTGGCTGGACATCAGCGCATACCCGGCCACGCTGAAAGACGCCGGCCTGACGACGCGAGCCATGTTCAGACCGATCGCCGGGTTACCCGACAGCTCGACGGCACGCTGCCAGAGGCGAGTCATGGAGTCCTGGGCAAATCGGGCGTCAGGGTTCTCGAGGTCCGCGTAGATCAGGCCCAGCTCGCGGAACAGCGCCTGGCAGTCGAGCCCGTCCATCTCCAGAGACCTGACGATGCCCAGGGCCCAGCTCGAAGAAGTCGTTTTTTCCATGCTCACGTCTTCTTATTATGCTCAATCGCCCCCTGCGACTGATAGCCGAAGGATACTACGTTGGCACCCATTGTCACTGCCTGCAGCGAGGGCTGGACTAAACTGAGTCGACACAGCGCAGCCGAGCAAAGCCCCGTGGAAAACCTGAGAACGTTCGAGCGATTTGCCGATTTCTATCCGTACTACCTGCAAGAGCACCGCGACAGCACCTGCCGTCGCCTGCACTTCGTGGGCACCAGTCTGGTCATCGCGATTATGGCAATCGCGTTATTGAGCGCCAACTGGGTGTTGCTGTGGGTGTTGCCGTTGGCGGGATACACCTTTGCCTGGGTCGGGCATTTCTTTTTCGAGAAGAATCGACCTGCCACGTTCAAGCATCCGTTCTACAGCCTGCTGGGCGATTTCGTCATGTACAAAGACATGCTGATCGGCAGAGTGCCCTTCTGATGAAGGCGCCTGCCCTGAGCTGAGCACTGCCCCCAATCGTGAGCTGGACAGGTGCAGGCTTCAGACCGTCTCGCCCACGGCAGGCTCGATGACGCCAGCTTTTGCCTTCACGTGAGCATCGGCGAGCCTGAACAGTTCGATCGTGCCGTCCCAGTGCTCGATCAGCGCGGTGCACGACTCGACCCAGTCGCCGCAATTGAGGTATTCCACGCCGCCCACCTGACGAATTTCCGCGTGGTGAATATGCCCGCAGACCACGCCATCTAGCCCGCGCTTCACGCATTCGTGAGCGATGGCTTCCTCAAAATCGCTGATGAAATTCACGGCTGTCTTGACCTTGTGCTTGAGGTAAGCCGAAAGCGACCAGTAGCCGTAGCCGTATTTCGCCCGCCAGTGGTTGAGCCAGCGGTTGAGGGTCAGGGTGAATTCGTAGGCGGAGTCGCCAAGAAAAGCCAGCCAGCGGTGATAGCGCGTGATCACGTCGAACTGATCGCCGTGGATCACCAGCATCCGGCGACCGTCGGCGGTGGTGTGCACCGCCTCGTCCACCAGCTGGATATTGCCCAGAATCAGTCTGGAATAACGACGCAGGAATTCATCGTGGTTGCCGGTGACATAGATCACCTCGGTGCCGCGCTTGCTCATGGTCAGCAGGCGGCGGATGACGTTGGTGTGCGCTTGCGGCCAGTACATGCCGCCGCGCAGTTTCCAGCCGTCGATGATATCGCCGACCAGATAAATCCTGTCGGCCTGATACTGCTTGAGGAAGCCGGACAAATGCTCGGCCTGGCAGTCCCGGGTTCCCAGATGCACATCGGATATCCACAAGGTCCGGACACGTTGCTTACGACTGGGTTTCACGTTCTCGGCAATGCTCATGGATGACCTCCACACTGGTTTCCCCAAGGGTGGACCGGGTCAGTGAAATGAACATGACGAGGCTGTTGAAATTTGATGACAAGGCCGCGATCGATCGAGGCAGCGCCAGCCAGAGGACTCAGCAGGTGCACACAGCTTTTACGTCAACACGAACTCCACCGGTTCAAGCAACGGCGGCAGCGGCTCGACGCCCAAGGCATCCAGCACGTCGCGCTCGACGACACGCACCAGCGCATCCAGCGGCAGGTCGTTCTCGTCATAGCCGAACGGGTCTTCGAGTTCGTTGCTGATCGCATCAAGGCCAAAGAAGGTGTAGCTGACGATGGCGATGAAAAACGGCGTCATCCACCCCAGCGGTTCCGCCATCGCGAAAGGCAGCAGGATGCAGAACAGGTAGATCGTGCGATGCAGCAACAAGGTGTAGGGAAACGGCAGCGGCGTGGTCTTGATCCGGTCACAGGTGGTGAGCACGCGGCTCAGCGCGCTGAGATGACTGGCCAGCAACGTGTAGCGCCACTCGTTGATCTGCCCGCTGTCGGCGGCCTGCGAACACTGTCGCCCGACTTCGCGCAGAATCCGGTCACAGGGATTGGCCGCACCGGCCGGCGGCATCTGGCTGAGCCACGGCCCGGCCGCTCGCTGGACATCCTGACGCCGGAGCACGGCGCCCAGTGCGTGAGCAAAGCCACACAGGTCACGCAGGATCGGTCCGCGCACACCGTCGTCCTTCATCACCTGGGTTTCGCGAATGATCGACCGCGTTTCGGTGATCATTTCGCCCAGCGCCTTGCGCGCCTCGTACCAGCGGTCGTAGCAGGCGTTGTTGCGAAAACTCATGAAGATCGACAGCGACAGCCCCAGCAGCGTGAACGGCGTCGCGCTGACCTTGGCAAAGTAGTCCGGGTGCAGGTTTTCGATCAGGACGATGACTGCCGCCAGCAACGTGACCAGCAAGCTGCGCATGGCGATGCGCCGCGCAATCGAGCCCTTGAGCGCGAGCAGCACATTGACGAGGTTGGGATGAGGTCTGACGATCATGGAAGGGTCTACGGCTGACGAGCGCTGGGAGGGCAATTGAGCATAGGCGTGTTACGCCAGCAGCGTCCAATCGCTACTGGCAACGCCATCGACGCGCTCGATCAACTGTCCTGATCGGCGCTGCGATCGTTGTGCCCCAGATCGCGGTCGGGGTCGATCCGGTCACGCACACGCTGTTTCAGGACTTTGGCTTCGGGAAACCCGCCATCGGCCTTGCGCTCCCAGATCTGCACGTCGTTGCAGGTGATGCGGAACACGCCGCCGGTGCCGGGGATCAGCGAGACTTTGCCCAGATCGTCAGAGAACGTACTGAGCAACTCCTGCGCCAGCCACGCCGCACGCAGCAGCCACTGGCACTGCGTGCAATAGGTGATGACGATTTCCGGTTTCGTCGACATGGTCAATTGAGTCCTGCAAGCAGATCGCGGGCGGTTTGCTGTGGGCCGTCGTCGGACTCGTCGATCACTTCCTGCAGCAGCCGACGCGCCTCTTCGACGTTGCCTTCATCGATCAGCACCTGGGCTTCGTTGATTTTGCTCAGAGGTGCTTCGTCCAGATCCAGCAGATCGAAGCCGCCTTCGTCGTCCATGAAGCTGTCCAGGAAGGCATCGTCGATCAGATCACTGTTGCTTTGAACCACCACCGGCTCAGCCTCGAACTCGACATCCATCTGTGCAGGCGCTTCTTCTTCGGCAAAATCACTGAGGAACTGCTCTTCGGGCATCTCGAAGACTTCCGGCAACTCGGTCAGGTTAGAGGCGAATGACGGATCAAGCTCAGGCTCGGCCTCCGGCGCCGGTTTGCGCGGGGCCGGGGTATTTTCGAACGGATCGACCAGATCCCAGTCGGCGTCCATCGACAGGTCATCCAGATTGAGCTGGAAATCGTCGGCGGCAGGCTGAGGATTCAGCGCTGCCGCTGCATTCTCGTCGAGCTGCGCCTGCGGTTCCGGAGCGGCGGCTGCCGCGGCACCGGCGACCACTGCGGCAGCGACCGGCGTGGTCATGGCGGGCGACGCAGTTTCGCCAGGAGGCGCGGCGACTGGAGCCGTCTCGACGTGCAGTTTCGGATAGCGGCTGCGGATCTCCTGGAGTTTCTGCGCTTCGATGCCCTGACTCAGGAGGATCTGCTCTTCACGGTCGAAGCCTTCGAGATCACCCTGTTCGCCCAGCAATTCAAGAACGCGCAAACGCACATCGGTGCGCTGGGGCTGCTTGTCCAGCGCATCGCGCAGGATCGCCAGGGCTTCGGCGAACCGGCCATAGGCGATATAAATGCTCGCGCCATCCAGCGCGTCGGTGGCGGCACCTGCCAGACGCTGCCCGGCGGGCGCCGAGGTGGCCGGACGCGGCGCTGTCACCGCAGGCACCTCGAACACCGGCGTGACGGTGGCCTGGGCAGGCTTGATGATCGGCTCGACCGGCTCCGGCTGCAGGGCCATCTGGTCTTTGAGCTTGTTGCGACGGACCGACCAGGCCAACGCCAGCAACAGCAGAATCACTAACAGACCGGCCAGCAGGGTGGTCCACGGCAGACCCTCGTCTTCGACCGGTTGAACGGGCGCCGGCGCAACAACGACGGGTGCAGGTGCAGGTGTCGGCGCGGCGGCAGGGGTTGGGGTTGGGGTTGGGGTTGGGGTTGGGGTTGGGGTCGGCGCGGCCGTGACCAGACCCGGTTCCGGGGCGGGCGCGGCATCCGCACCAGCAGGCGCACCCGAGGCCGGCGTCACCGGTGCCGGAGCGGGCCGTGAAGCCAGTGCCTTGAGTTCGGCCAGCTGCGTTTGCAGTTCGATGATCTGCTTGTCCTTGTCGGCCTCCTCGACGGACGCCTCCTGAACCTGCTGCTTGAGATCTTCCAGCGAGGTGTTGAGCTGCTGGTTTTCCAGCGCAGTGGCCGTCAGTGGCTCGTTGGCACCGGGTCGAGCGCTTGCCGCTCCCGAGCCGGATGCAGTCGGGGCGGGCGCGACGTTCGACGCGTTCTGCCCACCGACTGGCGCGCTGTTCGCGGCTTTGGGCTCGGCGGCACTGTCGGGCAACAGCAGGCTCTGGCCGACTTTCAGCTGACTGCGTTCGCCGTTGGGAAAGGCCTGCGGATTGAGGGACTGAATGCCGCTGATCAACTCGCTGGAGGAAACTTTGCTGCCGGGGGCCTGCATCTGCCGGGCAATGCCCGCCAGCGTGTCACCGGACACCACCGTGTACCGCTTGCCTTGCCTGGCCTGTGGCGGCGCGACCGGTAAACGCGAGTCGCTGTCCTTCGCCCCGGAGGCGGGCGATTGGGTACGGCTGCGCGTCGCGGCGAGCCCGGAAGCCGAGGTCGGCGGGTCGAGGAGAACGGTGTATTCGTGCAGCTGGTCGCCGTTCGGGCGCACCAGTCGCACGACGAAATCCAGATAAGGCTCGGTGACCGCCTTGCGCGATTCGACATGGATCACGCTGCGGTTGCCACGCACCACGGGGGTAAAACGCAGATCGTTAAGGAAGAACACCCGCTCGACGCCCGCTTTGGCGAACGCCTCGGGCGAGGCCAGGCTGACAACGATTTCGTCCGATGTCAGACCGCCTGCTTCGATGAGTTCGATGTCGGCATTGAAAGGCTGCCCAAGCGCCGAATGCAGCGTGATCTCGCCCAGACCCAATGCCGCGGCCATTGAACTGTGGAGCAGCGAAGCCGAGGCGATCGCCAGTGTCAGCAACCCCGAGCGAAGACCCGACTGAACGCGATCTGGTGCAAAAGCCCCGCGCCGACTACCGGCCTGAAAACTCTTCAGCATGCGAACCCTTATAGAGAACAAGGCAGGCTTCCCTGCACTTTCGTTTACGCGCACGGACAGCACGTCCGGCAGAATCAGTATGGGTGCAAATAGAACAGGATGTTTCGACAGGTTCAACGTATTTGTCGCGGGCGCCCGGCCCCGGCGTCAGGATTTTTCCAGATTGGCCAGAATTTTCGAGTGAACGCGCATACACACACGCAAATCCTCTTCATCGATGCCGACGAACAGCTCGTGACGCAGGGCGGTGGCAATGGTTTCGATCTTCTCGATCAGCGGCCGCGCGGTATCACTGAGCACGATCTTTTTCGCACGCCGGTCTTCCACCACTGCCTGACGACGAACCAGCCCCTGGTTCTCCAGACTGTCGAGCAGTCGGGCCAGGGTCGGCCCTTCCACGCCAACGCTCTGGGCCAGTTCGCGCTGGGTCGGCGGCTCTTTGAAACGCGCCAGATGCAGCAGCACCAGCCAGCGCGCCTGGGACAGTCCCAGGTCGGCCAGTCGACGATCGAGCTCGGCGCGCCAGCCGCGGGAAAGATTGGCCAGCTGCATGCCAAAGCGGTGTTCTTCGGTTAACGGCATAGGTAACTCAATGGTTAAAGGCGATTCCTAATTAATAGGCAGCTAACCATGGACCTTCTATCGAGGCAAGCGTCTGGATGTGGTCTTTCGTCGCACAACGCTGTGCAGTCCGGTAAGCGGCAGGTTTGGCATGGCAACGCGCTGCAGTGCGTGAATGGGTCGCAGGCTGCAGCGCTCACGGCGTTCATGCCCGTTCAGACATTGGCGTCAGACTTCGAATTCGGACTGCAACGCCGCACGCACGCAATACAGCACGCCTTCCGGCACGCGGCCGGTGAACAGCTCGGCAATCGCCGCGACCGGCGGCAGCTCACCCTCGCCATCGAGGAAGGCGTCCTGAATTTCGCTGAGCAGGTCTTCAGGCAGATCCAGCGCCTGATCGAGTGATAACTGCTGCTTGCCGATGGCTTCGGCAAGCATCGTGTAGACGTTTTTCTCCGAACATTGCAGTTGCCCGGCGATCTGCATCGGGGTCATGCCGGCTCGCGCCAGACTGATCAGTTCGTGACGCAGGTCGGTGACGACCCGAGGCGCCGGGGCCGCGCCGCCGAGCACTTCCAGGAACGCCTCGCCGTAACGCTCCAGCTTGCGCGCGCCGACACCGCTGACCCGGCCCATTTCAGCCATGGTGCCTGGCTGGCTGCGCAGCATCTCCAGCAACGTGGAATCGGGGAAAATGACGTAAGGCGGCACGCCATGTTCTTCCGCCAGCTTGCGCCGCAGGGCGCGCAAGGCTTCCCACTGTTCGCGTTCTTCGCCGCGCACCAACTGACTGGCCGGGCTGCCGGACGCTTTCGGGGTCGTCTGCGGCTTGAGGTCGCGACGCAGCTGCAGCGTCACTTCGCCGCGCAGCAGCGGTCTGCACGTGTCGCTCAGGCGCAGGCCGCCGTAGCCTTCCAGATCGATGTCAGCCAGACCGCGCGCCACGAGTTGTCGGAACAACGAGCGCCATTCGCCTTCACTGCGGCTTTTGCCGACACCGAACACCGAAAGATGCTGATGCCCGAAACCCTGGACCTTGTCGTTTTCCTTGCCCAGCAGCACGTCGACTAGATGGCCGACGCCATAGCGCTGACCGGTTCGATAGATTGCAGAGAGCGCCTGACGCGCAGGTTCGGTAGCGTCCCAGGTCTGCACGCCGTCGACACAGTTGTCGCAGTGCCCACACGGGTTTGGCATGTCTTCGTCGAAGTAGGCGAGCAATGCCTGACGCCGGCAGCGGGTTTCTTCGCACAAGGCGAGCATTGCATCGAGCTTGTGATGCTCGACGCGCTTGTGTCGTTCATCGCCTTCGGAGTTCTGCAGCATCTGCTTGAGCATCAGCACATCCTGCAGGCCGTACGCCATCCAGGCATCGGCAGGCAGACCGTCACGCCCTGCCCGACCGGTTTCCTGGTAGTAGGCTTCCAGCGACTTCGGCAAATCCATGTGCGCGACGAAACGCACGTTGGGCTTGTCGATGCCCATGCCGAAGGCGATGGTCGCGACCATGATCAGGCCTTCCTCATTAAGGAAGCGGCGCTGGTTCTCCGAGCGCGTTTCGATCGGCAGCCCGGCGTGATACGGCAGCGCCGGATAGCCGTTGTCGCTGAGGAACGCAGCGGTTTCCTCGACTTTCTTGCGCGACAGGCAATAGACGATGCCGGCATCGCTGCGCCGCTCGGAAAGGAACGCCAGCAATTGCTTGCGCGGCTGCTCCTTGGGAACGATGCGGTAGAAAATGTTCGGCCGGTCGAAGCTGGACAGAAAACGCTCGGCGTTCTGCAGGTGCAGGCGATTGACGATTTCTTCCCGGGTGCGCTTGTCGGCGGTCGCGGTCAGGGCGATGCGCGGGACGTCGGGAAACAACTCGGCCAGTTGGCCCAGCTGCAGGTATTCGGGCCGGAAGTCGTGGCCCCATTGCGACACGCAATGGGCTTCGTCGATGGCGAACAAGGCGATCTTGAGGTTTTGCAGGAAGGCCAGCATGCGCGGCTGAACCAGGCGTTCCGGCGCCAGGTAGAGCATTTTCACTTCGCCCAGACGGATCCGGTTCGCAAGGTCGCGCTGTTGCTCGGGGGTGAGCGTGGAGTTCAGCGCCGCGGCCGAAACACCGAGTTCTTCAAGCGTCGCCACCTGATCGTCCATCAGTGCAATCAGGGGCGACACGACTACGGCCAGACCGTCGCGCAGCAGGCCGGGCACCTGAAAGCAAAGGGATTTGCCGCCGCCCGTAGGCATCAGCACCAGCGCATCACCGCCACTGGCCACGCGCTCGATAATGGCACCCTGGCGACCACGGAAGCTGTCGTAGCCGAAGATGTCTTTAAGTACGCGTTGAGCCTGGTCGAGCATAGATACCCCGGATGGTGCCACTGCAGCGGGTGAAGATCGCTGAGCAAATCGCAAAGCGCGGCAGTATACCGGAGCGCTCCGGGCGATAGGACAACGCGTACGCCAACGGTCGATTTTTTGCGCAATACCGATTCCATGGCCCTCGCCGCTGGCGTCCTCGGCCCTCAGGGCCTAGAATTCAGCATCGTTTATTTCCAAGGTAGTCCGTCAATGTCCTTCGCTGAGCAATTACACCGCCTGCAAGCCTTCCTCGACGCCGATGAGCTGCATGACGAAGCGCTGGACTATGTAGCCGCCCACGGCTACCTGAGCGCGCTGTCGATCTGTGCCGAAACCGTTCCGGACCGCGAATGGATCGACGCACTGTTCGCCGAACCGCCGCACTATGCGGATCAGGCTCAGCATGAAGAGATCGAATCCACGCTCATCAAGCTCAAAGAGCATATCGCCCGTCAGCTGGCGTCGGACGAAGAGTTCGAGCTGCCTTGCGATCTGGATCTGGGCGACGACCCGGATGATTCGGAACTGCGCGGCTGGTGCATCGGCTTCATGGAGGGCGTGTTCCTGCGTGAAGCGGCCTGGTTCGAAAACGACGAGGAAGAAGTCAGCGAGATGCTGCTGCCGATCATGGTCGGTTCGGGTCTGTTCGATGAGCAGCCTGAGTTCGCGGACATCGCCGCCGACGCCAACCTGATGGATGACATGATCGTGCAGATCCCGGAGGCGCTGACCGCGCTGTATCTGCTGCTGCACGCACCGGACGAAAAGCCCGCCATCCTCAAGCCCCGCCACCACTGAGTCTGCGCCTATGGCGCAGGGCAGTTCCGGTGATTCAACACCCCGCACGAGTCGTTCCAGGCTCGTGCGTTTTCTCTTGCAAGGCATTGGCTGGCTGAGCGTGGCGCTGGGCGTCGTCGGGATCTTTCTGCCGGTGCTACCGACCACGCCCTTTCTTCTGCTGGCCGCCGCCTGCTTCGCCCGCAGCTCTCCGCGTTTTTATCACTGGCTGGTCGATCACCCTCGTCTCGGTCCGTGGATTCGCGATTATCTGCAAGGCAACGGCATTCCCCTCAAGGGTAAGGTTTACGCGATCGGGCTGATGTGGCTCAGCATCGGGTTTTCCTGCTGGCTGGTGCCCTTGGTATGGGCGCGGGGCTTCATGCTGATCAGCGCGGGGCTGGTGACGGTGTATATCGTGCGGCAAAAGACCTTGCACCGCTGAGTCTCCACCGGGCTCACCGGCTTCTTCGTGAGCAAGCTCACTCCCACAGATAGGTAGCACGCATTCCCGGATCCTGCGGCCTGACACACATCCCGTGGGAGCGCGCTTGCCCGGAAGACTGATTGCCAGCCGCTGCATCTCTATCGGTTGTACCGCCAATTCGCGAGCAAGCTCACTCCTACACGGATCTCTAGGCATTCCCGGATTTTTCGGCCAGACACAAAACCCGTAGGAGCGAGCTTGCTCGCGAAGACTGATTGCCGGCCGCTGCATCTCTATCGGTTGTACCGCCAATTCGCGAGCAAGCTCACTCCTACACGGATCTCTAGGCATTCCCGGATTTTTCGGCCAGGCACAAAACCCGTAGGAGCGAGCTTGCCCGCGAAGACTGATTTCCAGACGCTGCATCTCTATCAGATGTACCGCCAATTCGCGAGCAAGCTCACTCCTACACGGATCTCTAGGCATTCCCGGATTTTTCGGCCAGATACAAAACCCGTAGGAGCGAGCTTGCTCGCGAAGGCTGATTGCCAGCCGCTGCATCTCTATCGGATGTACCGCCAATTCGTGAGCAAGCTCACGCCTACACGGATCTGCGGGCATTCCCGAATTTTCCGGCCAGACATAAAACCCGTAGGAGCGAGCTTGCCCGCGAAGGCTGCGTTCCAGCCGCTGCCTCTCCACCAGCCACAGCGGCCTCTTCGTGAGCCAGCTCGCGGTTTTCCGGGTATTCGACTGCCCCTCCGTCGAGACCGAGGCCTGACGGGCAGCTTCGCGTTTATCCCGTTCGCCAGCGGCAACACCAAGAAGCCAGACATTTGGTGCGGTGTTTCAGGCACACCGCAAGCCTTCCCTCACACCGTATCGACCTTCAACGAATGGTCCCCAAGCATTCCGTTGATGATGGCTGCGGCATCCGGGCCGCCGGCCACCACGCCGCCGGCACCGGGGCTGACGCCGTAGTGCTGGGCCAGATCCACGCCGGCAAGGTCGATGGTCTGCGTGATCGCGCCCCCGGCGACGCTGCTTATATCGATGGTTGACACCAGGGATGCACCGCTGCCGCTGACGCTGAAATGCAGGAAGTTTTCCAGCGAGTTCGCGTCCCCGTGCTCGCCCTGGAGCAGTTGAGACAGGTCCAGCTTGTCGAGGCCGAAATTGAAGTCGGTCACGGTGTCGTGCCCGGTGTTCCCCGCCTGCCACTGGAAGGTATCGTGCCCCGTGCCACCGGTCAGGGTGTTGTTGCCCGGTCCGCCGATCAGGATGTCATCGCCCGCCCCGCCGTTGAGCACGTCGTTGCCCAGGCCGCCGTTGAGCATATTGTTGCCCTGATCGCCTGTGAGGTGATCGTTGAAGTTCGAACCGATCAGGTTATCGATACTCACCAGCGTGTCGACGCCCGCCCCACCCGTGTGCTGCGGTCCGAGTTCGGCGGTACTGACCGTGACGCCCGCAGTGGCCAGCGAGTAGTTCGCGGTGTTGTTGCCCGCGCCGCCGTCGAGCAGATCGTTGCCCGATCCGCTGAGCAGCATGTCATTGCCGTTATCGCCGAACAGCTCGTTGTTGCCTGGTCCGGCGACCAGCACGTCGTTGCCGTCGCCACCGTGCAGATGACTGTCCGCGGCACCCACCAGCACATCGTCGCCCGTCGTCCCAAGCACGACCTGCCCGTCCTGATGGGTAATGTTCACCGCCGCGGTGCTGCTGCCGCCGTGGGGATCGGTGACGGTATAGCTGCTGTGGACATCGGGCGTGTTATTGACCGCCGCGTGGTCGATCGTCAGGTTCAGGTTGTAGTGTTCCTGCACGCCCGGATCGGCCTGATTCACCACGATCAGCCGGTACACGCCATCTTCAGTGGCGGTAAAGCTGCCGCCGTCGGCAATGCCATGGTAGGCGCCTTCCTCGAACTTCCAGGCCATGCCCAGCACATCGTTGGTCAGGGAGTGGTCGACGGTGACCGTCTCGCCGGCCTTCAGATGGACGCTGTACAGGTCCTGTGCATTGGCGGGCGACCCATTGACCGCGCCCAGATAGCCGCTGATCACCAGCAGGGCCGTCGTCGCCGAATTGTTGAAAAAGTCACTGCGCTCCAGATTCTTCAGCTGATTGACCGCCTTGTTCTGGCTGCTGGCGAACGGAAGGGTCTTGAGCGACGTCGCGCTGAAATCACCACCCTTGGCGGTCCAGCCGGTGTCGAAACGGGTCGGCGTCGCGGTCAGCGGGCCGCCGTTGCCTGCTGCGTCATTGGCCGCCAGCGCCTGGCCAGGAATGAAAACGGTCGCGCCGCTCTGGTTGGTGATGACGTTGTCAGCCACGGCCACGGGCGCTTCGTACACCGGCGGCGGCACTACATGGATGTTCAGGTTGGCCGACGCCAGGTCACCGTCGTAGTCACTGAGCACGTAATGGATGTTTTCGGTCTGCGGCTGCTGCACGCCAGCCGCCGGGGTGTAGGTGTAAGCACCGGTGTTCATGTTCATCACCAGGGTGCCGCCCTGCTCGGTGGTGATGGTCAGGTTGTTGCTCAGCGGATCGAGCGTGCCGTGATTCTCGCCGCCTGTGGTGGTGACTCTGCCGTGATGGCTGAACGCTGTCGGATCGAACTGGTAAGTGGTGCCGTCCACGCTGATCGATTTGACGTAACCCTGATCCGCGCCGAATGTGCCCCCTTCCAGCAGACTGCCGTGCACCCCGCCCTGCACCGTGCCGCTGAGCACGACATTGAGCTGGCCCAGATCGGTCACGATCACTGCGTTGCTGTCAGTGGCCGTCGCGCCGTTGTGCGCGACCGGGTCCAGGTAGGTGCTGCTGACTTGCGTGCCGACGCCGATGGCGTGAGCGTTGATGTGATGGCTGTCGAGGAACTGTGTCCAGGCCGCTTCCTCACCGAGGCTGATGCCATCGCCACGGTCAGGGTCTGGCACGCTGCCCGGATCGGAGTGCTGCGGTGACGTGGTGGGGTTTCCGTCCGAGAAGAAATACGCAACATTCTGCGCGCCGCTGATCGCGCCTTTCTGGGTGAACGCCTGTTCGGCGGCAGCCAGCGCCGCGTCATAGTTGGTGCCGTTGCCCGCCGTCAGGCCGTTGACCATGGCTTTGGCCGTCGCCACATCGACCCATTCGTTGCTGCCGATGTGCGCCTGACTGTTGAAGGTCACCAGTTGCACGCGTACGTCGCCCAGTGCCTCGTATTTGTTCAGCAGTTCGACGATCGCCTGTTTCTCAAGCCCCAGCCGGGACAAGCCGTTGACGCCCGACGCTTCGTTCATGCTCGCCGAAGTGTCGACGATCAGCATCAGGTTAGTGCCGGTCGATTCGCTGGTGACGGTGCGATCGATGCACGCGGCCTTGGGCTGGTCGTCGACGATGTTGACGACGATCTGTGCCGACGACGAATGCCCGAGCGAATCAGTGACGGTGTAGTTGAACGTATCGTGGATGACATTGGGCCCGTCGTTGGCGCCTGGCGTGGTTTGCGCCGGTGATGTGAGCGTGTAGGTGTAGCTGCCGTCGGCATTGAGGTGCAGCACGCCGAACGCGCCCTGGGCGGTGCCGTTATGCGCGCCTTGCAGGCTGAAGGTCAGCGCCCCGGTGCCGCCCTGCACTGAATCGGCGACCGTGCCGGTACCGGTTTCGGCCGTCGAGCCTGGGTGACTGCCGTTGACCTTGCCGGGCGCCAGATCCAGTCCGTCCTTGTGGGTGTCCAGCGCGCTTTCATGAACGGTCACGTCGTGGTCATTGCACGCCACCGGCGGACAGGGCGGCGCCACATTGACCGTCACGGTCGTGGTGCTGGTGTCGCCGTCGGCGTCGCGAATCGTGTAGGTGAACACGTCCTGCTCGCCATGAGGACCTACCAGCGCGGGGTTGCTGTGATACGTCGCGTTACCCTGATTGTCGACGATCAGCGTGCCGTACAGACCAGTGATCACGGTATTCAGGCCGCCGGACACCGGCGTTGACGTATGGTCACCGGCACGCACGCCGATGATCAGGCCGTTGGGGCCGGCACCGTCGGCACCTGCCGAGTCATTGAGCAACAGGTTGCCGCTGACTTCCCCGCCCGCCGCGACATTGCCGATGTCGCAATGGGCCTGCGGCGTGTCGTCGACAATCCTGACCACCACGTTGCTGTTGGCGACGTCGCCATCGGAGTCCACCGCGTGCACGGGAATCCGGTCATTGACCGACACCCCGTTGCCCTTGCTGTGATCTTCCGGGGTGTTGAGCGTGTAGGTGTAATTCACCACGCCCGTGACCGGGTTGTAACCGAGGATGGTCAGCGTGCTGCCGGACGGCAATTGCGCCGTGTGCGGCGAGGTGATCGCCACGCCGTTCTCGATCACGTTGATGCCGCCCACCGTGAGCGTCTGCAGGCCGTCGGGTGCGGTGATCTTGATCGTGCCGCTTTGGGTGAGTGCGGCGGCATCCGGATGAGAGCCGCCTGGCAGATGCGATTCGTTGACCGTGCAATCGCCCGGCGCAATGATCACGCCGCTGTCATGTACCACATTGACGGTGATCGTCGTGGTGCTGGTGTCGCCATCGGCGTCACGGATCGAGTAAGTGAACACATCCTGCGCACCTTCCGGTGGAATGACGCCGGGCGTGCTGTGGTAATCGGCGTTGCCGGCGGCGTCGATGGTCAGCGTGCCGTAAAGACCATTGATCACCGTGTTCAAGCCGGTCGTGACCGGCGTTGAGGTATCGCTGCCGGCGCGCACGCCGACAATCAGCCCGCCCGCGCCCGGACCGTCGGCACCCGCCTGATCGTTGAGCAACACGTTGCCGATGACGTTGCCGCCTTCGAGCACATACCCGACATCGGCGACGGCATGCGGTACATCGTCGACCACATGGACGGTAACGCTGCCGTCGGCCACGTCGCCGTCGCTGTCCACCGCGTGAACGGGAATCTGCTCATTGTTGATCGTGCCATCACCCTGATTGTGGGATTCCGGCGCGGTGAGCGTGTAGGTGTACGTGACCACGCCCGTGGTCGGGTTGTAATCGAGGATGGTCAGCGTATTGCCCGACGGCAGCGTGATCGATTGCTGCCCCGACAGTGGAACGCCATTGCTGACAACGTCGATGCCGCCAATGGTCAGCGTTTGCAGCCCGTCCGGTGCGTTGACCTGAAACGTCCCGCCCTGGGTCAGCGCGGCGCCATCCGGCGCACTGCCGCCCTCCAGATTGGCTTCGTTGAGCGTCACCTCGCTCTCACCCAGGGAAATGCCGTTGTCCGTCGGCGGTGGCGGTGGCGTGATGACGGGCGGCTGGCTGGCGTCGGGCGAGCCATCGTCCCGCCCGCCGATTTCGCCTTCCGGCACCAGAAACACTGGATTGAGCCCTTCGGTGGGGAAGCCGACCACCGGATTCACCACGCCACCGGTCTCGGTCAGCATCACATAGGAGTGGCCGCCACCCAGCGCGCTCGGCGAGCCGCCGGGATTGGCATTGCCCGCGGCGGGCGCATCGGTGACCTGGCTGGGGTCCGCGCCGGCGGCGATGGCTTGCTGCAGCTGCTGCACGTCGGTCAGTTGCGCCTGACTGGGCGCGGCGGCGTCCGGGGTATCGATATGCGTCGCATGGTTGGCGAGGATCTGCGGCGTCAGCGGCATGCTGCTGTCGCGCCCCAGGGTCAGCTCGCCGCCATCGGTCAGGTGCACGGCCACTGCGCCCGCAGGCCCGGTCTGGAGCTGCTCACCGGCGTAGAGCCTGTCGCCCTCGATGACCAGTCGTCGGGTTCCATCACCGGCCACCGCGAAAACGTCGCCCACCACTTTTTGCACCGTACCGATCAACCTGGCCATAGACACTCCCTTGCTGCAAATAACCGATCAAAAAATGTTACGAATCCAACAAAAACTGTTCGAACGGCGTACAGAAAAGGCTTTAAGCCATCATCAGACGACAATTTTATGTCGCTGAATCTTTTCAAGTTTTTTGTCCGAAAAACGACTTGATGGGCCGCCGTCAAATTTCCGCTGAAACGTGCACAAAATCTTCTAACCGCCCGTAATACGTTGAATACAGGCGAATCATGGATTTCACCATCGCCTGAAAATGGAAAAGGACATAAGTTTTTTTTGGAATAACGCATATGAAAAAAACGTCTGAGCTTTTCCGAAAGTTGTTCTTAGCTGTGATGTTACAAACCTGATACGGTTTTAACCGAAGGAATCGCCGGTTTTTTGGCGTAGTAGCACGACAACATTTCACGGAGAAGTATTCATGCGCGATTTGACCCCGCTCTACAGTGCAGTTGTGTTGGCGGTCGCCTGCGCCCAAGCGCAAGCCATGTCCCTCAACCAGGCGATTCAGAACACCATCGACAATCACCCGGAAATTCACGCCAATGTGAACAACCGATTGTCCGCAGACGAAGATGTGAAGTTCGCCAAAGGAGGCTATCTCCCCACGGTTGATCTGATCGCCGCCTACGGCCGTGAACACACCGACAGCCCCAATACCCGGGGCTTCAACAACCACAACGAAGAAACCCTGAACTACACCCAGTCGGAACTGCGGCTGCGGCAAATGCTGTTCGACGGCTTCAACACCAAGAACGAGGTCGGCCGGACCCGCGAGGTCGTCAACTCCCGCGCGTATTACCTGCGGGGTACCTCTGAAAGCCTCGCCCTGCGCACGGTCGAGGTCTATCTGGAGGTGCTCAAGCGTCGCGAGATGCTCGATCTGGCGAAGAACAACCTGCAGGCGCACCTGCGCATCAACGACCAGATCGGCTTGCGCACCAATCGCGGCATCGGCAGCAACGCAGACGCCGATCAATCCAAGGCCCGTCGCGCTCTGGCCGAAAACAACTTCTACACCGCGCAAGTCGACCTGGCCGACGCCGAGGCGAACTTCTTCAGCGCTGTCGGCAGAATGCCGGATGAGCTGGAAGCCCCGCCGAGCATCAGGGGCGAGGTGTCTCCCAGCCTGAGCGCCGCGCGGCAAAGCATGCTGACCAACAACCCTTATCTGAAATCGGCGCAGGCCGACGTCAACGCCGCAGAGAAGCAATACGAAGTGGCGAAATCGCCTTTCTACCCACGCTTCGACGGCGAGCTTGCGGTCGGCGCGAACGACAACCTGCAAGGCGAGGAAGGCGACGACAACGAATGGCGCGCCGCCGTGGTGATGAATTACAACCTGTTCAACGGCAATCGCGACAAAGCCCGCCTGAATTCCGACTCCTACAAGACCGGGCAGGCCATGGACATTCGCAACAACGCCCTGCGCATGCTCAACGAGAACCTGGCCCTGGCCTGGAATGCGATGAATAACGCGCGCACCCAGACGCCGATCGCCCGCGAATACGCCGAGACCACCACCCGTGTGCGCGCTGCGTATCAGGATCAGTTCGGCCTCGGCCAACGCACCCTGCTCGACCTGCTGGACAGCGAAAACGAGCTCTACAACGCGGCCCGCCGCTACACCGAACTGCGCTACACCGAAGAATTCGCGATGTACCGGGTGCTGGCCACTGAAGGCGAGCTGTTGCGCAAAGAGCGCGTGGTATTGCCGGCTGAAGCGGTCGCCCTGACAGAAGTCAAAAGCGAAGCACGGCTGCCTGAACTGAAGTAGCGCGCAAGCGCCGGGAGAAGTCTGTGACGCGCATGGAACCGACACACATCGATCTGGCCCATCCGATCGACCCTCGTTCGAACTACGACGATCCGCTGCTCGACGGCCTGCTGATCCTCTGCAAACTGCACGATTGCAACGCCAGCCGCACCAGCCTCAGTGCTGGCCTGCCTCTGGCGCAGCATCGGCTGGGCGTTGAACTGCTTCCCCGTGCCGCCGCCCGCGCCGGACTGCAGGCGCGCATTCTGCGCCGCGATCTGGACGCCATCGACGGGCTGAACCTGCCCGTTTTATTGCTGCTCAAGGGCAACCGATGCGCCGTGCTGCGGCGCTGGGAAGAGGACGGGCGTGCGCTGATCCTGCCCAGCGAAGCCGAAGGTGGCGAGCAGCGGGTCACCCGCGAAGAACTGCAAGCGCTCTACACAGGCCAGGCATTGTTCGCCCGCCCGCGTCACGAACTGGAAAACCTGCGCGCGCCGTTGGTGCCCAGGGTCAACGCCTGGTTTCGTGACACCCTCAGACTGTCGCGCTGGCTCTACAGCGACGCGATTCTCGCCAGCCTGCTGATCAACCTGCTGGGGTTGATGGTGCCGCTGTTCGTCATGCAGACCTACGACCGCGTCGTGCCCAATCAGGCGACGTCGACCCTCTGGGTGCTCGCCGTCGGACTGCTGATCGGCACGGCATTCGAACTGACGTTGCGTCTGGTGCGCGCGCGTCTGCTGGATCAGGCCGGGAAGAAAACCGACGTGATTCTGTCCGCCACGTTATTCGAGCGCATTACCGGAATGGCGATGAAAGCGCGCCCTGCCACCGTCGGCGGCTTCGCCCAGAGCATTCATGATTTCCAGGGCCTGCGAGAGTTTCTGACCGCCGTCACGCTCACCAGCATCATCGACCTGCCGTTCGCCGTGCTGATGCTGGCGGTGATCGGGTTGTTGGGCGGCTGGCTGGTGGTGATTCCGGTGGTGGCTTTTCCGATCACGATCCTGTTCGCCTGGATCATCCAGATGCGCCTGCGCGACACCGTCGAACGCAGCCTTGCGCTGGGCGCCGAACGTCAGGCCCTTTTAGTGGAAACACTCGGCGGACTGGAAACCCTCAAAGCCTGCGGCGCCGAAAGCGAACGCCAGCATAAATGGGAGTCGACCCACGGCGCCCTCACCCGCCTCGACAGCCACGCCCGGGACCTCTCGGCGCTGGCCAGCAACGGCACCTTGTTCATCCAGCAATTCTCGGGCATGGCGACCATCGTCGCCGGGGTCTACATCATCATTGCCGGCAACCTCAGCGTCGGTGCGCTGGTGGCCAGCTATATGCTCGGCAGCCGCGTGCTGGCACCGCTGGGCCAGATCGCCGGGCTGATCACGCGCTATCAGCAGGCGCAGATCACCATGAAGAGCACCGATGCGCTGATGGCCCTGCCGCAAGAGCGCGAGCCTGGCCGAACGACGCTTCAACACACCCGGCTGGAAGGCGCGCTGCAGGTGGTCAACGCCAGTTTCGCCTATGGCGGCCCCGGTACGCCCGCTGCCCTGAGCGAGGTCACTATCAGCGTCAGACCCGGTGAGCGGATCGGCATCATCGGTCGCAGCGGTTCGGGCAAGAGCACCCTTGCCCGGTTGATGATGGGTTTCTACACCCCTGATTCCGGCCAGCTGTTGCTCGATGGCCTGGATCTGCGTCAGGTCGACGTCGCGGACCTGCGCCAGCAAGTGGGCTACGTGGCCCATGATCTGCCGCTGCTGGCGGGCAGTCTGCGGGACAACCTGACGCTCGGCGCGCGTTACGTCACCGACGCCAGAATGCTGGAGGTGGCCGAACTGACAGGCGTGACCGACCTTGCGCGTAACCATCCGCAGGGCTTCGACCGCCCGGTAGGCGAGCGCGGCCAGCTGCTTTCCGGCGGGCAGCGTCAAGCGGTCTTACTGGCGCGCGCGCTGCTGCTCGACCCACCCATCATGCTGCTCGACGAACCCACCAGCCACATGGACAACGGCAGCGAAGACGTCTTGCGCCAGAAGCTGTTCACGCTGATGCAAGGCAAAACCCTGCTGCTGGTCACCCATCGCATGTCGATGCTCAGTCTGGTGGACCGGCTGATCGTGATGGACAACGGCAAAGTGGTCGCCGACGGTCCCAAAGAGCTCGTCGTCGAAGCGTTGCGCAAGGGCCGTACCGGCCCGGCCATGGTTTAAGGAGCGTCGCCCATGTCATCCGCTCACAGCTATTTTCACCCTGATCGCCAGGTCGATAACGAGTTCATGCCTGAGGTCGCAGGCGTCGCGGCGCAGGACTCACCCCGTGGCGCGCGCGTCACCGTGTGGATCGCCGCCGCGCTGATCATCACTGCGCTGGTGTGGGCCAGGTTTGCAGTCCTGCAAGAGGTCACGATGGGTGAAGGCAAGGCCATTCCGTCGAGCAAGGTGCAGGTGATTCAGAACCTGGAAGGCGGCATCGTCACGGAAATCTTCGTGCGCGAAGGACAGATTGTGAACAAGGGCGACACCTTGCTGCGCCTGGACGACACGCGTTTTCTCTCGAACAAGGGCGAAAGCGAAGTGGACAAATACACGCTGATGGCGCAGGTCGATCGGCTGTCGGCGGAGGCCGAAGGCAGGCCGTTCAAACCCTCTGCCGAGGTGCTCGGCAAAGCGCCGCAGGTGGCGGCCGATGAACAGGCACTGTATGACTCTCGCCAGCGCCGCCTGGCCAGCGAGCAGCGCACGTTGCAGGAGCAATTGCGCCAGAAGATGCAGGAAGTCGCCGAATTTCGCTCCAAGCAGGATCAGTATCGCAATCAGCTGGGCTTCATTCAGCAAGAGCTGAGCATGTCGGCGCCACTGGTGAACAGCGGCGCCGTGTCGCCAGTGGAGATCATTCGCCTCAAGGGCAAGGCGTCCGAGGCTCGCGGGCAAATGGATGCCACTTCACTGGCGATTCCACGCGCCGAAGCGGCGATCAACGAGATCAGAAGCAAGATCCAGGAATCCACCGATACCTTCCGATCCGACGCCACCAAGGACCTCAACGAAAAGCGTTCGGACCTGGCCAAAGCCAGCGCCACCAGCATCGCCATCGACGACCGCGTCACGCGCACCACCGTGACCTCGCCGGTCAAGGGCATCGTCAAGACCTTGAAAGTCAACACCATCGGCGGCGTGGTTCAGCCCGGCAGCGACATGGTGGAAATCGTGCCGCTTGAGGACAACCTGCTGATCGAAGCCAAAGTCAGGCCGCAGGACGTTGCCTTTCTGCATCCGGGCCAGAAAGCCATGGTCAAGTTCAGCGCCTACGACTACACCATCTACGGCGGACTGCCGGCCAGGCTGGAGCTGATCGGCGCCGACACGACCACCGACGACAAGGGCAACACGTTCTACCTGATCCAGGTACGCACCGACAAAAACCACTTGGGCAGCGATGCAAAACCGTTGCTGATCATCCCCGGCATGGTCGCGACAGTGGACATCATCACCGGCGAGAAAAGCGTAATGGACTACCTTCTCAAACCCGTCCTGAAAGCCCGCACCGAAGCATTGCGGGAGCGGTGATCCTGCGGACTCAGTTACGCCACAACCCTATGTAGGCGCAATCCGAGGTGATGAGGGTCGCGAATGCGCTGTCTCAGCCAGCCCGCATTCGCGAGCGTCGTTACCTCCGATCGCTCCTGCAGAAATGGTGTTCCGTCAGTCACTTTTTCTTCTTGTCGCCCTTGGCGAACGCTGCCTCCAGGGCCTCGTTGATCGTGCGCAGGACTTTTACCCGGGCCCAGCGTTTGTCATTGGCTTCGACCAGCGTCCATGGTGCGATTTCGGTGCTGGTGCGGTCGACCATGTCGCCAACGGCCTCTCGGTATTGCGGCCACTTCTTGCGGTTGCGCCAGTCGTCCTCGGTAATCTTGTGCCGTTTGAAAGGGATCTTCTCCCGAGCCTGAAACCGCTCAAGCTGCGTCTTGTCGTCGATCGCGAGCCAGAACTTCACGACCACGATGCCCGCATCGGTGAGCTGTTCTTCGAAATCATTGATCTCGCTGTACGCCCTCAGCCAGTCCGCTTCAGAGCAGAAACCCTCGACCCGCTCCACCAACACCCGGCCATACCAGGAACGGTCGAATACGGTGAACTTGCCGCGCGCCGGAATCTGTCGCCAGAACCGCCACAGATAAGGTTGCGCCAGCTCGTCCTGGCTGGGCGCGGCGATGGGCACGATGTGGTACTGGCGAGGATCGAGCGCGCCGGCAACCCGCTTGATCGCCCCGCCCTTGCCGGCCGCATCATTGCCTTCGAACACCGCCACCAGTGCATGACGACGCATACGCTTGTCACGCATCAGGCCGGAAAGACGCGCCTGTTCGGTGATCAACTGCTCTTCGTAGTCGTCCTTTTCCAGCGCCAGCGACATGTCGAGATTGTCCAGCAGACTGCGCTCGTCGGTGTTGCTCGGCAGCGGGCCGAGGTTGACGAAATTGCTCTGGCCTTCAGGGGTTTTCAACGCGCTTTGCAGGCCTTCCAGCAACAGCCGGCCGACCGTCAGGCTGCGGTAGTTCGGGTCTGCGCCTTCGATCACGTGCCACGGCGCATAATCGCGACTGGTACGGCGCAGGACGCGCTCGCCGAATCGCACGAACTTGTCGTAGGTTTTCGATTGCTGCCAGTCCAGCGGGCTGATCCGCCAACTGTGCAGCGGATCGTCCTTGAGGGTCTTGAGGCGCTGCTTCATTTGCTGTTTGGACAGGTGAAACCAGAACTTGAAGATCACGGCGCCTTCGTCGACGAGCATTTTCTCCAGACGCTCCGCGCCGTTGATGGCCTGATCCAGTACCGGGTCAGGGAATTGCTTGTGCACCCGTCCCTGAATCATCTGACTGTACCAGTTGCCGAAGAACACGCCGATGCGGCCCTTGGGCGGAAGCTGTCGCCAATAGCGCCAGACCGGAGGATGAGCGAGCTCCTCATCGGTCTGCTGGTCGAACGTGCGCACCTCGATGTAGCGCGGGTCCATCCAGTCGTTGAGCAGTTTGACGGTTTCGCCCTTGCCAGCGCCTTCAATGCCGTTGATCAGCACAATGATCTGGCGCTTGGCTTGTTCGTGAAGTTCGTATTGCGCCTCCAGCAGCGCCTCGCGCAGTGCCGGAACTTCAGCGTCGTAGGTCTCGTCATCGATGGTGTGGCCGATTTCAGCGGATTCGAACATGCATGGCTCCCTTCATGATCGCCCAAGACTAGCAGGCGTCTGGTATCAGTGAAGGTATGACCGCCAATCGCGTTCAGGGGTCAATCGCAACGAAAACCGGCCCGCCAGCGCGCCGGGCGACCCTGTACTCGGTCATCCGACACGCCGCGATGCGCCTTACCAGCCGGCGCGGTACAGGTCGGTCAGCTGGATGAGCATGGTGTGTTCATCCGCCTCACGCTGGGCGATCAACGCCTGCCCCTGGCGATGGTATTCGTCAGGATCTTCAGGAGGATGGTCCTCGAGCGTGGCCATTCGGGCCCGGACCACCGCCGTCGCCAGCTCCATGCCCGGCCCATGCTCGGCACGCAAGCGGGCATTCCATTGACGGTCAGCCACTGCGAACTCAAGAAACGCAGGGCCCTGCTCCGCCTCGAGTACCCGGCGTCGAGCGTCCAGCAGCGCGCCGTGATCGACAGCAGCCAGGCGCTCCCAGACCATGCGATGAGGCTGGCCGGGCAGCGCCAGCTCGTCGGCCAGACCGATGCGGTACGCCATGCGCACCTCGGCGGCGTCGACGTTCATGCCCAGCCCTTCGCGGCGAAGGATTTCGGCATCGGCGATGGCCTGAACCTCATTGAGCCGGAACAGCCGGCGAATCACCCCGAGCATGACCTGTGTGCGCTGAGCAGGCGCCACGCCGCGCAGCGCCTGCTCGCTGTAAACGACCACTTGAATGTCGCTGAAGATCAGACGCGCGCCGTCCTGACAGGTCTGGTCGGCGCCGAACAGGCGATCGTTGGCGATAACCTCGACCTGCGCGCGCAAGGCCGCATCCGTTGCAACCGACTCCAGCACCGTGAGCACATCCCAGGCAAGCTCGGCGTGGAACAGGCGAAAATCCGCTGCCTGACGAAGACGCTGCAGCAGCACCAGCAGATGCGGCGCATCGCCCGCTTGTACCACCTGCGCCCAGGCGGCGCGCAGTCGATCGTTCAGGGCCGGCTCATCCGGCCTGATCCATAACTCGACTGACGCCACCGGCGCACGGGCATCTGAAGTGGAAGGATGCGCATGGTCGGAATTGTCCTCATCGGAACTCTCGCTGTCGCTGCCCTCGGCCATGCCCTCCACCGGAAGCTCGCGGATGTCCTCGGGAAAGTCGTAATCCAGACGATAGCGATGGCCGAAGCCGGTGTCGTTGCGCCAGTAATTTTCCAGCGACTGATGCTCCAGCGGATTGTTGTACGCGTAGATCACCAGGTGGCGGTCCGGATCGTGAGGGTTCTCGATGACTTCGTCGGGGATCTCAACGATATGGTTGTCGCTGATGTCGAGCTCGTTGAGCCCCAGCGAATGAGCCCACTGCGGCCACTCAGTCAAGCCCGTATTGTTGATCCATAGCGTCGACAGGCGCAGGCGACCGATGTCGGTGAACTGAGCCAGCGGACTGCTGGCCAGGCTCAGCGAGTCGAGCTCAGGGATGTCCATCAGCACATCCATCACCGCCTGATCGATGGTCCATGGCATGCGCTCCAGCGACAGGTGCTCCAGCCGTTCCAGGCGAGGCAGGACGTCCGGGATGGCAAGGAAGCTGGCGCGCAGATTCAGGTGCGTCAGGGCCGGGAAGTGTTCCAGAAAGGCATTGGCGGCTGGCAGGTCGGCGCTGACGTGGTTGAGATCCATGCGCCTGATGTCGGCGTAAAAATCGGGAAGCGCCGGCAGTTGCGGCAGGGTGATGTGCTCCAGCGTCAGCGAGCGCGGACCACGCGGTGCCGCGCTGTGACTGTAGCGCCAGGCGCGTTCGATGGCTGTCGCCACGGTGCGTCGGGCCGGGCGCAGGTCTTCATTGATCAGCACGCCCGTGTCATCGGCTTCGACCCACGCCAGAAGGTTCCAGTACAGCGGCTGCCAGGCCTCGATTCGCTGCCGGGTGGTCTCGAGCAAGTCAGCCAGCGGACGCTGTCGTCGGGCCATGTCGCGCACTTGCGCCGGCAGGTCGGGGCTCTCCGGATACAGCTGCGTCATTGCCTGCACCAGTTGCTGTTCCAACTCGCTCGGCGCCTCGTCCGGGATTTCGCTCGGCGCCTCGCCGAAGCCAGCGCCACGGCCGCTGAGCGGATAGCCGATGCGGCCGTCCGCCAGACGCATGGGCATGCGCAACGCACCGTCCGGCGTCCATTGCCCCAGCGTCCGGGCTGCCCAGGCCGGCTGCTGTTTCAGCCATTTGAACACGCGGCCTTTGAGCACGCGGGCATCGATGTCGGCATCGGCAAGGCCGATTGCCTGTCGTGCTTCCTGGGGCAACGCACGCAGGATCGCCGAGAACAGACTGCCCTCACGCCCGATGGATTTGCCCTGGCCATCACACGGCTGAAATGCATTCTTGCCGCGCACGAGGAGGCGACGTTCAGTCGACTGCTCTGGGCCAATGCTGTCGAGCAGCGCACCGTGCGCCGTGCCCTCGCGAATCTCCAGTCGCAGGTCATCGGGCCATCCGGCAAACAGTTCGACGCTGCGCAGCGTCAGGCGTTGAAGGTCAGGACTGGCATGGCTCGGCGCCAGAAAAAAACCTTCCAGCACGCGACTCATGCGGGTCTGACGCAGATGACCACGCACCTTGCCCGCGACCTCCAGCGCAATGCGCCCGCTCGTTTGCATTGCCAGACGCTGCTCGGCGGTGACGCTGACGAGCAACTCGCGAGCCGACGCCAGGGTCAGCGAAGGAAAATCGCGCCTCAGCAGCGTCACCAGTGGGTCGCTGGACTGCTCGCTTTCGCGATAGGCCGCTTCGAAGGCTTCGACGGATCGGGCCGCGTTTTCGCTCAGACGAAAGCGCTTGGCGCTGTCGATCAAGGCCGCCGGTGGCGTCTGATCGTTGGTGAGCGCGTGTCGGACCGTGGCGGCATCGACATCGGCCACCGCCATGATGCGCGTCAGGGTCTTGTCATCGAAATCGGCCAACGATGGGTGCAGACGGCGAAGATCACTGATGCTGTCCCACAAGCGCAACTGACCGGTCGAATCAGTGACCGGCTGCATGCGCGCAATGAATGAAGGCGGTTCGACGGTCGCGGGGTTCGAGCCGCTGGCCCACTTGCCTGCCGCGCCCATGGCCGCCAGGAATGCGATGTTTTCCGCGACCTGGCTCAAGTGATCCAGCGCTTCGCTCATGTCGCCGTGCCGCCACGCATCGACGCCCTCGAAGGTGTCGACCAGCAGCTGTGCGCCAGATACCAGCAACATGGCTTCACCCAGCCCGGGCACGAAGAACGCGGCCAGATTCAGCGCATCCAGGCCATATTCGCGCCATTGGGCCAGACGTTTCAGACGAGTCCTGGCGTCCTCGTCTTCGGTTGGAACGGCCAGGACCCGCGCGTCGTCCTTGATGTGCAACATGCTTTGCAGGTAAAGAAATTCGCCGAGCGTGATGCCCAGCGGCACGGTCTGCAGGTCGAGATTGGCGTTGGGGTCGTCCTGGGTCGTGGCCAACAGCTGACGATGAAATCCCTTGCCACGCGCTACGCTGTGCACGCTTTGCGGGGCGAGACGATCATGCAGGGAAGGGAAAAACGCGCCTTTGCTGCGCTGGGCGAGAAAGCGATCAAAGTAGCGTTGATAGTCTTCGTTGCGCAGCTTTGTCCTCAATGTCTGCATGAAGGCGTCCAACGAGGCGTAGGACCGAAGGGGCGCTTCGGGCTCGCCCGGCAGATAGACTACGCAGCCAGTCGCGCCGGGCGCCTGCATCACCAGCACATCGCGTAACGTGAAGCCGAGCATCTGCAAGGTGAACAATTGCCCGGAAGATGTCTCACTCTCCAACGCAAGCAGTGCCTGATACGCCGCCTCGTCGATCAGGCCTTTCATGCGTGCGATGTGGGATTCAACCCTCAATGCCAGGCGATCCTTCTCGATCAGCAGTTGCTTGATTTCTTCGCTGCCGACACTGCCAGGCACATCCGCGCGCGCCACCGGATGCAGCACGTGGCGCAGGTGGCGCTGATACTGGCCGCCCACATCCACCTTTCGACAGAGCTCGATGAAACGCTCGGGGCTGACGTTCTGCCTGTTAAGGGGATCGCTTCGTGCCTGCAAATGATCCCTGTCCGACAGGTTGCGGTAAATCAGCGAGGTATTTTCCTGCGCCACCTGCGCCTGTTCGCTGACCTCGAAGTTCTGCAACGCGGCCTGCAACAGCGACTGGGTGGTCGAGCTTTTCGGTGCTGCGCGCCCGGTCAGCCAGTCGCGCTCGAAACTGACGTGGTAGAAATGATCGGCGTCGACATCCAGGCCCGGCCCGAACGCGTCTTGCAGCGCCTTGGCCAGTAACGGACGGGCGAATGCGGGCAGGTCGACGATGCGATCGAGCACCTGCCCTGCCGCCAGCGTGGCGCGACGGCTGCGGCCCATGTCTGACGCCAGGGCGTTGCGCATCTGCGGCGATGCGTTGATGAACCAGGCGGGCAAGGTGTTGTTGATGATGGTCGAGACTTGAGGTAACGCGGTGCTGCTCATGGTGACGTCCTTGTGAATGACTGAGCGTTGAACGTAATCAGGATTCACGCGGGCGCTGGCATACATAGTTATTCATTTCGTCGCGCTGTCTGCATTCACCGGGCGCTGGGGTAAAATCGCCGCCTTGCCTACCCCGAGCCGAACATGACCACCATTGACCACGCCCAGATTGACTGGGACGAGAACGGCAACCCCCATTCGAGGGTGTTTTGCGACGTGTACTTCTCCACCGAGTCAGGCCTGGACGAAACCCGCCATGTGTTTCTGACGCAGAACGCGCTGCAAGAGCGCTTCGCAGGGCTGCCTGACGGCGGTCGTCTGGTGATCGGTGAGACCGGCTTCGGCACCGGCCTGAACTTCCTCTGCGCCTGGCAGCTGTTTGCGGCGCAGGCTCACGCGGGGGCGCGTCTGCACTTTGTCAGCGTCGAGAAATTCCCGCTCAGTCATAACGATCTGCAAAGAGCCCTGGCGCTATGGCCTGAACTCAAGCCCTTCGCCGATCAGCTGTTGACGCAGTACGTGGCGATTCACGAGGGCTTCCAGCGTCTTGTGTTCGAAGGTGGCCGGGTGACGCTGACGCTGTTGATCGGCGACGCGCTGGACATGCTGCCGCAGCTGGACGGCGAGATCGACGCATGGTTTCTGGACGGCTTCGCGCCTTCGAAAAATCCGGAAATGTGGACCCCGGAGCTGTTTGCCGAACTGGCGCGTCTGGCCGCTCCCGGCGCGACCATCGGGACGTTTACCAGTACCGGCTGGGTGCGCCGCGCGTTGAACGCTGCCGGCTTCAAGATGAAACGCGTGCCCGGTATCGGCCACAAATGGGAAGTGCTCAAGGGCAGCTTCATAGGCTGGCCCGACGACACGCCCGCCCCGCCTCGCGCCAAACCCTGGTTCGCGCGGCCGGTCCGGCATGGCGATGAACGCAAGGCGCTGGTGATCGGTGCTGGGCTGGCCGGTTGCGCGACCGCCGCAAGCCTGGCCGCGCGTGGCTGGCAGGTCCAATTGCTGGAGCGTCATCAGAGCGTTGCTGCCGAAGCTTCGGGCAACCCGCAAGGCGTGCTGTATCTGAAATTGTCGGCCCATGGCACCGCGCTCTCGCAGTTGATTCTCAGCGGCTTCGGCCATACGCGGCGCCTGCTGGAGCGGTTGCAGCGGGGCGTCGACTGGGATGACTGCGGCGTGCTGCAACTGGCATTCGATGAAAAGGAACACGAACGTCAGGCACAACTGGCCCAGGCATTTACCCCTGACTTGCTGCAGGTGCTCGAGCAGTCGCACGCTGAAGCGAAAGCCGGTATCGCCCTGAAAAACGGCGGCCTGTTCTATCCGCAAGGAGGCTGGGTGCATCCGCCTGCGTTATGCCGCTATCAGGCGCAACAGCCGGGGGTTGAATTGATCACCCATGGCGAGGCGCTTGAGCTGCGCCGCGAAGGCGAGGTCTGGCAGGCCTGGAATGGTGACCGGCTACTCGCTCAGGCGAAGGTGGTGGTCCTGGCGGGTGCAGCCGAGGTCAAACGATTCCCCGCCAGCGCCGACCTGCCGCTCAAGCGCATTCGCGGGCAGATCACCCGGCTGCCGGAAACGCCGGCCAGCGCCTCGCTGCGCACGGTGGTCTGCGCCGAGGGCTACGTCGCGCCCGCGCGGCTGGGCGAACACACATTGGGGGCAAGCTTCGCGTTCAACAGCGATGACCTGACGCCCAGCCGTGCGGAGCATCTGGGCAACCTCGATCTGCTGCGGGAAATTTCCGAGGACCTGACAGCCCGGCTGCAGGCCAGCGAAATCCCGGTGGAGGACCTGCAAGGCCGCGCCGCTTTTCGCTGCACCAGCCCGGATTACCTGCCGATCGTCGGGCCTCTGGCTGACCGGGAAGCGTTTTTCCAGACCTACGCCGTGCTGCGCAAAGACGCCCGCCAGGCGCCGTCCATCGAGTGCCCGTGGCTGGACGGGCTTTACATCAACAGCGGCCACGGCTCGCGCGGCCTGATCACCGCCCCGCTGTCCGGCGAGCTGATCGCCGCGTGGCTGGACAACGAACCCCTGCCCCTGCCCCGCAGCGTGGCCGAAGCATGCCACCCCAACCGATTCGCACTGCGCAGTCTGATTCGCGGAAAGTAATGATCTCCGTGATACCGATTTGGGATCGAGTTCGCTCGCGAAGAGGCCGGTGTGACTGGTTTGTTTAGTTTGGCTGGTGGAGATACAGCGGCTGGCCGTCAGTCTTCGCGAGCAAGCTCGCTCCTACGGGATTTGCGTCTGGCCGAAGAATCCGGAAACGCCCGCAACATATCTGTAGGAGTGAGCTTGCTCGCGAAGAGGCCGGTACATCCGACGCAGGTGCAGCGGCTGGCAGTCAGTCTTCGCGGGCAAGCGCGCTCCTACGGGATTTGTGTGTGGTCGGAGAATCCGGGAATGCCCGCAGATCCGTGTAGGAGTGAGCTTGCTCGCGAAGAGGCCGGCACATCCAACACAGATGCAGCGACAAAGCGATGCCTCAGTAGGACCGGCTTCAGCCGGGAAGCGGCCGGGGTGGGTGCATCGGCAGCGGTACACGTGGGTACCTTTTCGCTGTTTACATCTCCCCCGGACAACCCGGTATTCTCCCTCTCATTCCCTTGTCAGGTGCATGTCGATGCTGCAAGTCCAAGGCGTGTTCAAAAGCTATGCCACGGCGCAGGGTCCGTTGGCGGTATTGCGGGGCGCGGATCTGCAGCTGGAACAGGGTGGCAGCCTGGCGCTAATGGGTGAATCGGGCAGCGGCAAAAGCACGCTGCTGCACCTGGTCGCCGGGCTGGATCAGGTGGACAAGGGCAGTATCGAGATCGCTGGCGAGCGTCTTGATCAGATGAACGAGGCGCAACTGGCGAACTGGAGGCGCACACAGATCGGCCTGGTGTTTCAGCAGTTCAACCTCATCGGCAGCCTCAGGGTCGAGGACAATCTGGCGTTCCAGGCGCGTCTGGCCGGACGCTATCAGCCGCACTGGCAAGCAGAGCTTGTCGAACGGCTCGGTCTGGGCGCCTTGCTCAAGCGCTATCCCGAACAACTGTCCGGCGGGCAGCAACAACGTGTCGCCATCGGTCGGGCGCTGGCGTCGCGACCCGGCCTGCTGCTGGCCGACGAGCCCACCGGCAACCTCGATGAAGCCACCAGCGATGAAGTCCTGCAATTGCTGCTCGACATCCTCGCGGACAGCCCGACCAGCCTGTTGATGGTGACGCACAGCCCCAGGGTCGCCGCGCGCCTGCAGCGTCAGGCAGTTTTGCATCTGGGACGCCTGCTCCCGGAAGGCGAACGCTGAGATGCCCGTTTTCTACTGGACGCTGAAGGCGCTGCTCAGCCATTGGCGCCGCCATCCCGTGCAGTTTTTCAGCGTGTTGACCGGCCTGTGGCTCGCCACCAGTCTGTTGACCGGCGTGCAGGCGCTCAATAGCCAGGCTCGAGACAGCTACGCCAAGGCCAGCCAACTGATCGGCGGTGAGCCGCAGAAAATTCTGGTGTCACCCAACGGCGCGAATTTTTCACAAGAACTGTTTGTCACGCTGCGCCGCGCGGGCTGGCCGGTCTCCCCCGCGCTCAGAGGGCGCGTGACACTCAAGGAAGCGCCGGACCTGCGCCTGACGCTGTTGGGCATCGAACCCGTGTCGTTGCCCGTCGACACCGCACTGGCCGGGCAGTCGCTGAGCACCGCGCAGATCGTCGACTTCTTCACGCCCCCCGGCGTCACCTGGATTTCCCCACAGACCCTGTCCGCGCTTGGCCTGCA
>Ga0160435_1000138_pt1 | contig 41191 bp, 73 predicted proteins | sample HID1973K_E0MG_FD_108213 | JGI IMG/M metagenome (GOLD analysis project Ga0160435, IMG submission 108213) | Enriched mosquito-associated microbial communities from UW Madison campus, WI, USA - HID1973K_E0 MG | ecosystem: Host-associated > Arthropoda: Insects > Digestive system > Unclassified ...
CGCCCGCACGCCCCATGGCGGGACAGTAGCGGCACGGTCACGGTTCGTCCGCCACCGCGCGGCGGTTCGCAGGATGGAGCCCCCTGTCGGATTCGAACCGACGACCCCCTGTTTACAAGACAGGGGTTCCGAGTAGAGTCGAAGCATGGTGACAAGGTTCCGGCCTGGCGAAATGCCTGATCAGAGCCTATCCAGCCATACTGGGTGCGTCTTCATGACAACCCCGTGTCTCACCATGACATGTGTGCACCAATGTGTGCACTAGGTCGAGAGGGTGAAAGATGCCGAAGAAGCGAGACCATGGGCAAGGCGCCCTGTATAAGATCCGCGGCGGGGCAATGTGGCGCGGCGTCATCCAGCTCGAAGCTGACCCCGAGACGGGCAAGCGTCGACAGAAGTACGTCCACGCCAAGACTCAGCGCGCGTGCAAGGACAAGCTCGACGAGGCACTGCGGGAGATCGCCGAGCACGGCGCCCCACTCGACAAGACGACCACCGTCGCAGCATGGGCGCCGCGCTGGCTCGACGAGCGCCGCAAGGTCGTCGACCCCAACACCTACGAGACGTACGGCGGCTCGGTGAAGTGGATCGTGCGGGCCATCGGCAACAAGCGACTCTCCGCACTCAAGCCGTCCGACGTGACCGCCGTGCGTGACGCGATCGTGTCCGCCGGCCGATCCACCGGCACGGCGCGGCAGGCTTACTTCGTCCTGTCGATGATGCTCGACGCCGCCAAGGCCGAACGCCTCACGCCTCGCAACGTCGCCGAAGACGTCAAGGCGCCCAAGCGAACGCCCACTCCCCGTGGCGAGATCCCGATGGACGACGCGTTGCACATCCTCGCCAAAGCGGCCGCGATGCCCATGTCGGCCGGGTCGCGCTGGTGGGCGAGCCTGCTGACCGGCATGCGTCAGGGTGAGGTGCTCGGCGCCACCATCGCTGACCTTGACCTCGAGGCCGGTGTGTACGAGGTTGCGTGGAAGCTCGAGGAGATCTCGCGCGACCACGGCTGCGGCGAGCAGATGCCCGAGGGTTGGCCGTGCGGGAAGGTCCGGGGTGCGGCATGCCCTCAAGCACAGTGGCGCGAACCTGACGGGTTCGAGAAGGTGCAGATCGACGGCCGGTGGCACCTGACGCGCCCCAAGTCCGAGAAGGGGTGGCGCGTCGTGCCGATCATCCCGCAACTGGCCGAAGCGATCCGGCGCTGGCTCGACGCAACGAAGGACTGGCCGAACCCGCACGGGCTCATATGGCGCCACGAGGACGGGTCGCCCATCCTCCCCCGCGACGACGCACAGGACTGGCGCGACCTACTGCACACGGCGGGCGTCATCACCGCGGAGCAGACTGGCCCCGGCGGGACCAAGCTCACCGGGCACTGGGCGCGGCACACCACAGTCACCGTCCTGGCGTCACTCGGGGTCGACGTCCAACTCATCGGCGAGATCGTCGGTCACTCGTCGGCCCAGGTGACTGCCATGTACCGCCACGCGCGCGTCGCCGAGAAGAAGGCCGCGATGGAAGCGCTGGGTGGCGTGTGGGCTGACGCGCTGACCCTGCCTGCCCTAGAGGCGGGCGAGTAGGTCGACCTTCGCGGCATGGAACTCGGCGTCAGTCAGGGCGCCACGTTCACGCAGTCCCGCAAGCCGCTCGAGCATCGTCACGGGGTCGACGGCCCAGCCGTTCGAGCGGGCGTAGTGCTCGAGAGCCCTGACGATGACCGCAGACACCGTCTCACCCCGAGCTGCGGCGGCCTCGCGGGCGGCCTGCCACAGGTCGTCGGGTACGCGCACACCACGGGTCGGGGTCTGACGCTCTGCGGGCACCTGCCGCACCGTAGAGCAGGTGTTTGCCCAGGTCGGTGCGTGTCGGTCCCGTGTGCATGCGTCCTGGGCGCAACCGCATGCACGCGCCGGGCGAAACTTCACCCGATCCGGTTCGTCCTAAATCACCCCAGTAGTCGGCTCTCTGCCCCTCGCCAATGTCGGTGGGCGGGGCAACGATAGCGCTCACATGCTCCTGCGCAGCGTCGCGCACAGACCAAGGGGCTACGGATCGGGGGCGTAGAGATTGCTGTTCTTCGCAACACCAGAAGGGCGCGGCGTCGAGCTGACGCCGGTCGGTCAGCGGTGGATTCACGCCCCTGGACATACGCACCAGCCCGCCGCGGAGGCTGCGGCTGTCCATGACTGCGTCGCGCTCGAACGGCTCGTCTACACCCTCGGCGTGCACATCGTCTTGACGCGCCACGTGCCGGCGGTCACTTTCTACGACGCTCGGCGCACGGCGGTCATCCTGGCCTGCCTGTGCCCCGTGCTCTACCGGGAAGCCCTCGAGTCGCTACTCGTCCGACTCTGAGCGCGCCGCTCGCTTCTCGGCGCGCTCAACAAGCTCGGAGACGGTGAGTCGTAGCGCAGGCGCGATCTTCGCCAACTGGGCGATGTCGATGTCGCTGGCCGCGCTCTCGATCTTGACGTACGTGGACCGGGGGATGTCTGCGGCCGTCCACACGTCGGGCTGCGTCATGCGCAGCGCGTTCCGTTCGGCGCGGATCTCCGCGGCGAGTGCGGTGGTGAGTGGGCCTCGGGTTCCTTCTCGGGGTGCGCTCATGTCTATACAGAGTAGTAGGTGCCCCAGATAGATACAGAACTCACCGGGTGAAGTGGTTGACGGGTGTTCCACCTGGGGTGCAGAATGCTCGCTATGGAGCACCAGACACTCAACGCGGAGCAGGTCGCCCAGACCGTCGCAGAGGCGATCCGGGCCGCCGGACACTCCCAGAGGCAGGTCGCCGAGGGTACCGGCATCGCGCTGGTCACCCTGAACCGCCGGCTCACGGGGCACACGCCGTTCACCATCGCCGAACTGTCCGCCGTTGCGAAGTTCCTCGGCTGCTCCGTCAGCGACTTCATCGCACGCGCCGAGGCGGTGGCCTGATGGCACGCGGCATCAACTACCCCCCGATCCTCTTCCCCGACGAGGACGCGGCCGAGTACATCGGCGTCTCGGTCACGAAGCTCAACCGCTTGCAGGCTGCTGGCCGCATCATCCCGAAGGCGATCGACGGCAAGCGCGGCTTCCTGCGCGACGACCTCGAGGAGTTCGCCCGCTCCCTCCCGGACTGGGAGGGACGGAAGTGACCCTCGCCGACACCACCGTTCTCCCGACCCGCTTCTGGGCGAAGGTCCGCGTCGACTTCGTGACCGGCTGCTGGGACTGGATCGGTGCACTCAACAGCGTCGGCCGCCCGTGCTGGTCCATCCAGTCGCGTGCGGTCCTGGCGTATCGGATCGCCTGGGAGGCATTCCGCGGGCGCATCCCCGCAGGCATGACGGTCGACCACCTCTGTGGCAACAAGGTCTGCGTCAACCCCGCACACATGGAGATCGTGTCGCGGTCGGTCAACTCGAAGCGGGGGCGCCCTGAGTTTCGTCTGGTCACCGCACCCGAGGCCGTCGCGCCCGACGTTGTGCGCGAGGTTCGCGACCCCAACCGGTGCATCTGGGGTCATGACCTCACGGTGCCCGGCGCGCGCACCACCAACCCGTACCACGGCAAGTGCCGGGTGTGTAAGCGCGAGCAGCAGGCGGCGTGGAAGGCCCGCGCTCGGGCGGCAAGCAAGCGGGTCGGGCGATGACCAACAACTACGCCAACCACGCCCAGTTCGCTGGCACCGCTGAGTACCACGGGATGCAGCAGGTCCGCGGCTTCCGGTCGTTCGTGGTTCGTGACGACGGCATCCTCCTGGGCGTCGTCCACCACACCGCCTGGCCTGTCGGGGGGTTGACCGCGATCCATGACGGGGTCGTGCGTGAGTGCGCGGACCTTGACGACCACAAGCACGGCGCGGACTGCGTGTGGAGCGTCCCTCCGTGTGAGGCGCCAGACCCCGAGTGTGCGTGCGGTCTGTACGCGTACTTCTCGTCGTCGTCGGACTACCGGTCGCAGGGTGACGTGGACGCGGTTGTTGAGGCGTCCGGTCGTGTGCTGCTCGGCACGCGCGGGTTCCGGGCTGAGCGGGCGCGGGTCGTGGCGATCTGCGCGGCCGACAAGCCCGAGCCCGTTGAGACGCGCCGTCTCTTGAGCGGGGTCGTCAACGGTGTGGTCACGTACACGACCGTTCAGCGTCTCCCCAAGGGAGCTTCCCGTGGTGTGAGCGACGAGACGCGGGACGAGGTGCGCAAGGCGTACCCCGGCGTCCCGATCTTCCTGGACCTCGACGCGATGTTGCGCGAGTTCCCCATCACCGACCCGGACGAGTGGAGGTGAACGCGATGGGTGACGTTGGCGAGCCGCTGCGACACATCGAGGTCGAGCCCGCGACCGAACCGGCCGTGGAGCCGGCACCGGTGAAGAACCCCGAGCCGATCCCGGCCTAGAGCCGCACATGCAAGTGCCCCGCCTCAACGACCAAGCCGAGCGGGGCAACTCACTCGAAGGAGAGCCTAGCAATGAACCCCACCATCACCTACAAGCCCAACCCCGACGCCGAGGGTGGTGTCGAGGTCTGGGCGAGGGATGTGCCGACCCGGTTTCCCGACGCCACTCACTGGTTCGTCGCCCCGGATGGCGCCCTCAAGATCCACACCGCCGGCGGGGCACTGGTGGCCGAGTTCCACCCGGACCACTGGGAAGCCGTCTACCAGGTGTCGGCGCGATGACCGCCCTCCGCAAGGCGCTGGCTCGCCTCAAGCAGCCGAACGCCCTCACCAACCGCAACCCCGGCAACTTCACGGACGCCGACATCCTCGCGATCGCTGACCGTGCGATCGCGGTCGAGCGGGAGAAGGAGGCGGCTCGTCGTGCTCGTGTGCAGGAGTTCGCGTACCTGTGCTTCGAGAACGACGACCTCCCGACGCCCATGGTGCTCGAGGCGTACACGGATGAGGTGTGCGGCTGATGACCACGATCACCGTCACCACGCAGGCCGAGTTCGACGCGGCCCTCAAGAAGCACGGCAAGGACCGGTACGCCGACATCCTGATCAAGTCGCCTGCGGGCGTGTGGATCGAGGTCGGTGGGTCTGCTGGGGCCTCCGGCTCGGCCACGGTCACGGCCTCCGGCTCGGCCACGGTCACGGCCTCCGGCTCGGCCACGGTCAGGGCCTACGACTCGGCCACGGTCACGGCCTACGACTCGGCCACGGTCACGGCCTCCGGCTCGGCCACGGTCAGGGCCTACGACTCGGCCACGGTCACGGCCTACGGCTCGGCCACGGTCAGGGCCTACGACTCGGCCACGGTCACGGCCTACGACTCGGCCACGGTCACGGCCTCCGGCTCGGCCACGGTCAGGGCCTCGAAGTTCGTCGCCGTCCACCTCCACTCCGCACGCGTCACCATCCAAGGCGGGGTCGTCATCGACGTCACCGGACTCGACCTCGACGACCCGCAGACGTGGATCGACTACACCGGGGCTACCGTCACCGACGGGCACGTCACCCTCTACAAGGCGGTCGACGACAAGTACCAGGCCGGCCAGGAGTACAAGCTCACCACCTACACGGTCGGTGCGGATGTCACCGCGACCGACTGGCGCGACGACAACGACTGCGGCGGCGGGCTGCACGTGTCCCCGCGACCGTGGCAGGCACTCGCGTACCGCACGGACGCCACCCGCATGCTCGAGGTCACCGTCCCCGTCGTGGACATCCGACCCATCGGCCCCGACAAGATCAAGGCCCGCACCGTGCATGTGGTGCGCGAGGTCACCCTCGATGGTGAGCCGCTTCCTGTGGCGGTGACCAAGTGAACGCCACCGACGCCATGACCGCAGCCTTGGACGCGGCTGGTCTCAAGCGTGCCCGTCTCATGGCTCTCGCGGACGCCGGGCACAACGTCATCGACCGGGCGCGGAAGCTCGTCGATCTGCCTGACGTCGAGGGCCAGGACTCGATGGCGTTCTGGGAGGCGTATGGCGCTCTCCGGGATGCGGTGCAGGCCCTCGATGGTACGGGGCCGTGGGGTGCGCCGGCTGGGTTCTGGGAGGGCGTGGACGAGAAGGTCCAGCGGTTCGAGCGTGAGGGGGCGCGGTCATGAGCACCCAGTTCGACGACCCCCGCGACCAGGCGCTGTTCAACCAGGCCGAGCGTGACTACCTGTTCGACCTCCACGCCGACCGGGCGTTGAACGTCGTCGCGGAGATGCCCGCCGCTGACCCGGTCGAAGCGGCTGATGACGACGTGCGTGCGTGGACGGGTGTGCTCGTCCTGTTCGGGCTGCTGCTCGTGTCGTGGGCGTTCGTGGCCTCGATCGCCGTCCTCGTGCTCGTCGCCCTCATGCGCTCGGGGCCAGTCGGTGTCGGTGCGCTGCTCGTCATCGGGGCCGCGTCACTGGCGCGCGTCATCTACGTGCGCGAGAAGAGGCGGCGGTCATGACGCGGTACTGGCAGCACAAGGACGGCGCGATCATGTTCGGCGGTCCCATCGGCGCGGAACCCACGGACCCGGATTGGCGCGAGGTCCAGATTGCGCCCATCGACGCCATCGTCATCCGGCGCGAGGGGCTCGCAACGGTTGAGCGTCACGGTCACGTCGGCCTCGACTACCGGCTCACGAACCCCGACGGCAGCACCGACGGCATCTACTCCGACGAGGCCACGGTCGAAGGTGCCATGGGGGCCGCGCGCGCCTGGCTCGCCATCGCAGAGTTCCTACGCAACGAGCCCGAAGACCCGCGCGTCCAGTCCCTCGCGGACGCCCTCGCCGACGGCAACCCGACCACCGAGTCCGACATCGCCACCGCGCGACGGCTCGTGGAGTCGGGCGTCGTGCGAGTGGAGGTGCGGTCATGACCCGCCGCGCCGAGTTCGTCGTCGCCACCATCGCGCTCCTCATCGCCGCACTGTGGCTCGTGGGGTGGATCGCATGATCCGCGTCCAGATGCCCGTGCGGTGGCGGGTCGCGCTCTGCCACCTCTCTTCCTGCCCGCGCGGTCGGCATTGGACGGTGACGAGGAACGGCCTCGTGGTCGGGTTCGCGCCTTCACTGCCCGACGCCTACGCGGTCATCGAGGAGGTCGTCCGATGACTGCCATCGACTTCATCCAGGACGTCCTCGAAGGTCTCGCCTCCGACCCCAGCCCGCGCGCCATTGACGACCGTGCCGAGATCGCCGCCGCCATCACAAAGGCAGCCAGTGAGCGACGCGGGCTCGTGACCGCGTTCACCATCCGCCGGCACATCCCACCGACCGTCAACCCGGCCTACTTCGGATCGACCGTCAACCGGCTCGCACGCCGCGGAGTCCTCATCGCAACCGGACGCCACGAGAAGAACGGCGGCGTCGGCGCACGCAACGCATCCAAGCTCTCGCCGCTGTGGCGACTCACACGGCCCATCGAACCAGGAGACCTGGCATGACCGCCCCCGCACCCGGCTCGGCCGAGTGGCTCAAGTACATGACCGCCAGCAAGATCGCGGCCGTCGTCGGCACCAGCCCCTACGAGTCGAAGTTCTCGCTGTGGCACAAGATGCACGGCGACATCCCATCCGGCCACGTCACCGACAACCCGATCTTCAACTACGGCCACTACCTCGAGCCCGTCCTGCTCAAGTGGTTCAGCGACCAGCACCCCGAGCTCGACGTCCGCCCCGGCGGATGGACCGAGGTCCAGGGATGGGCCGGCGCAACCCCGGACGGCGTCTACTGGACCGGCCTGCGCCGCGGGACCGGGGTGGGCGAAGGCATCGTCGAGTGCAAGACGTCACGCCTCGCGTGGGAGTGGGACAACGGTGTGCCCGCCGGCTACTACGACCAGGTCCAGTGGGCATTGTGGGTCACCGGCGAGCGGACCGCGTTCGTCGTGGCGGACGTTGCCATGGAGTTCCGGGAGTACCGGGTCGAGCGTGACGAGGAGCGCATCGCCTACCTCGTCGAGCAGGCGGGCGCCTTCATGGACTCCCTCGCGTCCGGTGAGGCCCCCCCGATCGACGGTTCGTCGCACACCTACGAGGCGATCCGGCAGATCCACCCGGAGATCGACCCCGAGGACGTCGAGGTTCCCGACGACCTGGCCGTGATGTGGCTCGACGCCCGCGAAGCCCTGGCTGACGCGACCGACCGGGAACGCGCACTCAAGTCAGAGATCGCGGCCCTCATGGGCACCGCACGCCGCGCGACCTGGCGCGACTGCACCCTCTTCACCCGCCAAGCCAAGGCAGGCGGAACCCCCTACCTCGTGGCAGGTCGCAACCTGCCCGGAACGGAGCGCGCAGCATGAGCGCCGACCTCGTCATCCGCCAGCACGCCACCGAACTGACGTCCGTCCTGCCGTCCCACCTTGTCGAGAAGGGTGACGGGTGGATCGCCGCCGCAGTCGCCGCCGTCCGCAAGGACAAGGGCCTGTGGGCTGCCGCGAACAACGACCCCGGCTCCGCGATGAACGCCCTGTCCGAGGCCGCGCGCCTCGGGTTGCAGCCCGGGTCGAAGGAGTACTACCTCACCGTCCGCTCCGGGAAGATCCTCGGGATCGTCGGCTACCAGGGCGAGATCGAGCTCATGTACCGGGCCGGTGCCGTGTCCTCCGTGATCGTCGAACCGGTCTACGCCAACGACGGCTTCGACTACACGCCCGGGATCGACGACCGCCCCAAGCACACCATCGACTGGGACGCCGACGACCGCGGACCGATCCGCCTCGCCTACGCCTACGCCGTCATGAAGGACGGCGCCACGTCGAAGGTCGTCGTCGTCAACAAGGCCCGGATCAAGCGGGCCAAGGACGCATCCGCAACCGCCGGCAAGTCCTTCAGCCCGTGGTCCTCGGATGAGGTCGCCATGTGGATGAAGACCGCCGCGCACGACCTCGCCAAGTGGGTGCCCACGTCCGCGGAGTACATCCGTGAGCAGCTCCGTGCCGTCCGTGACGTGGCCTCCGAGCCGCCCGCACCCGGCACGCAGGCGCCTGCCGTGCCGCCTGAGCCGGTCAACATCACCGACGCTGAGGTCATCTACGACGACGGCGACCCGAACTTCCCGGCGGACCCGTCATGACCCGCCCAGCAGTCGTCCACGCGCACCTCCTGGACCACGGCATCGAGGTCAACGGGTGGGCCGTCATCTACACACCCACCGACCCTGCCGACACCGGCCTGCACTTCTGCCTGAACTGGAAGACGGCCATGCGACGAGCCAACCGGATCGCGCGCCGGCAGATGTGGGGGGCGGGGCGATGAGCACGAAGGGACCGCGACTGCACGTCATCCCACTCGAACTGACCGAGGCGAATGCCCTTGTAGCGATGTGGCACCGGCACCACCAGCCATCGCAGGGGCACCGGTTCTCGCTCGGGGCGATAGACGACCATGGCGCCCTGCACGCTGCCGTGATCGTTGGCAGACCTGTGGCGCGGCTGGCAGGGTCGCCTAGAGACGTGCTCGAAGTGGTGCGCCTCGTGTCAGATGGCACGCCGAATGCGTGTTCTGTGCTCTATGCCGCCGCTGCCCGCGCCGGTTTGGCGATGGGGTACCGCCGCATCCAGACATACATCCTCGATGCCGAGCCGGGCACGAGCCTCAAGGCCTCCGGCTGGCGATCCGAGGGCGACGCCGGTGGGGGCCAGTGGAAGCACACTGACGGCCGGCCACGTAGGACTGACCAGCCGACCGGGATGAAAGAAAGGTGGGCGCGGGACCTCTCCGCCCGGCCCGATCTGAACCAACCCCCGCGGCGCGTCGACTCGCCTGACACCCCGGACCTCTTCTCGGGGGGTGCGGCATGAGCGACACCGCCTACTTCGGCCTCCCCGAGAAGCGCACCCTGTCCGAACTGTGGGAAGACGCAGCCTGCCGTGGCACCGATCCGGACGTCTGGTTCGACCCGGGCCTGGGCAGCGGTCGCCGTGAGGGCAAGCACGAAGCCCGACGCCGCATCGCACTCGCCAAGTCCATCTGCCACACCTGCCCCCTGGTCGCCGAGTGCATCGCTGACGGTGCGCAGATCGGCGACAAGTGGAGCATCCGAGGCGGGTTGACGGCCGGCGAACGCATCATGCGCGGACTCGTCGGAGGTGTCCGATGAACGCCCGGGCCGCCTACTGCCGCGACTACTACGACCGGTACGAGCGGGCCATCCGCGGCAACCGACCCCTGATGCCAGCACGACCCGTCGCCGAGCACATCGCGGCATGCATCGAGGTCGGCATGAGCCGGAACGCGATCGCCCGAGCCGCACAGGTCGCCGAAGCCACGATCCGGCGCGTCGAACTCAAGCCCGACGCACGAGTCCGCGAAGGTGTCGGCCTGCGCATCCTGGCAGTCGTCCCCACCCGCCCAGTCACCGCACAGGGCGTCATCCGGCGCCTCAAGGCGCTCGGTGCACTCGGCTGGTCGACCAGTGCCATCGCGGCCCGCTGCGGCCTGAACGTCGACACGGTCAAGGCGTGGCGGCGCGGCGAGTTCACCGACCCGTCGCTGGTTGCTGACCGTGTCGTGGCCGCGTATGACGCGCTCTCGATGCGCGCCCCCAACCCCACTGGACGGTTCGAGCGGTCCGCAGTCACGCAGGTCCGCCAGCGCGCTGCCCGCAACGGGTGGGCCAGCCCCCTCGCATGGGACGACGACACCATCGACGACCCCGACGCCACCCCCGACAAGGGTGCCCGCACCATCGGCACCGACCTCGACGAGTGGCTGTGGATCGTCAACGCCGGCGAGAACCCTGTCCGCGCCGCGCAACGTCTCGGCGTCACCCTGCACGCCATCGAGCGCGCGGCCTACCGCAACAACCGCCACGACGTCACGGCCATCGCGAACGTCGCACGCAACGCCGAGAGGCAGGCGAGCTAGATGAGCACGATCCTCACCGTCCCGCGCTACGGGCAGCCGAACCCGCGAACCCTGCTGCGCGCGATCTACGACGACTTCCCGGGGCTGCCTGTGTCCTGGGAGGTGGACCCGCTGCACAAGGTCATCCACGCGAACTTCTCGAACGCTGACCCGGCGCACGTCGACCGGGTGGCGCGGTTCTATCTCGAGCCGCATCACGTCACGTACTCGGTGGCGTCCCGATGAGCGCCAAGACTCTCGCGGACCTCGACGACGCGATCCGGGCTCACGTCTCCGACGAGGTCGAGGGCGGCGTCGCTGTCGCCTGGACGATCGCCGTCGGCACCGCCGGCGACCCGGACAGCGACTTCTACTGGACCGGCCCCGACGACCAGCCTGGCTACGTCTCGGCTGGCCTCGCGACCTTCCTGCAGTCGATCACCTCACTTGTGGAGGACGCCGAGTCATGAGCACCGAGCAGCCCGAGTGGGCCTCCTACGCGAGAGAACGCCACGACGCCGAGAAGGCGACCGGGTGGCGCTACAGCAAGCCCGGCCAGTGGGGCACGGACGGCGAGTGGCACGAGGCGGAACCGGAGGACTTGCGATGAGCGTCGTCACCATCCCGGCGCGCGACCTGCAGCCCCGCGACGTCATCCGCCCCTTCTTCACACAGCGCGGCCCGTGCGTCGTCGAGTCCGTCGTCGTCGGGCGGACCATTGTCGCGCTCGCCGACCGGGGCAACCTGCGCTACCTGCCGGACTCGACCCTCGTTGTGGAGCGTGCGTCATGACCGTCCTCAGCTTCCGCATCGACGGCAAGGCATCCCCCAAGGGATCGCTGCGGCACGTCGGTCACGGGCGGCTCATCGAGCAGGTCGCCGGGTCGAAGCCGTGGCGGGAGAAGGTCGTCGCTGCGGCCCGCGACACCGTGGCCTACTCGCCCTACGCCTACCTGTTCCCCATGGACGGCGCGGTCGCCGTCGACATCGACCTCTACGTCGAGCGCCCCAAGTCCGCCCCGAAGCGCCCTTGGCCCATCACCCGATCCTCCGGCGACGTCGACAAGCACGCCCGGAACATCCTCGACGCGCTCGTGGACGCCCGGGTCATCCGAGACGACTCCCAGGTGGTCACGCTCCACGTCAACAAGGCCCACCACGCCGACGCCCCGTGGGCCGACGTGCGAGTCCGGGAGGTGACCGCATGACCGCCCGCTGGGACATCTGGCGCGACCGCACCGGCTACCAGATGTGCTGCTGCGGCGACACGTACTGGACCGACGCATCCGGGCGCCACGACCACCGTGTGCGCTTCGGACATGCACCCACCGTCGTCGAGGAGTGCGTCCGCGCACACCTGCGAGACGTGAGCGCGAACCGGCGCGGGCTGAGCGTCAAGGTCGCCGAGGTGATCGGCTGATGGCGCGCATCCGAACCATCAAACCGGCCATCTTTTCGTCAGAAACCGTGTGCGCGTGGCCCATTCCGGTGCGCTGGACGTTCGCCGGACTGTTCACGTACCTCGACGACGAAGGCCGAGGACGCGACGAAGCGAGGCTCGTGAAGGCCGAGCTCTACCCGCTCGACGACGCAATGACCGTCAAGAAGGTGCAGCAGCACCTCGACCTCATCCGCACCACTGGGCCGCTCTGCCGGTACAAGGTCGCAGGTCAGAGCCTCATCCACGTCGTCTCGTGGCGTGAGCACCAGCGGATCAACCGGCCCACCGCATCCAAGTTCCCGCCCTGCCCGAAGCATGAATCGGACGCGCAGGGTCACCTCGATCTCGGGGAGGGCTCATGACTAACTCACTGAGGGCTCACGCCTGCCTCACCCCCGGAAGGGAAGGGAAGGGAAGGGAAGAGGAAGGGAACAAGACGTGCGGAGCACGTCATGCATCCATCGTCACTTCCGTAACGCGCGAGGGGGTGAACGGCTGATGCATGCACGCAGCACCATCAACGCCGCCCAGAGCCAAGCCCTCGCCCGGCTCGTCCACGAGCTCCACCCGACATGGGACATCCCCGGCATCGCAGCAGCCATCTCCAAGTCCAAGGACCGCGGCACCATCGAAGAGATCTGCATCGCAGCCGTCCGAGTCGCCATGCGTGACGACCTCCGCTCGCCCGCCATCCTCGCGAGCGACGGACCCCACTGGCGCGGACCGGCCGGACCCGTGACGAACGACCATCGCTTCGACCGCTGCCCCGAACCCGGCCACCAGTCATTCCCGGCCTGGAACTGCTCGGCCTGCCGCTCCGAAGACCTCGAGGGCACACACCCAGGCTCCACACCCGTCCGCGACCGCGACCGGGCTGACGTGTACGACCGCGGGGCTGCGATGGCTCGGGCGGCGATCAAGGGAGGTGCGGTGTGAGTCCGCAGCGCATCCAGATGTCCCGTCAGCACCCATGGCGGGTCGACCACCGGGACGCGGTGATCGTCGCCCGGCCGTCGAAATGGGGGAACGACTGGCGGGTCACGTCATGGCAGCCCGAGCGCGGCGTCACTCGCTGGTCCGTGTGGTCGACGCAGAACGGCGAGACCTACAGCCAGCACGCCACGCGAGAGTCTGCCATCGCCGACGCCATCGAGCGGTTCAGGGCCGACATCGCGCACCGAGCCCCCGACTTGACGCCAATCCGGGGCCGCGACCTGGCGTGCTGGTGCCCGCTCGACCAGCCCTGCCACGCGGACGTGCTGCTCGAGCTCGCGAACGTACCCACCACGACCGACGCGCGAGTGCGTGCGGCAGGAGGAGAGCGATGAATCGCGCACTAGCCCTGGGCCCCACTGAGCACAGGCGACTCATCGACGCACTGGCGGGCATCCGCTGCTCGTTCGCGATGCCCTACCTCGTCGGCTCGGCTCTCACGCGCCGCCGACCGAGGGACATCGACGTCCGCGTCATGCTCCCAGACGATGACCCGTTCATGGTCGATCCGCAGCGAGTCGCGGCTCTCAATGACGCCGTGTCGGTCTACCTCCGCCACGTCACCGACCTGCCGGTCGACTTCCAGTTCCAGACCGTCACCGAGGGCAACGCCGAGCGGGGATCGCGCAGCGCCCTGTTCCCGACATGGGAGGACGCATGAGCAAGCCGGTGTTCATCTGCGGCGGCGACGTCAGTCCAGGGCCGCGCGACAGCGACTGCCCGAACGCACTCCACGACTGGCCTTTGCCGAGCGGCTACGTCGATGCGGCTCAGGTCGCAGCCTCCCGACTCTCACGGCGCTGGTCCAACCGTCGATGCGCCCGCTGCGGCCTCTACGGCTGGGCACCAGGTCGCATCAACCCCGTCACCGACATCGAGAGGCGAGTCGATGCCTGACCGTACGACTCTCCGTTGCCCCGCCGGACACACGTACGTCGGCCCTACCGGTTCAGCCCTCGCAGCCGCGTGGTGGGCCGTGCACCAGACACACGAGAACGAGACACAGGAGGAGCAGCGATGACCCAGCACGAGGCCGAGCCGCAGGCAGCACCACTCACCCCGCGCTGTGGAGGGGAGCTGACCATGCCTGACGACGACACCGTGACGGCGCGACTGGCGGCCATGCGGGAACGCAGCGAGAAGGCGACCGAGATGGCTGCCGAGATCGCCGCCTGCCGGGAGCTCTGGGACCGATCAGAGCCCAAGTCATGACAGCCAGCAACCAGTGCCCCTACTGCGGCCAGACGTACGGCAGCAAGTGCCCGATGAGACCTGAGGAGAAGTGATGACCCAGCACGACAACCGCGACGCCAGCACCGGGCAGTACGTGACCGACGAGTACGCCGGCCAGCACCCCGAGACCACCATCCGCGAGACGCGCAAGCCTGGGCTCACGCCAGCGGCCGAGACAGCGCTGATCACCGAGCGCTCTCGCCTGCGGAACGTGCTCAGCAACGCACGCGAGGACGATCGGCGACGGCGAGACGGAGGACGGGCGGTGACGGAACCCATGGACACGCCCGTGGTGGGTGGACCCATCGAGACGGCCGAGCAGCTGGACGCGCTGCCCGTGGGGAGCGTCGTGCTGATCGGGGGCGACCTCACGATCGAGAAGCGCGGATCGTTCTGGCAGGCGGTCGGCCAGGTGCTCCCACTCGAGGCTTCGACCGTCGCCAAGTACGCGCACACCGCAAGGCTCCTGTTCCGCCCTGACGCCCCCGCGCCCGCCCCGTCTGGCGAGGGTGCACTGCGCGACGGTGTCGAGCACCTCGTCGAGTGCCTGGAAGCCGACGTCGCCCGGAACTCCCACGTGCGCATCTTGGGCCGCGAGGTCGTCAGTACGCTGCGGCACTTCCTCGACGACCCGGCGGTAGAGGTCGTCTCAGACGCGCTGCACCATGCCCGCTGCGACCACAAGACGGGCGGTTCTGCCGAGTGCGACTCGCGCGCGATGACGGCCGTGGACGCCCTCAGGCGGGAGCCCGCACCGAGCGCGCCGGGACCGCTCCGACGCAAGGAGGACCAGTGACCGACAACCACCCGTCCGTCATCGCACGCAACCACCTCCTCGACCTCGCCACCATCTGGCCCGAGCTCGAAGCCAAGGTTGCCCGTGGTGGAGGCTCGGCCGGCGAGAAGGTGACTGGCTCGAAGAAGGAAGCCCCGATCCCCGTCGACCCGCACGTCATAGACACCATGGCCGAGATCGAAGCCTGGGTCGTGTTCATGGTCCGGCAGTTGATGGACGAGGTCACCGTCGAGGTGGCCGTGCCCGGACCTGTTCGCGGCACGTGGGCCGAGCCGTGGAGGCCGAACGGGATCACGACAGCCAGTCTGCTGCACCAGATCGCCGACCGTGTCGGGCACTTCACCGAACACCAAGATGAGATGCTGGCGATCGCGTTCCAGGACGACGCCAAGAAGCACGCCAAGGAGGCACTCAAGGTCGCCCGGCCCAGTGGTCGACGCACTATCCCGCTGTGGGTGCGCTGCCTCGAACACGACACCGACGACCAGGGCGACCGCATCCCGTGCCCCGGCATGTACGTGACCGTCCTAGACCCCGACAGCCACGGCCTGAACGACATGGTGTGTGAGGTTGACCGGACGCACAGGATGACGCCGCTCGAGTGGCAGCGGAGTCAGCGACGAGGGCTGGTGTCGATCGACCCCGAGATCATCGACATCCTCGTGCGCGATGCGGCATGGGTCGGGGGTGCAGGGTGAGCCTCGAATGGATGCGCCCAGACGAAGCCGCCGTCGCACTCAGGACCAGCGTCGGCAACGTCCACGTCCTGGCTCATCGACGCGGGTGGAAGCGCAACGGACAGGGCCGCGACGTGCGGTACGCCTACGAGGATGTCGACGCCGAACTGGTCGCACGCACGACACGCGGCCAGCGCCTTGACGAACCACACCCGTGTAAGTCATCCTGACGTTGGATGGCGTTCGTCACCCACACGACAGGCTCGGCTTCGGCCGGGCCTTCGTCGTATCCGATGGCCTGAGGTAGAGGTACTGCGCCCGGCTCCAACCCGGACCGCTGCAGGTTCGACTCCTGCCAGGTCAGCCGAACTTCACCCGTATCAGACGCCCCGCTCGGAGTACCTTCCTGAGCATGAGGGCAAACGGGTACGGAGCGGACATCGAGTTCGACGGGCAGACCGTCGTGCTGCACCTGGGGAAGATGGCAGCCCGCATCGCAGGCACCGACACCATCACCATCCCCGCAGCCGACATCATCGCCGTCCACCGACGCCGGGCGAATATGGTCATCAACGGGAGCATGCAGTTCCAGGTGCGTGACCCCAGCCCGCAGACCCTGTCCGACTACGGCGGTCGCGGCATCGTCCCGCCTGACGGCACCGACGCCTTCGCTGCCTACGCCAAGCAGGGCATCGTCACCGACAAGGCGCTCATCGTCCACTGGCGCAAGAAGGACGACGCCACGTTCGGGCAGATGCACGAGGCGATCATGGGAGCCGTCGCAACCAGGTAAGCAGGTGGCGCGGTGTCAACCAACCCGCGCTACGCCAACGGCCACAGGCGCAGACAGCTACGGGCAAGAGTCCTGGCAAGCGAGGACTACTGCGCATGGGACCAGTGTCCGCGACCCGGCATCCCCGTCGACAAGACCGTGCACTACCTCGACCCATGGGCACCCGAGGTGGACGAGATCATCCCCGTCTCCCAAGGCGGCGACCCACTGGCACGCAGCAACACGAGGCTCATGCATCGGTGGTGCAACCAGCAACGGTGGGCCACCCGAGGTAAGGCGCGAGCGACCACGTCCGTCACACCGGTGGGTACGAGCCGGGCCTGGTGACAAGGGGTGGGGGGTGCCCCCCGACCCCCCCTCGAGGGCGACCCACCAGGCATAGCGCCTATATCCCCCCGAGCCCCGCTGAGTTCGCGCGGACGGCAAGCGCCCGATCACCACCATGGGCCGCTCGGCGTCCACGACGGACCCTGGCACCTGGTCGATGCTCGGTGGTGGTCTCGGCTGCTACGACCTCGACCACGTGACCGACGCCGAGGTGAACGCCTTCCTCGCGACTGTCACCGAGCCGATCCTCTTCGTCGAGCGGTCGGTGTCCGGCAACGGCGCGCACGTGTTCATCGAAGCGGCCGAAGGGCCGGGGTGGAGGCGTGACGGTGTCGAGCGATACACACGAGCCCGCTTCATCCGAGTCACCGGCGAGCGCTTCATTCGGTGACCGTGGTCGCCGCCTCTACGACGGGCTGACCGCCGGCGTGACGGAACAGGGCGTGCTGGTGCTGGCCGAGGAGGCCGCACGGCTCGCTGACCGGCTCCTATATCCCCCCGAGCCCTCGAAGGGGGTCCCGTGGACCTCATCGAGCTCGCCGGTGTCGACTCCTCCGAGTCGATCCGCAAGGCGCTCGCCGCCGAGGGCCACCCCGTGCTGCTGGCGTTCTCCGGCGGCAAGGATGCGCTCGCCGCCTGGCTAGCGCTGCGGGACGCGGGCGTCGAGGTGGTCCCCTACTACCTCTACCTCGTGCCCGGCCTAGCGTTCGTCGATGAGGCGATGGCCGGGTGGGAGCAGGCGTTCGGGCGCAAGATCCATCGCTACCCCCACCCGTCGCTGTACCGGTGGCTCAACAACCTGATGTTCCAAGCGCCCGAGAACTGCTCGGTGATCGAGGCGGCAGGGTTCGCGAACCTCACGCACGAGCAGAACCTGCGCGACATCCGCAACGACCTTGGGCTGCCGCTGGAAACATGGGTCGCCGACGGTGTCCGCGCCGCCGACAGCCCGATCCGGCGCGCGAGCATCCGGACCCACGGCCCGAGCAAGCTCCGCACCCACAAGACGTCGGTGGTCTGGGACTGGCGCAAGTCGCACGTCCTGGGGCGCATCGAGGCCGCCGGGCTCAGCCTGCCAGTCGACTACGAGTGGTTCGGTCGCTCGTTCGACGGGATCGACCACCGCTTTCTCGAGCCGATGAGCCGGTTCGCCCCAGACGACTACGCCCGGGTGCTCGAGTGGTTTCCCCTGGCCGCGCTGGAGCTGATCCGCCATGGCCTCTGACCTGCCGTTCTCGGCACCCAAGCGCAAGCAGCGTGTCAACCTTGCCGAGTCACTCGCCCCGTCCACCCCGAACCCGCTCGCTGACGTCGAGTACACGGGTGACCTCGAGAAGGATTCGGCTGCCGAACTGACGGCGACACTCGCCGGGTTCAAGGCCCGACGGAGCCGCGAAGATCGGCGCTTCACCGCGGCGACCGATTCCGAGTTCTGGTTCGCGGTGTGCTTCCGCTCTCGCGAGGACAAGGAAGCGTTCCTCGCCGCGCTGCCCGGCTCGGGTGGTGACGACAAGTACCTCGACGGCTACGAACTGGCCGCCCGACTCGGAATCGAACTCGAAGGGTGATGGCGATGGCCGCAAAGATGACGCGCTCTGAGCGAGCGACCCACATCCGTCGCATGGCTACAGACCGGGCGTACCGACTGCAGCAGCGCGCACAGCAGTCCCGCGGAGGGCGATCGGCGGCCAGCCGTTCCGGCGGTCGCTCGTCCGGCTCCTGATGGCCGCACAGCCGGAGCTCCCGGAGGACTTTCCTTGGCCGGCCCGCACGGTGGCGTGGTGGGCCACCTGGCGAGACGCGACGGGTGCCGACACCTTCACCGCGACCGACTGGGACTTCTTGCTCGATACGGCCCTGATTCACGCGGACGTGTGGGGCAACTGGAACCTGGACCGCCTGCCAGAGCTTCGCCAGCGCGTCGCGAAGTTCGGCGCCACACCCGCAGACCGGGCGGCGCTCAAGTCGACCGCCACGCCGGCGCCGCCCGAGCAGAAGGGGACGGCGCTCGATGAGCTCAAGTCGCGCCGCGCTGCACGGGTGTCAGGTTCCGCGCGTCCGGCTGGTTCCTAGCTTCCACTGGTCACACGCGGATGACGCGGCGTTCCTGGCGTCGTCCTACGGTCTGACGCCAGACGAGTGGCAGCACTCGGTCCTCGAGGCGTGGCTCGGCGAGCGGCGCAGTGGCAAGTGGGCTGCAGGTCGCTGCGGACTCGCGGTGCCGCGGCAGAACGGCAAGAACGGCGTCATCGAGGTCCGCGAGCTGTACGGCATGGTGGCCCTCGGCGAGAAGTTCCTGCACACCGCTCACGAGGTCAAGACGGCCCGCAAGGCGTTCATGCGGCTGGCGTCGTTCTTCGAGAACGAGCGCAAGTTCCCCGAGCTTGCCGCGATGGTCAAGGGGATCCGCAAGACGAATGGTCAGGAGGCCATCGTCTTGACGAACGGCGGCTCGGTCGAGTTCGTCGCCCGATCGCGCGGGTCGGGCCGTGGCTACACCGTCGACGTCCTGGTGATCGACGAGGCGCAGGAACTGACGGACGAGCAGCTCGAGGCTCTCCTGCCGACGATCTCGGCGGCGCCTCTGGGTAACCCGCAGACGATCTACACGGGAACGCCTCCTGGCCCCGGTTCGCCTGGCGACGTGTTCACTCGCACCCGCGACCTTGGCGTCAAGGGCAAGGACAAGCGCCTGTCGTGGCACGAGTGGTCGGTCGACGGCGCGGTGAACATCCACGACCGCTCGTACTGGGCGGCGACGAACCCGGCTCTCGGCAAGCGGTTGAACGTGACCGTGATCGAGGACGAGCTCGCGGCGATGTCGGAGGACGGCTTCGCGCGCGAGCGTCTCGGACGATGGGCATCGGCCTCGAGCGCAGCCTGGTCGGTTGTCGACGAGGGCGCCTGGTCTGCGATCGGCGTCACCGACCCACCGGCCACGGGTCGCGTGTCCTACGGCGTGAAGTTCTCCCTTGATGGCTCGAGGGTGGCGCTCGCGGTTGCTCAGCGCGACGAGGACGGCCCGGTGCACGTCGAGGTGATCGACGAGCAGCCGATGTCGCTCGGCACGGCCTGGCTTGTCGACTGGCTCGCTGAGCGCTGGCGTCACGCCGCAGCGATCGTGATCGATGGCAAGTCGGGCGCCGGCTCCTTGGTGAACGACTTGCGCGAGCGTGGCGTCCGGTCGTCCGCACTCATGACCCCGACCGCCGATCAGGTCATCACGGCACACGCGGGTCTGCTGAACGCGATCACTTCCGGCACTGTCACGCGCTTCGACGACCCGGGCCAGGCGGTGCTGACCGCTGCGGCGGCAGGTGCCGGCAAGCGTGCGATCGGCACGGCCGGCGGCTGGGGTTGGAAGCCGGTAGGCGAGGCGGATGTGACGCCGCTCGAGGCGGTGACGATGGCGCACTTCGGCGCGGTCGGTGTGAAGGCGCGCAAGGTCCGAACCGGTGAGGCGATGTTCCAGTGAGGGGCGGTGAGTCATGGCTCTGAGCAAGGACAAGGCGCTCGATGCCGTGAAGACCGTCCTCGAGGTTCAGCGCACGCAGGAGATGCCCCGACTGTCTCGCATCCGTGAGGCGCTCAAGACGGAGCATGCTGGTGACCCGTGGGTTCCGACGGTGCAGATCCCCGAGGATGCCCCGCCGCTGATGAAGGAGATCGCGCGCAAGTCGCGGACGAACTACCTGCCGCTGCTGGTGAAGACCTTCTCGCAGGTGATGAAGCTCGACGGGTGCGCGTTCTCGTCAGACGAGGGCGGCACGGATCCGTGGGTGTGGTGGCAGCGCAACCGGATGGATTCGCGCCAGACGGGCCTGACTCGCTCGGTGCTGTCCTACGGTGCGGGCTACGCGACGGTACTGTCCGGAACGTACGGGCGCGGCCTCAAGGGTCCGTCGGTGTCTCTGTTCTCGCCGCGTGACATGACCGCGGTGTACGCAGACCCAGAGTCGGACGAGTGGCCGATCCTGGCCGTCTCGGTCGACGAGCGCGCGTCGGGGACGATCGTGACACTGTACGACGAGGAGCAGATGTACCGCTTCGGCGTCGAAGGTAAGCCGGGTCCGCGTTCGTCCTGGCCGTCGTTCTCGGTGCCATACCTGTCGGGTCGGCTCACGTACATCGACGCCCTGTCGCACGGGACCGGTGCGGCTCCGGTGGTGCGCTACCGGGATCGGAACCTGCTGGCTGGCGAGGAGCAGTTCGGCATCGTCGAGCCCCTCATGACGGTGCAGGAGCGTCTCGACGAGACCACGTTCCAGATGCTCGCCACCCAGTACGTGCAGCTCTTCAAGCAGCGCTACGTGATCGGCTGGGTGCCGAAGACCGAGCGGGAGCAGCTCAAGGCTGGCGCCGCACGGATCTGGTACATCGACGAGGACCCGGCTGACGTCAAGGTCGAGGAGCTTCCCGGCGGGACGGTGCAGCCGTACATCGACTCGCGCAACTCGGCTCTGCGTGACTTCTCAGCGATCGGTCAGGTGCCGGTGCAGACGTTCGGGATCGACGGCCTGTCGAACATATCGGACGCCACACTGGCGGGGCTCGAGGCTGCGAAGAACCGTGAGGGCGACGAGATCAAGACGTCGCTCGGTGAGTCGCACGAGCAGATGTTGCGCCTGTGCGCCCAGATCGACGGCAACGAGACGGCAGCCGACGATTACGAGGCCGAGGTTCGCTGGCGCAACTTCGAGGCGCGCTCGTACTCGCAGACGGTCGACGGCATCACGAAGCTCGGCCAGATGCTCGGCATCCCGACCGAGGATCTGCTCGAGGACATCCCCGGCATGACTGGTACTCGCCAGGAGCGGATCGCGGACTCGCTGCGTCGAACGAAGGCCCGCGAGACGGTGGCCGCCCTGACGAAGCCCGCCGTGACGATCGCACCCGCGGCTGATGGACCAGTCGGATCTTGACCGGTTCCGCGCGACAAACGCGCGGATCGTCGATCTCGCGGGCAACCAGCTCGACGACTTCTGGGCGTCGCTGGACCTCACGAAACCCGAGGTGTGCCGCAACGAGATCATCGCGTTCCTGACGGACCTGATCGGCTCGCAGGGCGATGTGGCGGCTGTAGTTGCCGCCGACTGGTACGAGGATCTGCGCGAGCAGGCCGGCGTGAGCGGGCGGTTCGTGCCCTCGTTGGCCGCGACCGTGAGCGCGGACCGCATCGAGTCGACCGTCCGCTTCGGTGCCCAGCATCTGTTCACGGATCACCCGGAGCAGACGCTCGCGTTCCTGGCGAACAAGACGTCGAAGTACGTGCTGCAGCCGGGACGCGACACCATCGCGGCGGCCGCGTACCGCGACCCCGCGGCGAGCGGTTGGAAGCGTGTGGCGCGACCGGGGTCGTGCAAGTTCTGCCGGATGCTCGAGGGGCGCGGCGGGGTCTACAAGGAGGCCACCGCGCACTTCGCGTCACACGGCGACTGCCACTGTGCGGCTGTCCCGTCGTGGGATCGACATGCACCGGAGGTCGATGCCCGCGCCTACGTGGCGTCGCGGCGCACCTCGCAGATGACGCCTGAGCAGCGCGCTCGGCATACGGCCCGCGTCCAGGACTTCCTGACGCGCATGGCCTGAGACTTCCGCCCCCGCAACGGGGACGGGCTAACCCGCAACGGGGAGATCAACCATGTCCGAGCAGACCCCTGCGCCCGCAACGGGCAACGAGGCACCCACCACCATCCCGGCCGAGGCATCCGTCGAGGAGCCGAAGCCGACCGAGACCGTCGACTTCTGGAAGCAGAAGGCGCGCGAGCAGGAGGGGCGAGCCAAGGCGAACGCCGAGGCAGCCAAGCGGCTCGCGGAGATCGAGGACGCGCAGAAGTCCGAGGCACAGAAGAACGCCGACGCCCTCACGGCCGCCCAGCGGGCGGCTGAGGAGAGCAAGGCGGAGGCGCTGCGTTACCGGGCTGCTGCGACGCACAAGGTGAGCGAGGACTACTTCGACCTGCTCGGCACCGGTGACGCGGACGCGATCAGCGACCGTGCGCGCCGTGTGGGTGAGCTCGTGTCCGCGAAGGCGGAAAACGAGCAGCTCCGAGCCGAGATCGCCGCCCTCCGAGAGGGCAAGCCCGCACCAACGCAGAGCCGCCCCGTTGCGGACCTCAAGCCCGGTGCGACCCCCGAGAGCGACTCGGACGAATCCGAGCAGCTCTACCGGTCCCTGTTCCCGCAGGGCTGACACCACAAGCCAAGAAAGTGAGGGCCAGCAATGGCTGAGTACCTTCCGCTCCACATCCCGGGCAAGGCGATCACTCGCCAGGCGTCCGGCACCATCACCGGCGGCCAGCTGGTCATCGTCTCCGGCTCGGGCACCGTCGCGGCCGGTTCCGCGGCGACCCACCTGTGGCTCGGTGTCGCGGCGTTCGACGCCGCCTCCGGCGACAGCGTGACCGTCTACTCCGAGGGCGTCCAGCGCCTCACGGCGACGGGTTCCATCACCGCCGGCCAGCTCGTCGAGGCCGCCGCATCGGGCACGGTCGCCGCACACACCAACGGCACGAACGACTTCAACGTCGTCGGCCTCGCCCTGACCACCGTCACCACCGGCCAGCTGGTCGAGGTCGACTTCCTGCGCTGAGCGCGGGCTGACACGAAAGGAGCATCACCGTGCCGTACATCTACCCGGCTGGCGCGCCGAGCATCTCCGGCGACATCGTCTCCATCTCTCGCTTCCTCAACAGCCCGACGCTGGTGGCCCGCCGCCTGCGCGAGCTCGTCGAGCAGCGCTACATCGCGGACGCCCTGCTGTCCGCCCGGCTCAACGTCGAGGGCGGCGCCGTCGTCTACGAGACGGGCGAGTCGATCTTCACGGGCGACAACCCGCGCGCCGTCGCGCCCGGTGCGGAGTACCCGCTCACGGGTCTCCCGTCCGGTGTCGCGTCCGTCGCCAAGACGGTCAAGTGGGGCCAGGACACCAAGGTGTTCGACGAGGCGATCAAGCGTCAGGGCATGCGCCCGGTCGACCGCGCCTTCACGAAGCTGGCGAACCAGAACGTGAAGTTCATCGACTCGGTCGCCCTGTCCGCGATCTCCACGGCGGTCACGCAGACCACGGCCGCCGCGGCGGTGTGGACGACCGCGACGGCCGCGCAGATCTTCAAGGATGTCGCGCTCGCGAAGGCGAACATCGTCGCCCTGAACCAGGGCTACGACCCGGACACCGTGGTCGTCTCCGACCTCGCGTGGGCCAACGCGCTGTCGGCCTTCGTGGCGGCGGGCTACATGTCGCGCGAGAACGCCGGGTCGAACCCGGCGCTCACGGGTGACTTCCCGGTCATCAACGGCCTGCGCTGGCTCGTCACCCCGAACCTGCCCACCGCGGCCACCGGCCTGGTCCTCGACTCGAAGGCTCTCGGCGGCATGGCCGACGAGGACCTGGGTGGCCCGGGCTACGTCAAGGACGGCGGCATCGGCGTCGAGACCAAGACGATCCGTGACGACGACGCTGACGGGTGGAAGCTGCGCGCGCGGCGCGTGACGGTCCCCGTCGTCATCGAGCCGGCCGCGGCCTGGAAGCTGACGGGTCTGGGCGCCTGATGGCGCTCGAGGCCATCGTCCCCCTCGTCATCACGAAGGACGGGGAGGGCAAGGACGTCTACCTCTACTCGGGTTCGCCCGTGCCGGGTGGCGTCAGCGAGGACGAGGTCAAGCGCCTCGTCGAGGGCGGGTTCGTCGAGGACACCGCCAAGAGCACGGCGAAGAAGTGAGAGGAGGGGCCGTCGATGGCTGACCTGGCAACCACCACGGATGTCGCGAACCGTTGGCGGCCCCTCTCCGCTTCCGAGCTCACGCTCGCTGCGGCGCTCCTCGCAGACGCCTCGGACATCATCCGCGTGCGCTTCCCCGACGTGGACTCCCGCATCTCATCCGGTGCGCTCGCGACGTCGACGGTCGTCCGGATCGCCTCGGGCATGGTCCGCCGCGCGATGCTGAACCGCGACATGGAGGGCGTCACTCAGGGTTCTGAGGGCGTGGGTCCGTTCACGCACTCGCAGACGTTCGCGAACCCGAACGGCAACTTGTATCTGACTGCGGAGGACGTGCGCACCCTTGAGGGGGCATGGTCGCCGCAAGTGCAGATGGGCTGGCTCCTGTGATGCTCGGCGAGTCCGTTGTCCGCATCCGCCCCACCGCCAGCGCCCCGGATCGCTACGGCAATCCGACCACGACGGACACTGAGACGACACTCACCGGTGCCGCGTTCGACCCGGGTGGATCACGTGAGCCCGTCGAGGTGGGCCGCGCGTCGGTAGTCACTACCCCCAAGCTCTACTTCCAGTCCACGCCCGACCTGACGTCCTCGGACCGGGTCAGGGTCCGCGGGCTGACGTACACGGTCGAGGGCAACCCGGCCGTCTGGATCTCACCGTTCACGAACGTCACGGCGGGATTAGTCGTCGAGTTGAAGGCGGTGGCGGGCTGATGGCGAATCCTCGCGTCGTCGTGCACGGCCGCGAGGTCGCAGCGCTGCTCAAGAGCGCGGAGATCCGTGCTGAACTGACGAGCCATGCCGACCGTGTGGTGGCTGCAGCGAAGGCGTCGGCCCCGGTGGCGACCGGCGAGTACCGCGACTCCATCCACCGCGAGTCTGCAACGACGGACCGTGCTGTCGAGCGCGTCGTCGCCTCTGCGCCGCATGCTCGTGTCGTTGAGGCACGCACTGGCAACCTGGCTCGCGCGCTCAATGCTGCGGGTGGCGCCTGATGCCCGGCATCGTCTGGCCTGACATCGAGGCCGCTTTCATCACGTACATGAAGGCCATGCTCGCCGCACGACCCGAGTCCTATGCGTCTGGCGTGACGGTGTCGAACAAGATGCCCACCACGCGCCCCGCTCGCGCCGTGATCGTGCGCGACGACGGCGGTCCGGCACTCGGTGATGTCCGCGCGGTCGCACGGATCGGTGTGAACGTCTGGGCTGCGACGCCCGCCGACACGTCCGACCTGGCCGCGCTGGTCGTCGCCCTGATCGCTGCATGGCCCAACGGCGCCCCTGTGATCGCGGCGTCGGTGAACCGGCCGTACCCGGTGCAGGACGAGTCGGGCCAGACGGTTCGCTACCTGACCGCCGAGCTGACGATCCGCAGCGACGTCACTGTCTGACCCCCCCGTTCTTCGGCCGCGCGCACGACCGGATGCACCAACCCCAGCAGACAGCCCGTGCGCTGTCACGTCCACAGAAGGAGTGAGCAATGGCTCTCACCGCATCCAACGTGCGCACGGGCATCAGTGGCGAGGTTCTCGTCGGCCTGACGACCGCCACCGCCCCTGCCACCGCCGCCGCGACCGCGACCGGGTTCTCCGGTCTGGGCTACCTGTCCTCGGACGGTCTCGTGCCGGCGATCGACAAGTCGACCAACGACATCAAGGCGTGGCAGAACAACGCCACCGTCCGCACCGTGACAACCGAGGCGAAGGTCACCTACAAGTTCACGCTGATCGAGACCAGCAAGGCGACGATCGAGTTCGCGTTCGGGACGACGGTCACGCAGACGGTCACCGAGGGCACGTACACGATCGACCCGAACGCCACCGGTGGTCGCCGATCGTTCGTGTTCGACGTGATCGACGGCTCGAACCTGCACCGCGAGTACGTCGCCGAGGGCGAGCTGACGGAGATGTCCCCGAGCGGCTTCGTCAACGGCGAGGCCACGTCCTACGAGTGCACGGTCACGGCGTACACGAACCCCGTCGTGCACGACACCGCGCTCAAGTCCTGACGATCCACCTCCCCCTGCTGCTCTGCGCGGACGGCGGGGGGAGGTGCTCCACCCATCCGCGCCAACCCATCCGCGCACACGAGAGGCGGCACGCGCATGCCCGCACCCAAGAAGCCCCAGGACCACAAGGCGCCGGCCGCGGCTGGCTACCAGTTCGAGTGGCAGGGCAAGACGTACACCCTGCCGCCCGCGAGCCAGGCGCGCGAGGCCCTGCCTGGTCGCGTGCTGCGTGACGCCGTCCTCGAGGATGGCGGCGACCTCAAGCTGATGTTCCTGGCGCTCGAGGCGGTCGATCCCGGCGAGGGTGTCCTGGACGCCCTGTACTCGATGCCGAGCTCGGAGACGCTGCGGATCGGCCTGGACTGGTTCGGCAACTCGGTCGACGAGTCGGGGGCGACGCTCCCCCAATCGTGAGGCTCCTCGCCGCTGTCGATGAGGCGCGGGGAGCGTTCGAGTACGACTGGCGCACGCGATTCGGTGTCCCGTTCGATGTGCCGGCGACGATGTCGTTCGGGGAGGCGTGGCGGCTCACTCTCGAGCTGATGAAGGAGCCGACGTCGCACGTGTGCGCGGCGATCGGCGCGAGGTGGGAGTACCCGCTGTCGCGTGAGGCGATGGCGCTGATGGACCTGCATGACTCGTTCGTGCAGGTGCACGCGGACCCCAAGCAGCCGAAGCCGACGCCGTACCCGCGCCCCTGGGACGCGCCGACGTCGCGCGCCCTGGGCAAGGACGTGTCCCTGACGGTCGAGCAGTACCGCGCCCTACGCGCACGAGTCGAGACGGGAGATGTCGATGGCCGCTGAGATCGCATCCGCCTACGTCGCGATCCTGCCGTCGTTCCGCGGTGGCTCGCGTGCGATCCAGGACCAGCTCGACCAGCCCGCTCGCCGCGCCGGCGTCGGCGGCGGTCGCGCCTATGGCTCCGGGATGAGCGAGGGTATCGGTGGCACAGCGAAGAAGATCTTCGCGCCACTGGCTGCCGCGTTCGCCGGGGCGAAGGTGGTCGACTTCTTCAAGGATGCGATCGGCGGCGCCTCGGACCTGAACGAGGCGAGCACGAAGACGCAGGCGATCTTCGGCAAAGCGACCGACTCGGTGAACAAGTTCGCCGCGGGTGGGGCGAAGGCGCTGGGGCAGACGCAGCTACAGGTGCTCGATGCTGCGGCATCGTTCGGGACGTTCGGCAAGGCGGCCGGCAAGACGGGTCCGGACCTGGCGAAGTTCTCGACGAAGCTCGTGGGCCTGTCGACGGACCTCGCCTCGTTCTACAACGTCGACCCCGCTCAGGCCGCCGAGGACATCTCGGCCGGCCTGCGCGGCGAGGCTGAGCCGCTGCGCAAGTACGGCATCCTGCTCGACGATGCGTCTCTGCGTGCGGAGGCGATGCGCCAGGGTCTGATCAAGACGACGAAGACCGCGCTCACCCCACAGAACAAGGTCCTCGCAGCGAACGCGCTCATCTTCCGCTCCACCAAGGATGCCCAGGGCGACTTCAAAAGGACGTCGGGCGGCCTCGCGAACCAGCAGCGCATCCTCGCGGCGTCATTCTCGGACCTCAAGACGAACATCGGCAAGGCGTTCCTTCCGGTCATTGTGAACGTCGCGAAGTTCATGAACGACAAGGTGGTGCCCGCGCTCTATACCGCGAAGGATGCGGTTGCTGGCCTGTTTCAGCGCTTCAAGGACTCGGGCGGTCTGGACAAGGTCAAGGCGATCTTCGTCGGGATCGGTGGCGCCGCGGCTGACCTGTTCCAGAAGTTCAAGGATGGCGGCGGCATCGAGAAACTCAAGGCCGTGTTCACCGGGGTTGCCTCGGCGGCGAGGGCTCTGGGCGGGTACGTGACGGGCACTCTGGTCCCGGCGTTCCAGTCGGTCATCGGGTGGGTCCGAAACAACGGCGACGTCGTCAAGACGTTCGGTGTGGTCATCGGCACGATGGTGCTCGGCTGGAAGGCGTGGACCACGGCGGTGAAGCTGTGGGGTGCGGCCACTCGCATCGCCGCAGCCGTCCAGGCCACGTTCAACGCAGTGATGGCCCTGAACCCGATCGGCATCATCATCCTCGCGATTGCGGGCCTGGTGGCCGGCCTCGTCTACTTCTTCACGAAGACGAAGACGGGCCAGAAGATCTGGGGCGACTTCACGGCGTTCCTGACTTCGGCGTGGGAGAAGATCAAGGGCGCGTTCGCGAAGGGCTGGGCCGCGATCAAGGACTTCCTCGGTCGGGCGTGGGACTTCATCAAGAAGGTGTGGGGCTACTCGCCGTACGGGCTGATCATCAACAACTGGGGCAAAATCAAGTCGTACTTCTCCGGTGCGGTCGACCGCATCAAGGGCTTCTTCTCGTCAGCCTGGGACTTGATCAAGAAGGTCTGGAACTACACCCCGTACGGGATCATCGTCTCCCATTGGGGTGCGATCAAGGACAAGTTCTCGTCGTTCATGTCCAGCATCAAGGGCTTCTTCCAGAGCGCGTGGGACAAGATCAAGACGGTCTTTGGCTATACCCCGTACGGCATCATTGCCAAGAACTGGGGCAAGATCGTCGGTTACCTCAAGGGCCTGCCCGGCAAGGTGACCTCGGCGCTCTCGGGCCTGTGGAACGGCGCCGGCTCCGGTCTCCGCTCAGCCCTGAATGGCGTCATCGGCCTGTGGAACAGCCTGCCGTCGTTCAAGATCCCGTCGGTCAAGATCGCCGGTAAGACGATCGGCGGCGGCTCGATCAGCCTCCCGCACGTGCCCTACCTCGCGACCGGCGGCATCGTCACGGCCCCGACGCTGGCGATGGTCGGTGAGGGCCGAGAGGCCGAGGCGGTCCTGCCGCTGTCGAAGCTCGAGGCGATGCTCAACGGTCGCGGCGGCTCGGGCGTGCACGTCACGGTCCAGGGCGACGTGCTCGACCCGTGGGCCATGGCGAAGCGGCTCGACCGAACCATCGAGGACCGGCTCGCGATCGAGGGTCTGCGGGGTGCGCTGTGACGTACATCGTCTACGCGAACGCCCCGATCCCTCCCGCGCCGGTCCCGTCCCCGTGGGTTGGTCTCACCCAGACGTTCACCGACTGGGAGGGAAACGTCTGGGATCTGACGGACTACCAGGCCGCGGGCGTCATCTTGGCGGCCGATGGTCTGCGCGGCCTGTCGGACCCGGAGGTCGAGGACTTCACGGACGAGGCAGCGGGTGTCGACGGGCAGCGCTTCCGGGGCTTCCGGGTCAAGGCGCGCGAGTGCCTATGGAACCTGGTCGTCTTCTCGGAGGCGTCGTCGGCGGAGTTCATGGAGCGCGACCGTGCCCTGGGCCGCGCGCTTCGTCCGGGTCGCTACGGCACATGGACGGTCTCGCAGGACGACGGCACGTCCCGGTCACTGCGGGTGCGCATCGTCCCTGGTGGCGACACGGTGTTCGACCGTGACCCGGTGCAGGCCGGCTGGGCTGCGTACCAGGTCAAGCTCGTGGCGGACGACCCGTACTGGTACGGCGACCCGGTGCCGCGCGAGTTCTCGGTGGAGACGCCGATCAACTTCACGCAGACGGAGGACGCGGCACAGGACGGGTTCTACGTCTGGGGTGGCGCGTCGACGTCTGAGGCGTCGATCGAGAACGACGGCGACGTGCCTGCGTGGCCCGTGTGGACTGCGGTCGACGCGCTCACGTCGCCTGTCGTGGGTGTCGGCAGCAAGACCATCGCGATCCCGACGCAGACGGGCGGGCACACGATGGTCGTCGACACCTCGCCCACGGTCCGCACGGCGCTGCTCGATGGTGTGGATGCGACCGGGAGCCTGAGCGCGGCCGAGTTCGCCCCGATCCCCGAGGGTGGCGTTCAGGCGCTGTCGGTGACGGCGACGGGCACGGGCACGGTCCGGGTGCAGATCCGCCCGCGCTACTTCCGGGCGTGGTGAGCGTGGACTCCGAAATTCAGCCGTTCCGGGTGACCGTTTACAGCAAGGCGTTCGCACGCAAGGGGTGGGTCGACAGTCCGACGAACCTGACTGTGGCGCTGCGGTGGAACGGCATCGGCACGGCGTCGCTGACGGTCCCGGCGAGTCACCCGCGTGCGGTCGACCTCATGACGCCCGGCGCGCGCGTCGTCATCGAGCATGACGTCGCCTGGGACACAGATGGTGCGTCGAGCTGGAAGCACGTGCTGTCCGGGCCGGTCGTCTCGTACCAGTCACAGGGGCCGGCGGTCGGCTCGTCGATCACGTTCAACGTCTCGGACGACTGGCGGATCCTGCGCAACGTCCTGGGCTGGCCGGTGCCAGGTTCGGCGATCGGCTCGCAGTCGGGCTCGGAGTACGACACGCGCACGGGCGCCGCTGAGACGGTCGCAAAGGCGTTCATCACGGCGAACGCAGTAACGCGCCTGGGTCTGCCGGTGACGGTCGAGGCGACGCACGGGTGGGGCTCGAGCATCACCGTGGCGATGCGCATGGACCCACTCGCGGACAAGCTCTTCCCCGCGGTCGAGCAGGCCGGCGTGGGGCTCACGGTGCGCCAGTCGGGTTCGGGCCTGCTCGTCGAGGCCCGCCAGCCCACAACCCGGCCGCAGGTGCTCACCGAGGAGTCAGCCGCGGTCCGTTCCTGGTCGCTGTCGACATCCTCACCCGACGCCACACGCACGGTCGTCGGCGGCCAGGGTGACGGCACGGCGCGCACGTTCCGGGTCGTCACGGACTCGACGGCTGAGACGGCGTGGGGCGACAAGATCGAGGGTTTCCAGGACGCCACGGACGCCGCGACGACCGCGCTCCTGGACGCACGAGGCGCACAGGCGAACGCGGAGAACGCCGCGAAGTCCGGGCTGTCGGTCGAGCTCGCAGACACGCCCGGCCTGCGTCTCCTGCGCGACTTCCAGATGGGCGACGTCCTCACGCTCGCGGTCGGTGGCGTCACGGTCACCGACACCTTGCGCGAGGCGACTCTCTCGTGGTCCGCGACTGACGGCGTGCAGGTCACACCTTCGGTCGGCGGTTGGGATGCGACACCGGGCAGGCAACTCATGGACGTGATCACGCGCATGGTGCGCGCGGTCGCCAAGCAGCAGAAGCGCTGAGGGAGCGACGATGACCAACGACGCCACGACGAACGTCGGGTTCAAGGGGCCGATCACCAGCGCACAGCTCCCGCTCGTCCAGGCGCAGTTTGCCCGGTACGCGATCCAGGGCGCTGGCGACCTCAAGGTGACGGCCGCGGTCGGCACGCGCGCGCTCAAGGTGGCGGGCGGCTCGGCGTGGGGTGACGGGATCCTGTCGACGTGGGGCAGCACGGACTACCCCCTGAACGGCACGGCCGTCGCGTCGTCCGGCTACCGCTGGGACACGGTCTACATCCGCCGCACCTGGCAGCCCGCTTCTTCCCCCACCGGCAAGGCGGAGATCACCCTCGTGCCCGGGGCTGCGACGAAGGCGGTCTACGGGCGCACGTCGAACGCGGGCGTCACGGGGCAGACGTCCGACCAGCCGCTCGCCCTCGTGCGGTTCGACTACGGCTCGAACGCGGTCACGGAGATCGTGGACCTGCGCGTGTGGGGTGCGAACGGCGGCCTGTACGCGAACACGGTCGACGCGGTCAACGCCTACGCTGCGGCACCGGGTACGCAGATCCGGGTGGGTGACGTCCTGTACTGCCGCGTGGTCGACGCGTCCTCGGGTGCGACCTCATGGAGCGTCATCGACCTCGGCAAGCTGCAGTCCCTGTCCACGACCAACGGCACCACGGCTCGCATCTACCCCACCGGCGAGTACGGCACGGGCGCCCAGCTCTCGGTGAGCAACGACGGCGGCTACTCGATGTACTTCCAGAAGCCCAACGGCACGGGTGGCGTGACGACGCTGTTCGGCGTGAACAGTTTTGGGCAGATCACCGCGGGGCTCCTGGACTACACGAAGCTGAACGGTGAGGTCGTCAGCACGGCGTTCGGCCACTCGCTGTCGGGTTACGCGGTCGTGGCGGACTACACGAAGATCATCCGCAGGGGTGACGAGCGCGAGATGTTCCTCGGGATCCGCTCCGGGGCCAACCGGACGATCGACGCCTACGGTCAGTCGGCGGACCTGGACCTGTTCGACATCAACGCGGAGGACAGCCCGCGCGGCCTGGTGCCCGTCACGATCGGCTACCGGGCCGCTCGCAACGGCACGATGGTGGCGGTCGGCGATCTGGGGACGCTGGTGCAGGGCTTCGGGTACATCAACGCTTCGGGCCTGGTGCGGTTCTCGTTCGGTGCACCGAACTGGTCGGCGCTGTCGATGACGGTCGGCTCGAACACTCCGACCTTCTACGTCCACGCGAAGTGGTCGGTCGTCGAGTGAGGCTCAACAGCAACCGCGGCGCGTTCCTGCTGCTGCTCGGCGCGGTCCACCTGATCGTCGGCGTGACGTACATCGTCCCGAACCCGACCCCCGGCGTGGTCGACTCGCTCGGCATCATCACTCAGTACGGCGTCCCGGTCTGGGTGGCCGGGATCCCGTGGATCCCGGCGGCCGTGATCGCCTGGGTGTCGGCGTTCCGGCGCTCCGGCAAGGACCGCCTCGGCTTCCAGGCGCTCGTGTCGATGGACGTCATCTGGACGTGCGGCTACATCGCGTCCTGGTTGCTCGCCGACTACAGCAGGGGCTACCTGCTCGCCACGCTGTTCGCCGCCATCGGTGGCGGCGTGGTCGCGGTCGCCGGGATGCCGAACCCGGGTGACGTGATGGACGTGCACAGGGAGCACCAGTGAATGCCGGGGCGTGGAGTGCGATCGCGGCTGCCGTCACGACCATCGGCGTGATCCTGGTCGGCAAGTTCACGGGGCGCTCGACGGAGCGCGCAGCGGAGGTGACCGACGAGGGCAAGTTCCGGCAGCAGTTGATGGAGCGTGTGAGCAGCCTCGAGGCCCGCGTGTCCACCGTCGAGGCGCAGTCGGATGCCCGTCTCGCGTTCATCAACGTCCTTGAGAACCACATCTGGCTCGGCAAGCAGCCGCCCCCGCCGCAGCGCCCGCCCGGCATCTGACCCCACCCACTCCCGACCCCGCACCACCCGGTGTCGGGGTGCTCGTCATGCCCGGAGGTTCCTCATGCGCAGCAACAACGGCTGGACCACGTTGCCCGTCGCGACGTCGGCCCTGATGAAGATCACCGTCGGCAAGCACTCGACGAAGGTCCGCAAGGGTTCGTCGGGCTACCTGCTGCGGTGGGTGGCTCGTCAGATCGACGAGTCGGTGGAGTCGTGCGTGACGCTGTACGGCTGGCGATCGTCCGCCGAGAACCGCGCGGCCCGCGGCGTCACCGACTCGAACCACCTGTCGGGGACGGCCATCGACTACAACGGCGGCAAGCACCCCTACGAGCTCAAGCTGCCCGCCCATGCCCGGTTCGACAACTACAACTCCGGCTGGTCGGGTGCGGACGTCAAGGCGATCCACGGCATCCTCAAGGCTGCGGGGGGTCTGGTCGCCTGGGGCAACGACGTGTCGTCGCGCTACCGGGTGGGCGTGCGCGATGCGATGCACTTTGAGGTCCGCGGCTCGTCGGCTGCGGTGAGCGCTCGGGTCGCGAAGCTGTCTGGCGGCACGGTCAAGGTCGACGTCGACTCCGGCCACACGCTCATCGGGCGCAAGACCCCGTCGACCAAGGGCAAGGCGCTGTACGAGCGCGCCCGCGGCTTCAAGATCACCTACACCTCCTGCGTGTGGCGCGAGGGCCGTCTGTGGCTGCGCACCCGCTTCGGCACGTACTACGCGGCCGACCTCACCACGTTCTGACCCCTCACCCCTCGAGCCCAGGAGTCGTCATGCCCTTCACCGAGAAGAAGACCACCAGCACGACCACCGTGCCGGTCACCCTGTCCGCAGGCTGGCGGTTCGCCATCTACCTCGTCTCGGGCATCTCGTCTGCGGGCCTCGCGCTCGCGGTGAGCCTGGGCTGGATCACGGCCACCGAGGGTGTGGCGTGGGGTTCGTTCGTCGGCACCGTGTCGGGTCTGCTCGCGGCCTCAAACGTCACCAAGGCGGTCGACGAGCCTGAGTACTTCGAGCCTGTCGAGGACGTGGCCGGCGACGCTCCGGTCGAGGGCTGACCCATGCCCACAATCACCGTCCAGTTCGGGCCGCTGATCGCGGTCGACCCGAACACGGGTCTGCCGACGACGACCCTGCGCGGCCAGTCCGGGCAGATCGTCCTCAAGGGCACGACGACCGTCGTGCCGGTCTACGAGGACCAGGCCAAGACGCTGCCCATCGCATCGTCGTCCCTGACCATCACGGACAACTCGTTCATCGGGAAGTTCTGGGCCGACATCACCGCATACGACCCGTCTGGCTACCAGTTCGACTGGTACGACGGGACGAATCGGGTGGGTGTGTGGTCGCCCGAGGGGCTGCTCGCTGCGGCTCTGGCGGCGGCGAGTGCGGCCGAGGGTGCTGCGGCTGCGGCTTCGTCGGCGGTGGCGTCGGAGTTCGCGGACCAGACGGCTGCAGCCCAGGCGGCGCAGGCTGCGGCCGAGTCCGCTGCCGCTGTGGCGACGGCGGCCGGTGCGGCGCTGCCTGACGGTGGCACCCCGAACGTCGACATCCTGTGGCGCGGTCCAACGTCCCGAACGGGCATCTGGGCACCAGCACCGACCGGTGGAGGTTCCGGCGTCGTCGACTGGAACGTCAGTGGCTCGATCCTGAACAAGCCCAGCGTCTTCCCGCCCGCCGATCACACCCAGCTCATCGCGTCGATCAGCGACGTGACGGCGTTCGGTCGCGGCATCGTGAAGGCCGCCGATGCCGCCGCGGTCCGCACCCTCATCGCCGCGGCCCCGAACACGGTCGTGTCGTGGCCGGGGAACGGCACGAGCGCCGGTCAGACCGCACCGGGCAACCACACGCACGACCCGTCGACCATCCCATTCACGCCGCCTTCGGGGTCCGCCCTGACCGCGTCGAACATGTTCGACGCGGTCGTCCAGGCTGCTGCACTCGGCGGCACGGTCGTCAGCGACACCCTGAACGTCACCTACGCGTCTGGTGCGTACCCCACCCAGCCGGTGACCGCCCCCACGGGCGTCAAGTTCCGGATCTTCCGCGGCCCCGTCCAGTACACGGGCGCGACGTGGTCCGGGGTCATCGACGAGTACCGCTACGTCGCGCTGACGTGAGGTGACCCGTGCCTGATCCGATCCCCGGCGTCGTCTACACGCGCATCCACCCGAACACCACCTGGACGGCGCTCGGGCGCCCGTCCCTGCCCGGTTCGACGGCCGTCTACCCGGCCGACGACCTGTTCCCGTCCGACTCGCTCTACCCGGCAGGAGACGACTGATGGCCTACACGAAGCAGGGGCCGTTCAACAACGGCGGCGCCCCGTCCCTGTCGGCTGCCCGGCTGACGGCCATGGACCAGGGCATCTCTGACGCCCACGACGCGCTGTCGTCGCTGGGCCGCGGCGTCGCCCTGGACTCGTTCCCAGGCAGCACCGACGACGCGAAGCTCACGGCCGCGATGTCGTCGGAGGCCGCGCAGACGTACCCACGCCCGATCCTGCTGGGGCCGCGCGCGTACACGTTCAACCAGGCCCGCACCCTGTACGACGGGTTCGCCCTCATCGGCATGGAGGGCATGTCGAACGCCGAGCTGTCGTCGGCTGGCACGTCCAAGACGCGCGTGACGACGTCGGTCGGTTCGACGTGGCTGTCCGCGAACGGTGGCGCCCGCTCGGGCTCCCAGCAGTGGGACGTCACCATCCGCAACATCGCGTTCACGGGCTCGTCCTCGACCCAGTGGCTCGGCGGTTCGGCGGTCATCTGGTGCATGAACCTCAAGGACCTGTCGTTCACCGGCTACAAGTCGATCCTCGGGTCGCAGGCCACCAAGCTCCTGCTGAACCTGTGCCTGTTCGACGGGTGGCTGTCGTTCAACAACTCCTACAACGGGGCCATCCACATCGGCGGGTCGGACAACAACCTGTTCATGGGGATGACGAACATCGACTCCGGGACGGCCTACGTGTCCGCCGGCGGGTCGAACGGCCAGTACCACCTGTGGCTCGACGGGCTCGAGAAGACGCAGATCGGCCCCATCTACCTGACGGCTGAGGGCGGCTGGAACGGCATCCGCGTCTCCGGGACCGCGTACAACACGACGAGCTCGAACCTCGGCGGCCCGAACTGGATTCATGGCGCGAAGGTCGAGGGCCGCAACTCCGGGGCGCCCTGCAACGGCTCGCTGATCCGCGTCGAGGGCGGCTCCCTGGTCCTGACGGACTCGTGGCTCGGGTACGCGATGGCGTCCCCGTCCACGCCCGGGCACTCCCCGCAGGACGCCGGTGTCGTGCACCAGACCGCCGGGAACGTGGCCCTGCGCGGCTGCACCTACGACCGTGCGGGCGGCGTCGCCGAGACCGTCCCGCTGCTGTACCAGGCCGGCGGCGTCGCCACGTTGAAGGACACCTACGTGGGCGCCAAGGGCGGCACCTGGTCGGGCCTGCCCCGCTACACCGGCTCGAACGTGCGAGCCGACGACTCCGTGACCGCGATCTGACAGGGAGACCACCATGCCTACCGCACTCACCGGCGCCGGGAACTTCACCAGCGCCACCGCCTCCACGGCGGGCTCCCTGACCATCGCGAAGCCGTCGAACGTCGCCAATGGTGACCTGCTCGTCGCGCACGTCCGCTTCCAGAACTCCGGGCAGACGATCTCCTCGCCTGCCGGGTGGACGTCCGTCAACAGCTTCACGACGAACTGGTCGCACGCCGTCTTCATCAAGTACATCCCGACCGCGTCCGCTGAGACCGCGACCGACTACGCGTTCACCGTCGCATCGGGCACGGCCCGCTGGGTGGGTGCGATCTTCCGTGTGACCGGGGCCGACTCGGGCTCCCCGATCCAGGCGACCGGTACCTACTCGTCGCCGTCGGGCACCACCACCTGTGTCATCCCGTCGGTGACCGCGTCGGCGTCCGGGCTGCTGCTCGCGCTCGAGGTCACGAACCTCGGCGCCACGGGCGGCAGTGGGGTCGCGTTCACCCCACCGGCCGGCATGACCACCGTCGGGTCCGCCTACGTGGACAACGGGTCGCAGACGTCGTCCGTGTGGGTCGGCCAGGAGACGCTCTCCGCGGCCGGTGCGACCGGGACGCGCACGATCAGCCACAGCCCGTCGGCCGCCAACTCCGGTGGCCTGCTCGTCGTCGTCGCCGGACCGAACGCCGCCCCCACGGTGTCCGTGTCGCCGACCACGCAGAACGTCTCCGCGGGTGCCACCGTCAACCTGACGGCCACCGCCACCGACGACGGCACCATCGCGTCGTACTCGTGGGCGTTCACCTACCCGACGTCGGGCGCACCGACACTCACCGGTGGGACGACGGCCACCCCGTCGTTCACCGCCGGGTCCGCCGGCGCCCTGTACGTGATCACCTGCACGGTCACGGACAACAACGGTGCGTCCACCACGTCCTCCCCGGTCGAGGTCCGTGTCCCGTCGTCCGCGTCCCCGTACACGGTCGTCCCCACCTCGGGCACCGGCACCGGCACGTGGACCAACACGGGCGGGGCGTCGTCGGAGGGGGCCGCCCTCAACGACGGGTCCGACACGACCTACCTCGAGTCCCCCACCCTGTCCGGGACCGCCACCACCCACCGGATGCGTCGCATCCCGATCACCACCCGCACCGGGTACGTGTTCACCGAGCGGCTCGCCCTGTCGTCGTCCGGCAGCTCGACGGTGAAGGTCCGCTGCTTCCAGGGCGCCACCCAGATCCAGGAGTGGACGCAGGCGATCACCACCACGCCGACGGACTACACGTTCACCGTCACCACCCCGGCGTCTATCACCGACCCCGGGAACGTCTTCGTCGAGATCTACGCGACGAGCTGACCCATGCCCACCCTTCGCTGGTACGCGTCGGGCGGTGCGGACCCGCCCGCAAGCGCCAAGGTCCGCTGGTACGCATCCTCGGGCACGGGCACCGAGTCGACCCCGAAGGTCCGCTGGTACGCGTCCTCCGGGGCCGGTTCGGAGCCCGTCGCCCCGTCGCTGCGCTGGTACGCCTCGTCGGGCACCGGGTCGTCCGCACCGTCGATCCTGGACCTGCCGAACCTGGGCAGCGCCGAACCGTCGACCACGATCACGTTCACCGCGGTCACCGCAGCCGGATCGTCCGTGCCCGACACGTACGTGTGGTCCGTCGCCTGGGTCGACATCGCCGCACCCCTGCCCACCCTGACGACCGTCGGGAACACCGCCACCCTCAAGGTGCCGTCCGTCGCGAACAGCGGCGGCGCACCCGTCGGCGGCACCCTCGCCGTCACCTGCCGCCCCTACAAGGACGCCGTCGCCGGGGCCACGAAGACCGGGTACGTCACTGCACTCCCCCAGCTGTGGTGGACGCGCGTACCCGGCGGCCAGTGGGTCGGGGCGACGTGAGCCATGTGGACCGAGGTCGATGACCGGGACTTCCACCGGTACGCGTACTGCGTGCTGGCTGGCTGGGTGGAGATGATCGCCCCGGCCCGACGCGAGGAAGCGGTGCTGCTCGTGCCTCGTGCCGCCATCACGGCACGGCGGCCCCTGCGCACACGCTCGCTCGCATGGCGTTGGGGGTTCGTCGTGGCCCTCGCGCTCGTTCTGCTGTGGATCGCCGTCTGACGGGAGCCCTGTCGTGTCGTTCGCTGAGAAGTTGGCCGTCGAGGTCGCATCCCGCCGCCTCGGACCGCCGTGCAAGACCTGCACCACGCTCGCCGGCCTGGACGCGGCGGATCTGGCGGCGTACCACGAGGCCCGCCAGTCCGACGTCCCCGTCTCCGTCATCGCGCGCGCCCTCGACCTGCTCCCCGGCACGTACCGCAAGCACCTGACGGACGGCCATGTCGAGCCTCGCTGACCGGCTCCGGGAACAAGCCGCCCTGACCGCCACACAAGTCCCCAGGCGCGTATCGGCCCCAACAGGCTGGGAGCCTGGTGTCCGTTACGAGGCCAACCAGCCCGTCGAAGCCACCGTCGTCGTCCAGGCCATGCCCGAGGACGAGCAGTCGTACCGCGACGAGATCAAACGGGTCACCGGGCTCGAGCTCCCCGACCACCGCGCCGTCGAGATCCTGCAGGTCCGGTACTGGGGCAACCCTGACGCGCCGATGATCTACGTGCGGTTCGGGATCACCGACCGGGCGCCGGCGTCGGCAGAGGCCGCAGACCTCGCCGCCCTGGTGAAGGTGGCTCGCGCGAACCGCAGGAACCGCAGCCCGCTGCTCGGCACCGGGCGCACGCGCATCGTCGTCCCGTCCGACGCCCAGATCGGCAAGGTCGACCACCGCGGCGGCACACCCGAACTGCTCGCGCGGATCGAGAGCATCCTCGGTCAGCTCGACGACCTCATGAAGCGCGAGCCCTGCGACGACGCCGTGGTGGCCGATCCGGGCGATCTTGTCGAGGGCTTCGAGAACACGGCCCAGCAGCAGTTCACCAACGACCTGTCGCTGCCCGAGCAACTGGACCTGGCGAACGTCATCCTCACGGAGATCGTCACGTCCGTCGCGAGTCGCCACGGCAGCACGCGCGTCGCCACTGTCCCGAGCAACCATGCGGCCTGGCGTCGAGGCAAGGACGTGCTCGGGCGGCCCGGTGACGACTTCGGCATCCTGACCCACAAGACCGTCGCCCGAGCACTCACTGGCCGCGACGACATCACCTTCGTCATCCCCGACGCCTGGTCCGAATCGCTCGCGCTCAAGGTCCGCGGTGCCGTGCTCGGGCTCGTCCACGGGCACCAGGCCAAGCCCGGCGGGTTCGGCGCCTGGTGGTCGCAGCAGACTCACGGCGGGATGCCACTCGCCGCGGCCACCATCACCCTCGGCGGGCACTACCACCACCTGCGCGTCGAGCCCTCCGGCGCGATCGACGGTCGCGCGCGCTGGTTCATGCAGGCCCCGACGCTCGACAACGGCTCAAGCTGGTGGGCCAACGGCGCCGGCGGATCCGACTGCGAGGCCGGGCTGCTCACGTTCACCATCGACGACTCGGGTCGGTGGGACAACCTGCACGTCCTGACCGCCTGAGCCAGCGAAACGCAAGAAACGCAACGGGCTCCGCGCATAAGCCGCCCCTCACCCCTCACCGGGTGGGGGGCGGCTTACGTGCGTCTAGGCCGTCCATGCAGTCGAGGCGGCTGGGCTCGGGGTGCGGGTCGGTGCCGACGACGTTGCGGGCGATCCAGGCGTGGATGCGCTCGCGGACCGTCTTGTGTGCACTTCTGTGTGCACCTGGCCCCTGTCCACGTGCTTTCGAGCCGCCGTTCTTAGGTGTATCTTCGCTGCTCAACGTACGTCGAGACATGAGAGCCCCCTGTCGGATTCGAACCGACGACCCCCTGTTTACAAGACAGGTGCTCTGGCCGACTGAGCTAAGGAGGCGGGCGGGGCAAGCGTACCGAGGCCCGGCCCCGCGACGAAGCGGGGCCG